>NPIF01000070.1_pt1 | contig 60087 bp, 38 predicted proteins | sample 8637461 | NCBI WGS metagenome assembly NPIF01 (sample SAMN07420641, study PRJNA396082) | bioreactor metagenome | isolation source: sample BR12 brine-fed electro-methanogenic bioreactor BR | place: Japan: Kochi | collected 2016-12-09 | reverse complement strand
CTGAGCTGAATAGTTACGAAAAACACTGGGAAAAGGCGTGGAAAGCAGGCCATCAGGTGGGCGAGTCCGGGAACGGGCTCGCCCTTTATTGCGGGCTGCACACCGGACAGCCCTGCATGCGCAAGGGTTTTTCCAGGTGGCTTTCGCCGAGCAGCCGCTCGTCGTTGAAGATATCGAGGGTGGGGCCGTCGGCCGTGACTTGACCGTCGTGGATGACGATGGTGCGCTCGCACAGGTCGAGGACCATGTCGAGGTCGTGGGTGGCGATGATCTTGGTGTGGTGAAAGCCGCGCAGCAGCTCAATCAGCTGGCGCCGCGCGCGCGGATCGAGGTTGGAGGTCGGCTCGTCCATCACCAGGATGTCGGGGGACATGGCGAGCACCGAGGCGATGGCGACCGCGCGTTTTTCGCCGCCGGAGAGCTTGTAGGGGGGGCGCTCGCGCAGGTGGCCGGCGCCGACCCGGGTGAGCGCCTCGCCCACCCGGCGCTCCACCTCGGCGGCGGGCAGGCCCAGGTTGAGGGGGCCGAAGGCGACGTCGTCGAAGACCGTGGGCATGAACAACTGGTCGTCGGGGTCCTGGAAGATCATCCCCACGGTCTTGCGGATCTCCTTGACCGTTTCCTTCGTCAGGGGAAAATCGCCGATGCGCACCGTGCCGTTCTGCGGGGGCAGATAGCCGTTGAGGTGCAGCAGCAGGGTCGATTTGCCGGCGCCGTTGGCCCCGACCACCGCCACCGACTCGCCGTGGTGGATGCGAAAGGAGATGCCGCGCACCGCCTCGGTGCCGTCGGCATAGGTGTGGGTGAGGTTGTCCACCTGGACGATGTGGTGACTCATAGACCGAACTCCGTGACGAGGATCCCCAGCAGCTGGGGTAGATCGAAGGCGCGCATCAGGATGAAGGCGCTGCTCCAGCCGACGAGAAAGGCCAGGTCGCGCGCGCCGATGCACAGCGGTCGCCGAATGCGGATCTCGCCGTCGAAGCCGCGGCAGAGCATGGCCAGGTGAATGCGCTGGGCGCGGTCGAGGGTGCGCAGCAGCAGCTGGCCGATGAAGCTGGCGAAGGCTTTCAGCCCCAGGCTCCGTCCCTGAAACGAACGCAGGGCCCGCGCCCGGTTCATGCGCAGCCCCTCCTCCACCAGCACGAACAGGTAGCGGTAGAGGACCAGCAGCTGCACGGCGAAGATCTTGGGCGCGCCGAGCTTCTCCAGCGCCATGCACACGGCGTTGAAGCCGGTGGTGGCGATCAGGATCAGGACCGCGCTCACCGTCAGGGTAAAGCGCAGCAGAATCGACAGGAAAGAGAGCCAACCCCCCGAGATCCCCAGGGGGCCGAGATGGATGAGAACGTGCTGGTCGAGCAGCGGATTGAAAATGCCCACCATGATCGCGAAGGGGGACACCAGCAGCAGCTTTTTAGCGAGAAAGCCCGGCGGCAGCTGGCCGAGGCCGAGCAGGACCGCCGGGAAGAGGAAAAAGGGGAGCAAGGCCGAGATTTCGTGCTTGTCGAAGGAAACCACGCACACCACAAAGACCAGGGTGGTCACCAACTTGATGCGGGGATCGAGGCGATGTATCGCAGTATCTTGGGCGGCCAGGGTATCGAGATAGCCCAGGTCGAAGAAGGCGGATTCGATTTTGGCCATGAAAATTCATCCCGGTCGGGCGAAAGCAGAATAAAAACTCCGGACGGAGGGATCGACGCTGCCGCTGCCGGAGTGCGGGAGGCGAGGCTGTCGCTGGCGCTCGCGGATGGTTCGAACGCGTGCTTCAGGCCTCCGGCGAGGGCGTTCGGGAGCGTTTTTTCAAGGCGAACCCGATGGCGAAGGCCAGCAGCAGAGTCAGCAGGCCGCCGACCACACCCGAGGTGGAGGTGCCGGCGTCGACCGCCGGCCAGCGCCCTTGCTCCTCGCTTATCGCCTGGTCGTCGGAGCCCTGCCTGAAGCCGTAATCGGGAAGCAGCGAGGTATTCTCCTGGATTTTGGCCAGAAGCCCGTGAGGCCCCGCTGCGGGGGCCTCCAATTCTTCCCGGCCGGAAACCCGGAGCATCGACCATTCCAGACCGTCGGGGCTATTCGAGGCGAACCACGACAGGGCGCCGCCGGTGACCAGGGCGGCGCTGGCCAGCCCGACGAGAACTTTTTTGAGGGGGAGGGTTCCCAGGGGTTTGGCGGCGGCGGTGAGCTCGAGAATCTCGGGGCGGGCCTTCCAGACGAAGGAGACCACGGCCGCGGTCACCAGACCCTCGACCAGACCGATGGCGAGGTGAATCGGCTGCATCACCAGCAGGAAGGACGTGAAGGGGAGTTCGGAGACGCCGGAAAGGACGGTCTGCAGGACCACGCCGAGGGAACCGAGCTGCAGACCGATCACCGCGGCCAGAGTCGCCCCCAGGGAAATGCGTGCGGCGGTGGGGTTGCGCCCCGCGATCGTTTTGTAGACCAGGGGGTAGGCGACGAAGCAGGGGAAGACGCCGAGATTGAAAATATTGCACCCCAGCGCCAGCAGCCCGCCGTCGGCGAAAAACAGCGCCTGCACCATCAGCACCGAGGCGATGGTGAGAAAGGCGGCGCACGGCCCCAAGAGAATCGCCAGGATCATGCCGCCGCCGAGGTGGCCGGAGGAGCCGGTGGCGGGGATGGTGAAATTGATCATCTGGGCGGCGAAAATGAACGCGCCGAGCACCCCCATCAGGGGAATCTTGCGATCGTCGAGATCGTTTTTGACCTTTCTGGCGCAAAAGGCAATGGTTCCGGCGGTGGCGGCCCACAGGGTGCCGCCGACCGCGGGGGAGAGCAACGCATCGGCCATGTGCATGACGAACGACCTTCCTGGAGAAATGAGAGTTTGCGACTGAAACGAAAATCGGTAACACGAAAAAGCATAAAAAATGCCAATTCGTATGTCAAGGGATCGATGTGAAGAAAATGAAAAACGTAGCACGATTGGGCGCCCGAATTACCGGGGCTGCGTGAATGCAGGGGGGGGAGATCTAGAGTCCTCGCAGGCTGGCGGCGGTGACGGCCGCACGGGCGATTTCGGTGAAATGGCGAAGGGTCTCGGGGGGGTGGGGCGTGATTTTGCGAAGCGGCAGCGCGAGAGAGTGCCCGGGAACGAATTGCTGCAGGACCCAGCGCTTGCCTCCCCGCAGAATCTCGGCCAGGGCCCTAATGTCGCCCTCCTCGACGAAACCGGGCACGCAGGTGGTGCGGAACTCGTAGTCGAGACCGCTGTGTTTGAGCAATGCGATGGAGCGCGGCAGCAGGTCGAGATCGACCGGGGTGCGGTGCAGCTCGCCGTAGCGGTTTGGGGCGGTCTTGACGTCGAGGGCGACGTAGTCGAGCAGACCCTCGGCCAGCAGTTGAGCGAGCATCTCCGGGGCCAGGCCGTTGGTGTCGAGCTTCACCTGCAGGCCGAGAGCCTTGACCTGCCGCAGAAAAGAGGGCAGCTCGGGGTCGAGGGTCGGCTCGCCGCCGGAAACCACCAGTCCGTCGATGAAGCTGCGGCGCTCTTCGAGTTCGCGCAACAGCACCTGCGGCGGGTAATCGGGATGGTCTTCGGGGGTCAGGACCAGCGAGGGATTATGACAGAAAGGGCAGGTGAGGTTGCACCCGCCGTAGAAGATGAGGGAAGCGATCCTCCCCGGAAAATCGAGGAGGCTCGTCCCCTGAAAACCCTTGATGCCCATGAATCTCTCAGTTTTTGGCGTTGCCGTGCTCGACGAGAAATTCGCGGCGGTCCTTGAATTCCTCTTTTTTCCCTTTGTTCCACTGCTGCACCGGCCGGAAGAAGCCGCACACGCGGGAGTAGACCTCGACTTTGGAATCACATTTGGTGGCCATCGTTATCCTCCTGGTTAAGAGCGGCATTCGGCGGGTCCGGCAGGCTGCCGGGGCTCCGGGTCAGAACGCGCAGGGTGTTCCAATAGGTTTCCCCGTCGGCGGCGCGCCGGAGCGGGTAGGCGGAAAGTGCACCCGGGGCGCAAGGGCCTCGTTTGCTCGGTTGAAAATCCCTCACGCCGCCTCCCCGTGCTTGTGATAGGGGCATTCGAAGTGTTCGCCGGCAATGTAGCCGTGCTCGGGGCAGATGGTGAAGGTGGGCGTGATCGTGAAATAGGGCAGGTGGAAATTCTCGGCGATGCGCCGGGCGAGCAGGCGCGCTCCCTTCCAGTCTTCGAGGCGCTCGCCGAGAAAGCCGTGAAACACCGTGCCGCCGGTATAGCGGGTCTGGAGCTGGTCCTGGTGGCGCAGCGCCTGGAAGATGTCGTCGGTGCTCCCCACCGGCAGCTGGGTGCTGTTGGTGTAGTAGGGCTGCTCGTCGCCGGCGGCGACCATCTCGGGATAGCGCTTGCGGTCGGCGTTGGCCAGGCGGAAGCTGGTCCCTTCGCCGGGGGTGGCCTCGAGATTGTAGAGGTGGCCGGTTTCGTCCTGGAAGGCTTCGAGCCTGGCGCGCATGTACTCGAGGGTCTCCACCGCCAGTTCGTTGCCGGCCCGGGTGGTGATGTCGCGGCCGATGAGGTTGACGCAGGCCTCGTTCATGCCGATCAGGCCGATGGTGGAGAAGTGGTTGTCCCAGTGGCTGCCGGAGCGCTCGCGGATGCCGTTCAGGTAAAAACGGCTGTAGGGGTAGAGACCGTGCTCGGTGAAGCGTTCGAGCTGCTTGCGCTTGATCTCGAGAGAATCGCGGGCGATCTCCATCAATTCGCCGATGCGGGCGAAGAAAGCCTCCTTGCTCTCGGCCTGGTAGGCGGCGCGGGGGAGGTTCAGGGTGACCACCCCGATCGAGCCGGTGAGCGGATTGCTGCCGAACAGGCCGCCGCCGCGGCGGCGCAGTTCGCGGTTGTCGAGGCGCAGGCGGCAGCACATGGAGCGGGCATCCTCGGGGCTCATGTCCGAGTTGATGAAGTTGCTGAAGTAGGGAATGCCGTACTTGGCGGTCATCTCCCAGATCGGCTGAAAGCGAGCGCTGTCCCAGTCGAGGTCGCGGGTCAGGTTGTAGGTCGGAATCGGGAAGGAGAAGATGCGCCCCGAAGCGTCGCCCGCCATCATCACTTCGCAGAAGGCGCGGTTGAAGAGGTCCATCTCCTCCTGAAACTCGCCGTAGGTGGCCTCCATCAGCTCGCCGCCGATGATCACCGCTTCGCCGGCCATGGTCGAGGGGGGCGCCATGTCCATGGTGACGTTGGTGAACGGGGTCTGGAAGCCGACCCGGGTCGGCACGTTCATGTTGAAGATGAACTCCTGCATCGCCTGCTTCACCTCGGCGAAACCGAGACGGTCATAGTGGATGAAGGGCGCGAGCAGGGTGTCGAAATTGGCGAAGGCCTGGGCGCCGGCGGCCTCGCCCTGCAGGGTGTAGAAGAAGTTGACCACCTGCCCGAGCGCCGTGCGAAAGTGTTTGGCCGGGCCGCTCTGCACCTTGCCGTAGGCGCCGGTGAAGCCCTTGAGAAGCAGCTCCTTGAGGTCCCAGCCGCAGCAGTAGACCGAGAGCATGCCGAGGTCGTGGATGTGAAAATCGGCGTCGCGGTGCGGGTTGGCGATGTACTCGGGGTAGATCTTGTTGAGCCAGTAGTTGCTGGTGATGTTGCTGGCGATGTGGTTGTTGAGGCCCTGGAGGGAATAGCCCATGTTGGCGTTTTCGTTGACCCGCCAGTCCTCCTGGGTGAGGTAGGAGTCGATCGACTCGATCGATTCGCGCATGAACTCCTGGGTGCGGCGCAGGGTCTCGTGCTGCTTGCGGTAGAGAATGTAGGCCTTGGCCACCTTGGCGTGGCCGTTTTCGATGAGGATCTTCTCCACCAGGTCCTGGACGTTCTCGACGGTGGGAATGCGCTCGTCCTTGTAGATGACTTCGAGAATGCCGACCACCTGGCGGGTGATGCCGTCGGCGCGATCCATGTCGCTGCCGCCCACGGCCCGCACCGCCTTGCGGATGGCCGCGGCGATGTTCTGCTCCTCGAACGAAACCAGGCGCCCGTCGCGCTTGCGGATGAATTTGAGCATTCCCCTCTCCCCCCTTGATCTGAAACGGTTTGACAGTGACGGAAGCCGCGCCCCGCCCTGGCGGCGGTTGCGGCATCGGAGTGAATTTAGCACAGCCCGGTGATCAGTCAAGGCAAAAAACCCAATATGTAGATTAAAAAATGCCGGTAGCACACCACATATTGTGATCAGGTGGTGGACAGGCTGTGGATATCCCGGGGATTGAAAAGCCGCAAAGTCCCTTCGCCCCACTGATTTTGATAACTTGACCGTCCCGGTGGGCCATGGTAGAAAAACCGGGTCTCTTATCCTCAAGGGGGAGGTTCGCCATGTCCGAAACCATCCGCTTCGGTATTTCCATCGACGACCGTCTGCTCGAACGTTTCGACGACCTCATCGCCGAAAAAGGATACAGCAACCGTTCGGAGGCGATCCGCGACCTGATCCGCAACGCGCTGGTCGAACAGCAGTGGGCCCGCGACGACGAAGAGACCGTGGGCACCGTCACCCTGGTCTACGACCACCACACCCGCGACCTTTCCGACAAGCTCACCGAACAGCAGCATTCCCACCACGACGCCATTATCTCGGCCCTGCACGTTCATCTCGATGCCCACCATTGCCTCGAGGTGGTGGTGGTCAAGGGCAAGGCCAAAGAGGTGCGTCGCCTGGCCGACGAGCTGATCGGCACCAAAGGGGTCAAACACGGCAAGCTGGTGACCTCCACCAGCGGCAAGGGCCTCATCTGACCCGCATTTTCCCGCCTGCACCGTCTTTTCAGAAAAAATTATAAGATTTTATTTTTAGTGGCACGAAATTGTAGATCGTGCTACAAAAACGAAATCGTTATCGTCAAAGACCTTTTTATATTTTCTCCTCTTCTGTGACGGAAAATGTCACAAGAGGCAGTCGAAAAAAAGAACTTGAAAAGCGTTTTCAAAAAAGATAACTTGCTTCGGGTGTGAGTTCCGAAAAAAGTTAGGAGGTTTTGTTCGATGAGGTCGATGCGTAGTCGCAGGTGCAAATGGCTCATTCTTTCCCTGGTCTCTATTTTCGCGCTGCCGCCGGCGGTCTGGGGGGCGCCCCTCGATTCCAAAAGCGAGATCGAAAATCTGCGGCGCCGCATCGAGGTGCTCGAGGCCGAAAAAACTCCCGCCTTTCGCCCCTTCAGCTTGACGGCTCTGGGCAAGATGCTCACCTTCGGCGGCCTGCTCGAGCTCGAGGCCAATTACGGAAAAACCGAAGGGGGCGGGGAAGCCAGCGACATCGTGCTGGCCACGGTCGAATTATCCACCACGATAACCATCGACGAACACATTGAGGGGCATGTCATTCTGCTCTGGGAAGAAGACGACACCGAACCCATCGATGTCGATGAGGCGGTGATCGACCTGAGCTGTCCCTTGAGTCTGCTGGGGCAGGCCCCCACCTTCGCCGGCGGCAAGATGTACTTGCCGTTCGGGATGTTCAACAGCTTTTTCATCACCGACCCGCTGACGCTCGATCTGGGCGAGAGCAACAACACCGCTGCCGTTTTCGGTCTGGAGGGCGAGCTCTGGACGTTGAAAGCCGGAGTCTTCAACGGCGACACCGACACCGCGGGCGATAACGACAATCTCGATTCCTGGGTGGCGGCGCTGACGCTCGCTCCGATGGAGGGGCTGATGCTGGGCGCATCTTTCATCAGCGATATCGCCGAGAGCGACATCGGCCTGGTGGCCAGCGAGGCGGGCTATGCCTCCAGTGTTGCCGGCGGCGCCCTGTTCGCGTCCCTGGGCCTCGGCCGGTTCAGCCTGGAGCTCGAGTATGTGACGGCGCTCGATGATTTCGACCGGGCATTGGTCGCGATGACCGATGCCGCCGGTGAACCGATCACCGATCTCACCGGCCGGCGCCCCGCGGCCTGGAATGCCGAGCTGGCCTGGATTCCCGCCGAGCGCTGGCAGCTCGGAGCCAAGGTCGAAGGGGCCGACGATTTTCAGGAGGATGTGATGCGCTACGGCGCGGTGGCGTCGCATGGCATTTTCGAGAACACGGTCATTGGGCTCGAATACCTCTTCGCCGACACCGATGCCGAGGCGCAGGACAAGAGCCACACCTTCACCATGCAGCTGGCGTTTCAATTCTGACGCAAAGGTATGTCGGGCGTGCAACGGGAAGATCATTCGTCGCAACGGCCGGTTGGGATGGGATTCCGGGGTACAATAAAAGCGGATGTCCGATAGACAACCCGCCCAAAGGAGCCCGATTATGGAAGGCCAACATGCGCATACCCATGAACACAGTCATGAGCACACCCATAAGCACGAGCACGAGCACCGCCACGGTGATCAGGCGCATCGTCATCCGCACGAGCACCAGCACACCCACAGTCACCATTTCGAACACGGCCACGAGCACGACCATGGCGCCGGCGGCAGCCACGATCACCGCCATCCGCCGGGCGACCAGGTCCACACTCACGACCATCCCGGCCATGAAGCCGAACCCCACAAGCACACCCATTGAGCTCTGAATCGCAACGAAGAAAGCCGCTCCAGTCTGGAGCGGCTTTCTTCGTTGTGTCTCTGTTCAGCACCTTTGCCGGGAGATCAGCACCGCTTTCGGCATGGCGGTCTGAATGCCGGTGACGCGCAGGCTTCCGTTGAGCCAGTCTTCCTCGCGCAGATCGAGAACCCTGACGGTTTCCTCTGGGGGGCGCGTCTCCAGGTAGCGCCGGCCAAGGCCGGCAACCCGTTGGTCGAACTCGTGGCGGCTCGCGCCGTGGGCGAAATTGCGGCCGGCGAAACGTCGGATGTCGCCGTCGCAGCGCTCGGAGATATGGAAAAGCTCGTGGACCACCGTCAGCAGTTTCTGTTCGGGGCACAGGCGCAGAAAGCGGGGGAAGAGAACGGTGATCAGGTAGAGGATGCTGCGTCCTTCATGCTGCAGCACCGGCAGTTGCCAGACCTCGCGATAGCCGGCCCTGCGTCTCGCCTGCTGCCGGCTGCCGCCGGCGAAGCGCAGGGGATTGATGCGGGCGTAAAGCCCGTGCTTGCCGGGCGCCCGCGAGCGGGACAGGGCAAACAGGACCCGCCCGGGCTCGATGTGCGCCAGTTCGGGCAGGGTGCGGCACAGGTCGCGGCACAGCGCATCGAGCGCCGCAGAGATATCGATCAGGGACGACATCGAAAGAGTTGCGCCTTTCGCTAGCGCTGCTGTCTCTTGCGCTCGACCTTTTTCTCTTTTTTCCCGCGCTTCGATTGCTTGTCGGTGTCGACCGGCAGGGCCAGAGCGGCCCGGGCGTCGATGCGGCCGAAGCCGAAGAATTGATCGCGCCCGGGTGCTCCCAGGTCGAGCGCGGTTTCCTGCAGGCGGCGGCGAACATCGTCGGCCACCCGGCCGTCGCCGTTGCTGTCGGCGATTCCGGCCGCCAGCAGCAGGGCGGCCAGGCCCGACACGTGAGGGGCCGCCTGGGAGGTGCCGGTGAGCGAGAGCAGGCCGCCGCCGATGGCGGTGGAGGTGATGTCGGCGCCGGGTGCGGCCAGTTCGTTCTGCGGGTCGATGGCGGAGAAGGTCAGAAACTGGTCGCTGGGGTCGGTGGCGCTGACCGCGATCACCGAATCGTAAACGGCCGGCCAGGTTCCCGCGCCGCCGGTCGTGTTGCCGGCCGCGGCCACCAGCAGAATGCCGGCCGCATAGGCGCGGTCGCAGGCGTCGCGCAGGGCGGTGTCGTCGAGATCGGGCCTGACCCGGATGCCGAGGCTCAGGTTGATGATGTCCATCTCGTTGTCGATGGCCCAGTCGATGCCGGCCACCACCGTGTCCATGAATGCGAACCCCCCGCCGTCAAGCACTTTCACCGCGTAAATCGTCGCCAGCGGCGCCATGCCGACCACCGCCGCGCCGTTGAGTTCGGCGGCGATGATGCCGGCGACATGGGTTCCGTGGCTTTCGGAATTATCGTCTCGCGGATCGTTGTCCGGAGTGATGAAGTCGATTCCGCCGCCGAAACGCCCAGCGAGTTCGGGGTGGGTGTAGTCGACGCCTGAGTCGAGAACGGCGACTTTGACCCCCAGGCCCAGAAAACCGGCCCGGTGCACCGGTTGCGTGCCGAGGTGGGCGACGCCCCAGGAATTCTGATAGTCGGTGCCGAGAATCGGATCGATCGCCTGCACCTTCACGTTTCTGGAGACATAGGCCACCCGCGGATCCGAGCGCAGGGCCTGCGCTTCGGATTCGCTCAGCGCGACCTTCATGACCGGCAGGCGCTTGAATTTCTTTTTTAATTTGCCTTTTTTCCCGGCAATCAGGCGCTCTTCCCCGCGCCCGGGAGCCTGGTGAAAGCCGACCAGGTAATCGTCGTGTGAACTGGCCGTCGCGGGGGTGGCGAAGGCCGTGGTCAGGCCCGACAGGGCCAGGCAGAAAAGGAACAGCAGAGCATTTCTTGTCATTGTCGAAAAAACTCCCCGAAGGTGGTTTCCCGCCCTGGGCCAAAGGCCCGGATGCAAAACGGGGGGACGCGTTAACGTCCCCCCTGTGATGGCATATCAGTGAAATTTCAGTGTGTCGCTCGGACGCTTAGCGACGGTCGCTTTTCGCCCATCTCATTTTCTTGGACTTTTTCTTTTCTTTTTTGTCCTTCTTGTCCTTCTTGTCGTCGTCATCGTCGTCATCGTCGTCATCGTCGTCATCTCCCGAAGGAGGCATGACGGCGCCGGTGAGGGCGGCGGAAACCGAGTAGGTGGAGACGACTTCGCAGGTCTGGCCCGCCATGGGGGCGGCCGCGCTCACCACGATTTCGCTGTCGCTCCAAATCACGACGTCGGCGGCGACACCGGCAACCATGACGCCCAGGCCTTCGGCCATCGGAGGGGCCATGCCGAAGCCGGCGCCCTTGATGGTGATGGTGCCGTCGGCGTTGATGGTGGCCGAGTCGATGGTGGTGTCGCTCTTGACCACGAGGACTTCGGGGTTGGAGATCATGCTGTTTTTCTTGGCGACGACCTTGTAGCTGCCGGCCATGACGTCGGCGGGGATGGTCACCACCAGTTTCTTGCTGTCGCCCATGTCGGGGGTCAGCTCATAGGTGGTGCCGTCGGCGGCGGTCAGCACCAGGGTGCACTCGTTGACGATGCCGGGGAAGCCCGCCATCGGCGAGTAGCTGTTGTTGAGGTTGGAGCCGACCACTTCGATGACGGTGGGGACGCCCTGGGCCACCACGTACTCGGTCATCGTGTCGATCTGGGGAACGATGTTGCCCGACTGGGGGGCGACCGAAGCGGCAGCGGCGGTGAAGCCGTGGCAGCCATCGCAGTCGCTGTTGGCGCCGATGTGGCCGAACCAGGGGTTTTCCTGACCGGCGATGATGCCGTCGCCCTGATCGTCGAACTGAATGTTGTGCAGCGACGGAATGCCGTGGCAGTTCTCGCAGGTGCGGATCGAGATGGCGCTGGGGGTCGTGATCGCGTTGCCGGCCGGAGATGTGGGATGGCACCAGACGCACTTGGTCCCGTCGAGCAGGAAGCCGGTGCTGTGATGGGTGTCGGCGTTGCTGAAGACCACCACGCCGCTGTCGGGATCGACGCCGGGCGCGCCGCCCATGCCGGGGCGGGCGGTGGAAGGAGCATGACAGAAGTTGCAGTTGCCTTCGCCGTTGGGGCCGGCGTTGGGCTTGCGGCTCGGCCAGGGGGTGACCAAGCTGGGCTGGTACGTGGGGATCCAGGTCGGGGTGACGACCAGGCCGTTGTCGACCAGCGAGCCGTGACAGGCCTGGCAGTCGCCGGCCTGGGCTTCGACGGTGGCGTGGTGAACGGTGGGCTGGCCGGGCTGCTGGGCGTGGCACAGCAGGCAGTCGCGGAACACTTCGAACTGGAAGGTGCCGCCGGTCTGAATCAGGTTGTGGCACGAGGTGCACTCGTAGTTGGCGCCCGGGGTCCCGTTGGGAGCCGAAGTGGTGGGCGGAATCACGGTGCCGACCAGAAGGTGGTGGCGGTCGGGCAGATAGGTGGTGTCGACGGGAACGCCGGCCGGGGGATTGGGCCCGTGGCAGACGCGGCAATCAGGCTCGGCGAGATTGTCGAAGACGCTGTCGGGGATGCCGATGTTCTGGTTGACGGGGGGCGGGGGAACCGCGGCGCCGGCCGTCATGGCCAGGGTCACCGTCATGACGACTGCGAAAGCCAAAGACTTGAAAAAGTTTTTTTGCATGGTTTGTTACTCCCTTTTCCTCGAAAAAAACAGAGTGAATCGTTTGTTAACCCTTCAAAGCCAAAAAAATAAAATCTGTTGCTTCTGCGGTGCTTGCGGAAGTTGTCGCTCACCTCCTTTGCAAAGTATTTTTTCGTTCTTCGATGTTCTTGCCCAGTTTATTGAGATTCAATGAAATTCGATGCGGGCGCCCGGGGTCTTTTCCGGTCTGCCCTTTTGCCAATTTTTTCCGGTCCGCAAATCAGCCTTTCACTTTACCCGAAGTGGAAGAAAATTGGCAAATCAAAAACTAATTAAAAAATGGACGATGTCAAGCCGCTTGCGAAAAAATGCTCCCATCATTTTCCGCGATCCGTTTCCGCGACCCCCGGAAGCAGGATCTCGATGTCGGCCTGGGCGCGCAGTTCGCCGACCATGTCGGCCAGCAGTTCTTTCTGGCGGATGCTCTGCAGGTATTGGTGCAAAAAATCGCGCATCTTGTCGTAGGGAGGAATTCCTCCCTCGTGCCTTTCCCGAACCTCGATGACGTGGTAGCCGAAAGCGCTTCGAATCACCGGGCTGATCTCGCCCACCGGAAGGTCGAAGGCCACCGCGTCGAATTCCGGCGGCATGAACCCTTTCTTGACGAGTCCCAGTTCTCCCCCCTGGGCCGCGGAAGCGTCGGTCGAAAATTCCCCGGCCACCTCTTCGAAGGGGGCGCCGGCCAGGAGGCGGGCACGGGCCTGTTCGATTTTCTCCCGGGCGGCAAGGCCGTCTTCGGGGAAGGCCCCGGCCGGCACCTCGACGAAAATGTGGCGGACCAGTACGGCTTCCTCCTGCCGGTAGCTCTCCTTGGACTCTTCGTAGAGGGCGCGAATCTCATCCTCCGGCACTTCCGGGGCGGCCATTCCCTTGGCCTTGAGGAACTCGGCGATGTAAACCTGGCGCCGGGCCAGTTCGCGCAGCTCCTGTTCGCTGCGTCCCTGTTTGCCCAGGGGGCGTTCGCGCATGCTTGCGTACTCCTCGGCGATGCGGGTCTCGGCATTCTCCACCGGATGCTTCTGCGCTTCCTGGTAGATGAGCTCACCTTCGATCAGTTGATCGAGGGCGCGCAGCCGGATGGCGAGGGGTTTTTCCGCCGCCGCCTGCTGGGAGCCGAAGCGGCCGTATTTTTTCAGGCGGGCATCGACCAGCGGCGCCAGCCGGTCGGCGGTGATCGGCTGACCGTTGACTCTCGCCACCACTTCGGGGAGGGAGTCGACCTTTTCGCTCCCGCCGGCCCAGGCGAACGGGTCGCCTGACAGCAGCACGAGAGAGAGGGCCAGAAGATGGATGAAGATGCGGTTGGTCAGTCTGTGGTCTCGACTCATTTCAATGCGTGGCCTTCCAGGAAAGTTCATTGCCGATAACGGCAAAACGTCTGCATTATAACCGTTTTTTCCGGCAATTAAAGGAAAAACCTTTGCCTGTTTACTATGTAAGGAGCATGCCAAAAACGATTGGGGTTAATTAATTTTTCAAATGCGCCGGCGGAATGCGGCCGGGAATCGCCGGCATGTCTGGGAGCGACATCCGTTGAGTGCCTGGAAGGGCCAGGAAATATTGAGATGTCCGCTGTCGCCCGGTTTGGCCGGGGGAGAGAGATTGGCGTCGACAAATAAGAAGGGTGGCGGTTTTGTTAATGTTATAAATTCTTAAATGTGTATTCGTGCCTGCGGCGCGGGCCGTGAGCCGGGACGTGGCGGTCGCGAAAACGCTATATGGCAAAGGTGTTTAGTTATTTGGCCGGACTACTCGCCCGCGAGCTTGTGGCAGAAGAGGCAGCGCATGGGAGCGCCGCCGGGTTTGGCCGGATGCTCGGGGGGGAAGGGGATCTGGACTCCGTCGTGGCATTGCTCGCACTGGGCGTCGACCTCGATCTTTTTCATCCCCGCCTGGCGCATCTCGTAAAAGGGGCGATGGACCTCGTCCTGGGGTACGCGGGTGGTCTTGATGCGCCCGGAAAGGGCGTAGAAGGTCGCGAAAACGGCGACAACGACAACGATGAAGATCCAGTCTCGTCTCTTGATGGCCATGGGGAGGTGTCCTTATCCGCTTGAAAGTTTATGGGAATTTATCGCTGCGCAAGCATCCCGCAGCCGATGGCCCCGTTGTGTTGGGGATGCTGCGGGACGACCAGTTGCGCGCTGGTGGTTTTTTGCAGCATGCGGGCGAAGGCCTGGTTGCGGGCCACCCCGCCGGTGAGCAGGATCAGGTCGTCGGGAAAGCGGCGCAGCATCGGCCGCACCCGCTTGATCAGGGTGTGGTTGATGCCGGCGCAGAGCTGGGGCAGGGAGTGCCCTTCGACGATCTTGCCGATCAGTTCGCTCTCGCCGAAGATGCCGCAGGTGGCATCGAGGGGCACCGGGTTTTCGTCGTGGCGCGCGAGCTCCTCGAGGCTGATGTCGAGGACCTGGGCCATGTTCTCGAGGTAGCGCCCGGAGCTGGCGGCGCACTTGTCGTTCATCAGAAAGTCCTGCAGGATGCCGCCTTCGACCCGGGCTACCTTGGTGTCCTGGCCGCCGAGGTCGAGCAGGGTGAAGGTGTCGCGGCCGGTCTGGAAGCGGGCGCCGGCCACGTGGGCCTGGATTTCGGGAACGACGCGGGCGCCGGCGAGGTTGACGGCATTGCGGCCGTAGCCGGTGACCACCATCGCTTCGGCCTGCCGGTCCGGCGCGAACAGGTCGAGGGCGGCAAAGTCGATGGTCAGCTGCCCCTCGCGCAGGCCGCCGTATTTTTTGTAGAAGGGGATCGTGTCGAAGTCGCGCAGCCAGAGAATCCGGCCGGCGTCCATGGCGGCCATCTTGACCTTGCGGCTGCCGAGATCGATGCCGAGAGTGATCATGGTTTTTTCGCCTTGAGCATTTCGAGGAACCCCTCGATGCGGATGCGGCTGCGGGCGTCGAGGGGGCCGGGGCGGTCGCCTTCGAGGGTGAGCACCGGCACCTTGAGGCGCTTGCGCACGATCATGTCCTCGATCTGGCGAAAGCAGAACGACTGCACGTAGTGGATTACGCCGTCGATCCGGCGCCGCGCGATCTCGGTTTCGATATCGTCGAGCCGGGTGAAGATGTCGTAGGGGTAGGTGTAGCGCCGGTACTGCTCCTCGATGGAAGCGGTGGCGAAGGGCATGGAGAACTGGCGCTGGGTTTCGTTGAACACCACCCGGGCGTCCATCGCCTCCAGCGCCGGGTAGAGATCGGTCACGATCGGCGGTACGCCGATGTAGGCGAGGCGCAGCGCCTCCCTGAGGGGCTCGCGGCGGCGGGCTTCGGCGAGAAAGGCGTCGACCTCGGCCTCGTAGGCGTCGATGTCGCCGTTCATGTCGGAGGTGCAGAGCTGGAAGAGGTTGTTCTCCTCGCCGGTGGTCCGGTTCTCCTCCCAGGTCAACCGGTCGATTTCGTGGACCTTGCGCCGCACCTGGTCGAGCCGCCGGCGCGCCGTCTCCAGTTGCTCGGGCCCGACGTCGAAGCGCGCGGCCAGCTTGCGGATCTCGAGGCCGAGGCTTTCCGGCGAGCGATCATAGGGGAAGGCGAAGGGAATGGTGCGCACCCCCTGTAGGGTGAGGACTTCCATCAGCGCCTGGGTGTTGGAGCAGTCGCCTTCGGTGACCGCGATCACCTCGCTGATGCCGCGCTGCAGCACGGCGCCGTAGATCCCCTTGATCCAGCCGCAGATGTTGCGGGGGAAGCCGGCGATCTCCGCCTCCTCGATCAGGTCCTGGGGGGCGTCGGCGGTGATGAAGAGATTGTTGAGGTCGATGGGGCGCCGGCCGGCGGCCACCAGAACCTCGAGGGGAATTGTGGTGGTGAATCCAACCATGGTATCGGTCACGTCAGAGTCTCGATGGGGTCAAAAAGAACAAACGGGAAAAACCGCGGGCGGGCCAGGCTCAGTCGGCACGGATGAAGACCAGGTAGATGACCAGGCCGACCAGCACCACGCCGCCGCCGATGAAAATCAGCAGGGCTTCGTTGGAGCCCTCTTCCAGGGAGGTTCCCCGGGCCATGGTGTAGGACAGCAGCCAAGTGAAGCCGACCGAGCAGACGACGGTGGCCAGCAGCATGCGCCAGCGCAGGATCAGGGCGATCAGCGCCAGCAGGCCTGCCGCCCCGAGAAACCAGGGGTTGGCGACGAGCTCGCTCAGGTTCAGACCCTTGAGCGTCTCCACCACCCGCTCGGTCTGGAAGTGGCGGAAAAAATCGGCGATTTGCGAAAAGTCCATAGGGGGTTGCCGCCCGGGTTGGGAATGTGCTGCAAAGACGAAGATGCACTATATCAGTTTTGAATTGCCAGAGGAAGTCTAAACCGGCATTTTCCTTGACTTAGCCTGGGGCATTTTCTACCATGGCCAGCCGGTTGGAGCATCGAAATCATTGAAGGAACAAGGCTGCCGCCCGTCCCTTTCCGCCCTGTTCGGCGGGCCGGGCGCGGGCGGACGCCTTTTGCATTAAGAGGGGCCGCTGTTTGGTTTCTGAGCGAGCGATCGGGGTTTTCGACTCGGGTATCGGCGGGCTGACCGTCCTCAAGGAGCTGAGTCGCCAGCTCCCGGGCGAAGAGTTGATCTACCTGGGCGATACCGCCCGGGTTCCCTACGGCACCAAGAGCCCGGCGACGGTGACGCGCTACGCTCTCGAGGCGGCCGGTTTTCTCACCGCGATCGGCATCAAGGCCCTGGTGGTGGCGTGCAACACCGCTTCGGCGGTGGCTCTGCCCGCCCTTGAAGAGCGCTTCGGGGTCCCCGTTTTCGGGGTGATCGGGCCCGGCGCCCGGCGCGCCCTGCAGCTGACCCGGGGCGGGCGGGTCGGCGTCATCGGCACCGAGGGGACGATCAAGAGCGGCGCCTACGCCCGGGCCATCCACGAGCTGAACCCCGCGTTGCAGGTGCGCGGCGCGGCCTGCCCGCTCTTCGTGCCCCTGGCCGAGGAGGGCTGGGCGGAGCACGCCATCACCCGCCTGGTGATCGCGGAATATCTCGCGCCCCTGCTGGCGGATGGCATCGACACCCTGGTGCTCGGTTGCACCCACTACCCCATGCTGAAAAAACTCCTGCGCGATTTTCTCGGCGAGGGGATCGGGCTGGTCGATTCGGCCGAGGAAACCGCCGCCATCGTCGCGCGGGGATTGGCCGCGCGCGATCTGTTGCGGCGCTCGCCGCCGGGACCGCACCGATTTTTCGTCACCGATGTGCCCGAGCGCTTCGAGCGGGTCGGGGGGGCGTTCTGGGGGGCTCCGCTGGCCGGCGTCAAGCAGGTGGAGATCGGCTGAGGGGGGAGACTTTTTCCCGCCTGATTTTTTGGGGCATCTAGAGGCCAAACCATGGAACGCAAGCGAATTCTGACCGTTGTCGCGGGAACCCTGGCGGCCCTCGCGCTGATCGCCGCGGTCGCGTACTGGGCCGGCAAGAGCGGGGTCTTCGCCCCCGCTCCGCCGCCCGTCGAGCCGCTGCCGCAGGAGCCGGCGGTGATGCGCGAGGTGATTCTCTATTTCGCCGATCCGCTGGCGCAATATCTCTTTCCGGAGAATCGCGAAATTCCCGACTGTCCGGACAACGCCGCCTGCGTGCGCCAGGTGATCGCCGCGCTCATCGCCGGACCGGCGGCGCACAACCTGGTGCCGGTGATTCCGCCCCAGGCGAGCGTCCTCGCCGTGGCGATCGCGGGCGATACGGTCACGGTCGATTTCAGCCGCGACCTGATGACGCGCCATCCCGGGGGGAGCATCTCCGAGCTCCTCACCGTCTATGGGCTGGCCGACACCCTGGCCGTCAACTTTCCGCACCTGCGTCAGGTGCGGATTCTCATTGCGGGCGAAAGCGTCGAGTCGCTCCGGGGGCATGTCGATCTGCGTGGACCCATCGCCGCCGATTTTCGCTATACCCGTCCGCCGCTGCGCCCCGGCGAGAGCCCCGGCGCCGTGCGGGCAAGTCAAGGAGAAAGCCGATGAGTCGTTTTCGCGACGCGATCAAGGAGCGGGTGCTGGTCCTCGACGGTGCCATGGGAACCATGCTTCAAGAGCGCGGACTCGCCCCCGGGGGCAGCCCCGAAGAGATGAACCTGCGGGCCCCCGACGTGGTGGTCGGCGTGCACCGGGAATATGCCGCGGCCGGCGCCGACATCATCGTCACCAACACCTTCGGCGGCAACCGCATCAAGCTCGCCCATTACGGCCTCGAAGAGCGGGTGGCCGAGATCAACGCGCGCGCCGTGGAGCTGGCCCGCCGGGCCGCGGGCGACGGCTTCGTCGCCGCCTCCTTCGGGCCGACCGGGCGTTTTCTCGAACCGGTGGGCGACGCCGCCTTCGACGAGATGGTCGAGGTCTTCGGCGAGCAGGCGCGAGCGGTCAACGAAGCCGGCGCCGACCTTATCACCCTTGAAACCTTTCTCGATATCCGCGAATTGCGGGCGGCGGTGGTGGCCTGCCGGGAATTCTCCTCGCTGCCGATCGTCGCCCAGATGACCTTCGACGACGGCGGTCGCAGCGTCCTCGGCACCCCGCCCGAGGCGGCGGCGGTCACCCTCGACGGGCTCGGGGTCGAGGTGATCGGCTCCAACTGCGGCCTGGGGCCGGAAGGCATTTTCGCCCTGCTCGAAAAAATGCGCTCGGTCACCAGTCTGCCGCTGATTTCCCAGGCCAATGCCGGCCTGCCCCAGCTGGTCGGCGACCAGACCGTCTTCCCCGGCACCCCGGACGACATGACCGTTTTTCACGAGCGGATGCTCGCCCTCGGGGTGCGTATCATCGGCGGCTGCTGCGGCACCACCCCTGCCCATATTCGCGCCATCCGCGCCGCCCTCGAGGGGCGCGATCTGCGCTGGACGCCGCCGGCCCGGCGCCTGTTTCTCTCCAGCCGCGGCGCTACGGTGGCGGTAGGCGGCGGCGCCCCTTGCGCGATCATCGGCGAGCGCATCAACCCCACTGGAAAAAAGGCCTATTCGGCCGAGCTGCGCGAGGGCAAGACCGCCTATATCCGGCGCGAGGCCCAGGAGCAGGTGGCGGCGGGGGCGACGCTGCTCGACGTCAACTGCGGCGCTCCCGGGGTCGACGAGCCGGCCGCCCTGGAGCGGGCGGTGTTTGCCGTCACCGGGGTCTGCTCCGCGCCGCTGGTGCTCGATTCCTCCGATCCCGAAGCGCTGGAGCGCGGCCTCAAGGCCGCCGACGGCAAGGTGCTGATCAATTCGGTGTCCGGCGAAAAGAAGAGCCAGCAGGCGATTCTGCCGCTGGCGCGCAAGTACGGGGCGGCGGTGATCGGGCTGGCCCTCGACGAGGACGGCATTCCCGAGACCGCGGCGGGACGCGTCGCGGTGGCGCGCAACATTCTCGCCGCGGCCACGGCGGCGGGCCTTCATCCCCGGGATGTGGTGATCGACGCTCTGGTCCTGACCGTATCCGCCGAACAGAAGCGGGCGCTGGAGACGCTGCGCGCGCTGCGTTTGATCAAGGAAGAACTCGGCCTGGCCACCGCGCTGGGGGTCAGCAACATCTCCTACGGCCTGCCGAGCCGCCCGATTCTGTCGTCCGCCTTTTTCGCCATGGCGCTTGAGGCGGGTCTCGACGCGGCGATCGTCAACCCCAGGGAAGAGCGGATGATGGATGCCTTTCGCGCCGCCATGGTGCTGCTCGGCCGCGACGAGCGGGCGGAAGAGTTCATCGCCCATTACGGCAACGTCTCGCCCCCGCCGGCGGTGCCGGTCGGCGACCGGGGGGAGCTCGGCATTCGCGCGCGGCTGGCCGCCGCGATCATCGAAGGCGACCGCGAAGGAGTGCCGGCCCTGGTGGAGCAGGCCTTCGCCGAGGGGCTGGCGGCCATGGAGATCGGCAACGAGGGGCTGCTCCCCGGCCTCGAAGAGGTGGGGCGGCGCTTCGGCGCCAAGCAGGTTTTTCTCCCCCAGGTGATGCTCTCAGCGGAAACCATGCACGCCGCCTTCGCCGTGATCAAGGCGCGCATGCATGGGGACCCGGGCCCCAGTCGCGGGCGCATCCTCATGGCCACGGTCGAGGGCGATATTCACGACATCGGCAAGAACATCGTCTGCACGCTGCTGGAGAACCACGGCTTCGAGGTGATCGATCTCGGCAAGAACGTGCCGGCGCAACGTATCATCGAGGCCGCCAAGAGTCGCCAGGTCGATGCCGTGGGCCTCTCCGCCCTGATGACCACCACCCTGGCGCAGATGGAGCACACCATCAAGCGCCTGCGGGAGGAAGGGGTCAAGGTTTTCACCATGGTCGGCGGGGCCGTGGTCACCGAGGAGTATGCCGAAAAAATCGGTGCGGACCTCTATGGCGGCGATGCCATGGCTGCGGTAGAGAAGATAAAAAGGCTATTTATTAAGTGATTTTACTTAGTTCCGGATTAATGTTGCGTCATTTCACGTAGTGTGCTATCAAGAAACTGATTTCGCAACGTTTTTTCGGAGGGTGGCATGGTCGTCGGGTTCAATCACAACGTTCGCTACGGAGGCGAACTCTACCATGTCCAGACCGAAGACAGCGGCCTGAAAAATCCGTTCATCATCACCCACCTCTATCGCGGCGGCACCATCATCGCCAGCAAGAAGGTGTCCTACGCCGACATCACCAAGGTCGACGCCCTCGACAAGGTGATCGAGGAGTTGATGAAGGAGCAGCACAAGGAAGTGCTGCGCCGGTTGAAGAACGGGGAGTACGACGAGGTGATCGCCGCCCGTTTTCGCGGGGAGCGCCCCGTCCCTGAGCGGAGCGCGCCGGTGCAGCCCAAAACGGCGCCCGCGCCGCGGCCGAAGGTGATACCCGCGGCCATCGCCGTGGCCACCGAAGTCAAGCCGGCGCCGGCGCCCGCCGGCAAAAAAGAACTCAGCCTGGACGATCTGGTCCTGTCGTATCTCACCGGCGACGACGAATAATATCCGCGGCGGCTGCCGACCGGCGCCGCACTTCAGTGACGCCTTTTCCCGGAAGGAGACAGCGGTTCATGCTCGATGAGCAGCAATTGCAAGAATTGTCCGAATGCGCCCGGCAGTTGCGGGTCGATGTTCTCAAGATGCTCAACACGGCGAAATCCGGTCATACCGGCGGCAGCCTCTCGGCCCTCGACGTGTTGACGGTTCTTTTTTTCCACCAGATGCGCCATGATCCGACCAACCCCCGCTGGGACGATCGCGATCATTTCGTCCTCTCCAAGGGGCACGCCGCTCCGGCCCTTTACGCCAGTCTCGCCCGCTCCGGCTACTTCCCCTCCGAAGACCTGAAGACCCTGCGCCGTCTCGGCAGCCACCTGCAGGGGCACCCCGACATGCGCAAGACCCCCGGGGTCGAAGTCTGCACCGGGTCGCTCGGCCAGGGCCTGTCCCAAGCGGTGGGCCTGGCGCTGGCCGCCCGCCTGCAGGGGCGCAGCGCCCGCACCTTCTGCCTGCTGGGCGATGGCGAGGTGCAGGAGGGGCAGATCTGGGAGGCCGCCATGGCCGCCGCCCATTACCGCCTCGACAACCTGTGCGTGGTCCTCGACTGGAACGGTCTGCAGATCGACGGCGAGGTCGATAAGGTCATGAAGGTGGCCCCCCTCGGGCCCAAGTTTCTCGCCTTCGGCTGGCATGTGCTCGAAGTCGACGGCCACGACCTGCAGGCCATCGCCCGGGCGCTGGCCGACGCGCAGGGGTGCAGCGGCCAGCCGACCATGGTCATCGCCCGCACCGTCAAGGGCAAGGGGGTGCCGTTCTTCGAGCACAAGGCGAGCTACCATGGGGTGCCGCCGAGCGACGAAGAACTCGGCCGCGCCCTGGAGCATCTCGGGCATTCCTGAAAATCGTCCTCTGCCCCGGTCATTGGTCATCTGTGAAAAGCAATAAGCTCTCAGCGATCAATGGCCAACGACCAATGACCATATTGCCAATGACAAGGAACGAAAAATGATCGCAACACGCGATGCCTACGGCAAGACGCTGTTGGCCCTGGGCAAAGAAAATCCGAAAGTGGTGGTGCTCGACGCCGATCTTTCCGGTTCGACCAAAACCGGAGTCTTCGCCAAGGAATTCCCCGAGCGCTTTTTCAATGCCGGGATCGCCGAGGCGAACATGGTCGGCATGGCGGCGGGACTCGCCGCCGGCGGCATGATTCCCTTCGCCTCCACCTTTGCCGTGTTCGCCTCCGGCCGGGCCTTCGAGCAGATTCGCCAGTCGCTGGCCTATCCCAGGCTCAACGTCAAGGTTGTGGCTACCCATGGCGGCATCACCGTCGGCGAAGACGGCGGCTCCCATCAGTCGGTGGAAGACCTGGCCATCATGCGCGCGCTGCCCAACATGGTGGTTCTGTGCCCCGCCGACGGGCCGGAGACGGCCGCCGCGGTCCGGGCTGCGGCCGCCTATGACGGGCCGGTCTACATGCGGCTCGGCCGCTCCAAGGTTCCCGTGGTGTTTCCCGACGATGTCTCCTTCACCATCGGTCGCGGGGTTGTCGTGCGTCCCGGGCGCGACCTGACCTTCGTCACCACCGGGCTGATGACCGCCCAGGCCCTCGCGGCGGCCAAAATTCTCGAGGAAGCCGGCGTCAATGCGCGCGTGCTGCATCTGGGGTCGATCAAGCCTTTCGATGTCGACCTGGTCCTGCAGGCGGCCCGGGAAACCGGCGCCATCGTCACCGCCGAAGAACATTCGGTGATCGGCGGGCTGGGCGGAGCGGTGTGCGAAACGCTGTCCGAGGGCTTTCCCGTGCCCGTCGAGCGGGTGGGGCTGCGCGACGTTTTCGGCCAGTCGGGCACCGCCGAGGAGCTGCTCCTCCACTACGGCCTGACCCCGGCCGAGTTGGTGGAAGCCGCCCAGCGGGTGCTCAAAAAAAAGGTCGCCTGAGACGGGTGGTGCGTGCGGTCGGTCCCGGTGACGGGTTGCGGGACTCTCGGATCTGATGTGCAGTGAATGAGGCCGGCATCACCGGCGCCTCCGGAAGTGGAAGGACCTGCGAAGCCTTGAACCTGGCGAACCTCAGCCTCATCACCCGTGTCATCATCCTGAACATTCTGCTGCTGGTGATCGGCATCGGCAGCTTTACCCTGTTTCATCTGCAGCGCGAGCGTGAGCATCTCAACCGGGTGTCGCGGGAGAACGCCGAAACGCTCATCCACACCATCGAGCGCGCCATTTTCAATGCAATGCGCACGGGCAACACCGAGGAGGTGCAGGCCATTCTCGAAATGGTCGGGCACAGCCCCTATCTGGGCAAGGTGCGCATCTTTCACCCCTCGGGCATCGTCTTGAAGTCGTCGGCCCCGGAGGAGATCGGCCATCCGGCGCCCGATCGCGATCTCGACCTGTTTCGCCAGGGGGTCGGCGAAGCGACGTTCCAGGTCGACGGCGCGGAGGTGATCGGCATCGTCTCGCCGATTCGCTCCGAAGAAAACTGCGTGCGCTGCCACGGGCCGAGCGAGAAAATTCTGGGGATTCTCAACCTCAATCTGTCGCTGGCCGATACCAATGACCAGATCGCGGAGACCTCGCGGCTCTTCCTCTTTTCGACTCTGGTCATTATCGTGCTGATGGCCGGCGGGATCAGCTGGGTGCTGCTGCGCTTCGTCAAGAAACCGATCCGCCAGGTCGCGCAGCAGATGGCCCGGGTCGAGCAGGGCGATCTCTCGGTGCGGGTCAACCCGCGCTACGGCGACGAAATCGGTCGGCTCGCCCACAGCTTCAACTCCATGGTCGATAACCTGCAGAAGGCGAAAACCCAGCTGCAGGATTATCATTACCGCCAGATGGAGCGGGCCGACCGCCTGGCGGCGGTGGGGGAGATGTCCACCGGCATCGCCCACGAAATCAAAAACCCCCTGGCCGGCATCAGCGGCGCCATGTCGGTGCTGGCCGACGGGTTCGACGAGGGCGACGAGCGCAAGCAGATCATTCGCGAAGTGCTCGACCAGCTGGCGCGACTGAACAAGACGGCCACCGACCTGCTCCATTTCGGCCGCCCCGCCAAGCCCGAATTCACCTATGCCGACGTCAACGAACTGGTGGCCAAGACCCTGTTTTTCGTCGGTCAGCATCCCGAAGCGAAAAAGGTCAGCCAGGAAAAGACCTTCGCGGCCGATCTGCCACCGGTCTGGGTCGACGAGAAGCAGATTCAGCAGGTTCTGTTCAACATCGTGGTCAACGCCCTGCAGGCGATGCCCGATGGCGGCACCCTGACGGTCGCCACCCGCCGCCTGCGCCGCGCCGGTCGCGACTGGGTCCAGGTCGAGGTGGCCGACAGCGGCGTCGGGATCGGCGCGACCGCCCTGGAGCAGATCTTCACCCCGTTTTTTACCACCAAGACCCAGGGCACCGGCCTGGGCCTGGCGATCTGCAAGCAGTTGCTCGAACAGCACGGCGGGATGCTTGCCGTCGCCAGCCGCGAAGGCCAGGGGTCGAAATTCACGATGGAATTACCGGTCGGCCAGCCACCGACCGACAGCATGGAAGAGGGGTTTCGTGGGGAAGCATAAGATTCTGGTTGTCGACGATGAGCATTTGATCCGCTGGTCTCTGGAGCAGAACCTCAACAAGCAGGGCTACGAGGTCGTCACCGCCGGCTCGGGGGAGGATGCGCTCAAAGCGATCCGAGACGAGGCGCCCGACCTGGTTCTGCTCGATATCCAGCTGCCGGGCATCAACGGCCTCGACGTGCTGGAAAAGGCCAAGGAGATCGACGAGGAGATCATCGTCATCATGATCACCGCGCTCGGGGTGCTCGAAACCGCGGTCAAGGCCATGCGCATGGGGGCCTACGACTACATCAGCAAGCCCTTCAATCTCGACGAGCTGGCCATCACCATCAAAAAAGCGCTGGAGACCGGCGAACTCAAGCGCGAAGTGGCGCATCTGCGTTCGTCCCAGACGCAGAAATTCGGCATCAAGAACATCGTCGGCGACAGCAAGCACATGCAGAATATGCTGGCGATGGTGAAAAAAGTCGCCCAGAGCGATGCCAGCACGGTGCTGATCCAGGGAGAGAGCGGCACCGGCAAGGAGGTGATCGCCAAGGCGATTCACTATGAAAGCGCCCGGGCCGATAAACCCTTCATGGCGATCAACTGCGCCGCGGTGCCGGAAACGCTCCTCGAAAGCGAGCTGATGGGCCACGAGCGCGGCGCCTTCACCGACGCCAAGGTGCAGAAGAAGGGTCTGTTCGAATTCGCCGACGGCGGCACCATCTTTCTCGACGAAATCGGCGACATGGCCATGGGCATGCAGGCCAAGCTGCTGCGCGTGCTCGAAGAGCGCTCCTTCCGCCGCATCGGCGGCTCCAAGGACATCACCGTCGACGTGCGCATCATCTCGGCCACCAACAAGGACCTGATGCGCTCCATCGAGGAGAAAAGCTTCCGCAACGACCTCTACTACCGGTTGCAGGTGATTCCGATTTTCCTGCCGCCGATCCGCGAGCGCAAGGACGACATCCTCCCCCTGACCTACCATTTCATCGCCCATTTCAACAAGGAGTTCGGCAAGAACGTCAAGGGTATCTCCAAGATGGCGGAAAAATTTCTGCTCGAGTATTCCTGGCCGGGCAACGTGCGTGAGCTGCGCAACGTGATCGAGCGGGCGATCATTCTCGAAAACGAGGAGACCCTGCTGCTCGAGCATCTCCCCCAGGAGATCGTCGGCAAGACCGGCGCGGCAGGCTCCGGGCCGCTGAGTTTCCGCATCCCGCCCGAGGGGGTCGATATCGAAGAGGTCGAGCGCGAGCTCATCCGCCAGTCCCTCGAAATCGCCGAAGGCAACCAGTCGAAAGCGGCGAAAAAGCTCAACCTCGGCATCGATGCCTTTCGCTACCGCATGAAGAAGTTCGGATTTCTGTAAGCCCGTTTAGCCCGTTTAGCCCGTTTAGCCCGTTTAGCCCGTTTAGCCCGTTTAGCCCGTTTAGCCCGTTTAGCCCGTTTAGGGCTGGCGGGCTTTTTTCATTCGCAGCCCGGAGAAAGATGGTCGAGGTCCGTGGTTAGGCATTTCTTAAAAAACTGATCGCTTTTCCGGGTTTTGGTACCTCGTTTGCATAAATTCTTGGCAAGAGCTCATAAGCTTGAGTAAATTTTTCTTGCCGGCACCTGTTTTCCGGACCAGCCCAGGAGGATCGTTTATGAAAAGGGCCACCCGACATCCCATTCTGATCGTCGCCATTTGGCTGGCCGTCGGGGTTATTTGGCAGATTCTCGCCCTGCCCGTCCATGCCGCCACGGTGCCCGTCTTTCAGTCGTTGGGTCGCATCAGCGATGGCCTGGCGGTGCCGACCGATTTCGCGCTCGACGGCGACGGCAACCTCTTCGTGGCCGAACCGCGCAGCAAAACCATCGTGAAATTTGACAAGTACAACCGCCGCAAGGCCACTTTCGGTCCGCTGCCGCAGGCGGTTTCGGCGCTGGCGATCAGCCCCGACGGCAGCGTGATCTACGGCGGCGGCGCTGACGCGGTGCTGCGCATCGACAGTGCCACCGGAGCCGTGCTCGGCCACGTCGGCGGCGGCCCCGGCGAATTCGCCCAGATCTTCGCCCTGGCGGCGGACGCCCAGGGATACCTGTTCGTGGCGGACAGTTCCACCATGCAGATCAGCGTCTACGACGACAACGGCGGGCTGCAGTTCCGCTTCGGGTCGCCCGGCACCGGGGCGAGCCAGTTCGGCACCCTGGCCGCCCTGGCCTTCGACGACAATGCCGGCGAACTCTACGTCGCCGACAACTACACCCAGGGCACCGCCGTCGAGCCCAAAGTCAAGATTTTCACTCTCAGCGGCGCCTACCTGCGCAGCCTGGCGGCCAAGACCGGTTTCGGCACCAAGGCCCTGACCTCCTTCGGCGGCATGACCTTCGACGACCAGGGGCGCGGCTACTTCATCGACTCGCTCAAGAACCAGATTCGCGTTCTCGGCCTGCCGTCGACCTACCTGGCCACCATCGGCCAGACCGGCTACGCCGTCGGACAGCTCGTCGCGCCGGAAAAGCTCGCCTATGACCCGGCCAGCTCCCGCCTCTATGTTCTTTGTCCCGACGGGCGGGTGGAGCTCTTCGGCATCGACGGCGGCGCCAACCCGGTGCGCGCCAACGCCAGGCCCCAGCCGCCGGTTCCCCAGTCCCCCGTGGGCGGCAGCGAAGTCGCCTCTTCGACCCCGGTTCTCAGCTTCGCCAACGGCATCGATGCCGACGGCGACATCGTCACCTACGACATCCAGGTGCTGAAGGATGGGAGCGTGGTCGGCGAGATCTTCGGCATCGCCGAGACCGCCGGCACCAGCAGCGGCACCGTCGCTTCGCCCCTGACGGAAAACGCCGGCTACACCTGGCGGGTGCAGGGCTTCGACGGGGTGGATGTCAGCGACTGGAGCGGTTCGGAAACCTTCTACGTCAATGCCGTCGAAGAGGCCCCGTCGGTTCCCGTTCTCAGCACCCCGGTGGCGGGCGAGGCGATCGAAGGCGATGGCCTGCTCTCGTGGCTGCCGGCCACCGATCCCGACCCCTTCGACCAGTTCGACTACCGGCTCGAGATCGCCGCCGCTGCCGATTTCGCCGCGCCCCTGGTCGACGCGACCATTGCCGGGACCTCGGCCCTGCTGGGAGATTTCGCCGGCGCCGCCGCTCTCACTTCCGGACAAACCTATTACTGGCGGGTCTCCGCGGTCGACAACCACGGACTCTCTTCGGCGGCCAGCGCTGCCGGCTCCTTCGTCTACGGCTCCACGGTCTTGTCCATCGCCGCCAACCTGCCGGGAAGCCAGGTCTACCTCGGCGGCAACCACGGCTATGCCGGCCGCTACATCGGTGAGGCGCCGGTTGAGGTGCGCGACATCCTGCCGGGCGTCTACGCGGTGACGGTGGAGCGGGCCGGGTTCGAGCCCTTCGTCACCAGCCTGCAGGTCGAAGCCGGCCAGAACGCCACGGTCTACGCCGCCCTCAAGCCCCTGCTGCTGCCGGACGCGTTCACTCTGCGTGAAATCGCCCTGACCCCGGCGCCGAGCGAAGCCGCCGCGCCCTTCCTGGTCGATTTCGACGACGACGGCCATCTCGACCTAGTGGTCGGCGACCAGGCGGGCCGGGTCATTTTCTATCCCGGGTCGACTACGGACCGCTCGGCTCTCGCCTACCGGGCCGGCACCGTGCTGCCCCTGCCTCTGATGCCCGGCGCCGCGCCCTTCGTCGTCGACTGGAACAACGACGACTTCAAGGACCTGCTGGTGGGCGCGCTCGACGGCAGCGTGCGCCTCTATCTCAACCAGGGCGCCGCCGGTATCCCCCAGTTCGACAGCGGCAGCTATCTGCTCGCCGATGGCGCGCCGGTGACCGTGACCGGGCAGGCGCTTCCCGCGGTGGCCGACCTCGACAGCGACGGCCGCAAAGACCTGGTTCTCGGCGACGGCCAGGGGCAGATCCTGGTTTATCTCAACCAGGGCAGCGACGAGGCCCCGCAGCTGGGCGCCGCCGCGCTCTGGACTTCCTTCGCCGAGAGCGCCGGGCCCTGCCTGGCCGACCTTGACGGCGACGGAGCGCGCGAGCTGGTCGTCGCCAGCGGCGGCGCCATTCGCGGCTTTGTCCGTCAGAGTGACGGCACCCTGGTCGAGTTGGCCGGAATCGCCCTCACGGCGGAAGAGGGCGGCAAGAAAGGCAACGGACTGAAGGATCTCGAACTCGACAAGCGCAACAAGAAAGACAAGAAAAACAAGAAGACCTTCACCGTCATGCCTCGGGTCGAGCGCATCTTCGTGGCCGACGCCAACGGCGGCGAAGGCAAGGACGTGGTCTTCTCCAGCGCCGGCAAGCTGCACCTGCTCGAGAGCTACAGCGACCAGCTGAGCGGGCATTTCCTGGCGGCCCTCGGGGCGAAGATCGCGGCCGTCGAAGGTCAGCTCGCCGGCGACCCCGACGCCCTGCAGAGCGCCGGCGCGGTGCAGGGCGCCCTTGATGCCGGCGACTACCCGGCCGCCATCCTCCAGTGCGAAGCCCTCGCCGGAATCGTTGCCGCCGACCCCGACCTCTCGTTCCAGGTGGCCGAGCTGCATGCTCTGCTGTTCTGGCTGAAGTAGGAAATTAATAATTTTTCAATGAAAATGTTGCAAAGAACAAATGTGCTGCTTTATGATGTGACGGAGGTTCGTTCCTTCTCCAGGGAGCTCTAAGAAACATGCGCCAAATCGGTTCGATCATATTCATATGCATTTTCCTGTTGATCCTGGCGGCGACCGCCGGCGCCGTCATGGGGCCGCAGGGGGTGTCGAAGACCCCCCACAATTTGTCTTCATCTTCTGGGTGGATATATGTTGCCGATAATGAGGATGAGATCTGTATTTTCTGTCATACGCCTCATGGCGGCTCTCTGGATGGCCCGCTCTGGAATCGCGAAAGTCCCCTGGACAATGACCCGACGGCTTTTACCCATTACACCACGGCCACTCTCAATTCGGTGACCACTGGCGCCAGCCGGGCCTTGAGCGACGAGTCGTTGCTTTGCATGAGCTGCCATGATGGTGCGATGGCGGTCAACCATGTTTTAAATCCGAGCAATGGGACGGGGGGGCAGCCGACGATTTCCGGCGGCGATCAACCTGTCATGGATTTCGGGCCGGGAATCATTGGCGGTCGCATCGGTAAATCGCGCGCCAATGAGACCTCCACGCGCGATTTGACCGATGACCATCCGATTTCCTTCAGCTACGACGACGTCCGTGCCGCATACACCACCGCAGGCAAGGGTTCCCACCTGCACGACGTAAGTTCTGCCACCACGGCCGGGGTGCGCTTCTTCGGCGGCACCAACCGCGTCGAATGCGCTTCCTGCCACGACCCACATGTCAACTACGATGCGACCATTCCTGCCGGCGATCCCACCGCCGACGAAAACTACCGCCCCTTCCTGATCATGCCCAACACCGGCAGCGCCATGTGCCTGGCCTGCCACAACAAGTAGCGCGCGCCCTCCCGCCGAATCATCCGCCACTGTAGGGGCAGGCCTCGTGCCTGCCCTCGCCGTTTCCAGTCGTCTCTGCCGCCCCGTGCCCCCACGCCCAAAGTTGACAGGGCTGCCGATTCTGACGGATAACTGGGGTGTTTCCACTATTTTGTCCGTCCGGGAGTTGCCGTGAAATCCATCCTCTGCGCCTTGCCCCTGGTTCTGCTGCTGTCTTTTGCCGCCTTCGCCGAACCGCCTGCCCCCGGTCGGGTGACCGGGCGCATCCTGGTGGAGGGCGCGCAGGACCTGCGCGGGGTCGCCTCCCTGTGGGAGGTCGCCTCGGGCAAGGTCCCCGATCCCCGCAAGTACATCCTGATCCCTTCGGCGGTGGCCTCGCTCACCCCCGACGGCCGCTTCGAGCTGCAGGCGCCCCCCGGCACCTACTACGTCGGGGCCCTCGTGCGCCGGACGCCCGGAGCGCCCATGGGGCCGCCCCGTCCCGGCGACCTGGTCTTTCTCAGCCCCGACCGCAAGGGCGAATTTCTCACCGTCGAGGTGCGCTCCGGCGAGACTGTCGATCTCGGCGCCCGCGCCGGCGGCTGGGTCTACGAGGGATTCACCGCCGTCGACGGACCGACGGTCACCGGCACGGTGCGCGAGCGCGGCGGCGGGCCGGTGAGCCGGCTGCTGGTCTTCGCCTTCGCCGACCCCGGCATGTCTGAGCAGCCGGTGGCGGTCTCCGATCCCACCGATGCCGCAGGTCGCTACACCCTGCGCCTCAACCGGCCGCAGGAGGTGTATCTGGTGGTGCGTGAGGCCTACGGCGGCGGACCGCCCGCCGAGGGGCAGTATATCGGCGTGTACGGCGGCGGGCAGCCCCAGGGGCTGAAAGTTTCCGCAGAGGGGAGAGAGAGCATCGACATCGAGGTCTTCAAGCTGCCGCCCCTGGGTAGCGAGGAGCGGCGTCGGATGCGCCCGGCCGGGCGCGAAGCTCCGCCCCAATGATTTTGCCGCGACGAATGAGCCAGAGATTGAAAAAACCCGGAATTTTCCGGGTTTTTTTGTGCCCGGAAGGAGGATTGAAAACGTAAAATTAAAAAAATTAGGATTGAAAATTGCAGGACTCAGCTTGAATCGACGTCGTTCAAATGGCTATCGGTTGGGTCGATAGCGTTAACTGTTTGAATTGATTAATTTTATGGCCTGCCGGCCTGGACTTCACTTTTTTGCGAGGTGGGGTCATTTGGCCAAATGGCCGGCGATTCCGCGAAACAAAGCCAGAAATTCGATCTGTCGCTGAGGGTGCCCATGTCCGGTTCGTCGAAAATTTTCCTGCTGACCTGCCTTTTCGTCCTCCTGGCGGCCGCGTCTTCGATGGCGATCGAGGTGCACAACTTCGACTGCAAGAACTGCCACAAGACGGGCATCTCCTTCACCGACCTGGGCAATGCGACCACCAATATCTGCCTCCAGTGCCACAAGGCCAACCCGTCGTCCTGGTCCATGCTCGACGGCGCCAACCCCACCCCGGCCGGCCTGTTTGCCCCCACCGACGCCAGCAACGCCATGAGCTCCTACCCCGGGGCCCTGGCGCCCGGGGCGCAGAGTTCCCACATGTGGGCGGCCAAAGACGTCAACCCGGCCGCCGGCGCCCAGGCGCCCACCGATTACCGCTTCATCGGGCGCTACGGCATCTCCACCGGCAAGGTCACCTGCCAGCGCTGCCACGACCCCCACAGCCGCGACGCCAGCAACACCAAGATTCTGCGCCTGTGGCCCGAAGGGACGGAGGCCATGTGCCTGCACTGCCATCTGCCCTGGAACCTCGACAACACCGACCATGCCCTGCTGACCCATCCCATCGTCGCCGACTACGCCGCGGTCGTCGCCGCCAATCCCGACAAGTTCCGCGCCGCGGCCCAGGTGGCGGCCGCCGCCGGCGAGGTGCAGCTGGTGGCAGGGGGGGTGTCGTGCTCGTCGTGCCACGGGGTGCATTTCGCCGACTCGGACGCGAGCACCGTCGACGGCCCGGGCCAGGCCCTGAACGCCGGCGACGGCAAGATTTTGCGCGCCGACGGGGCCGGGGGCGCCGACCCGTCCCAGCTCTGCCGGTCCTGCCACACCTACAAGGCCCACGGCAATCCCGGCAACGAGACGGTAGGGTGCCTGGTCTGCCACAGCGGCCACAGCTACAACGGCGGCGCGCCCAACTACTTCGTGCTGCGCGCGGGGATGACCACCGCCACCTACGGCACGGTGACGGGAGTCTACTACGGCGATGCCAATGTGCTCGATCCGCTGCGCAAGTACGAATTCTGGAACGACCGGGTCACCGGCACCACCAACGGCCTGTGCGAGAAGTGCCACGGCGACGCCGAGACCATCGGTCTCGGCGCCGGCGACTACCACGTGCGCACCGCGGTGTGCACCGACTGCCATGCTCACAACGCCTCGGGGGTCGACTGGAGCTTCGAGCCCATCGGCGCCTGCGACGCCTGCCACGGCTACCCGCCGGTGCAGAACGCCCAGGGGGGCGAGAAACAGCCCCTGCCCGAGACTCCCGGCCGCTTCGGCTACGCCTACAACCCCAACAACACCGTCGACTATGCCTCCGTCAGCGGCGGCAGCCTGTTCAAGGACGAGAGCACCACCCCCCACGGCGTCCACGCCGCCGGCGGGGTGGGGCAGTACAAGTTCTCCTGCCAGGAGTGCCACAAGAACTACGCCCACGCCACCGACAGCTACCAGGATGTCTTTCTCGCGCCCGCCAGCACCCTGCCGTCGGCAGGCGGGGTGGCGACCCCGGCCTACAACGGGTCCGGGGCGGGCACCTGCAGCAGCGTCTACTGCCACAGCAACGGCGGGCGCCGCAACGCCTCGGGCACCAAGGTGGTTGGGGACTACCAGTTCGTCGCCGTTACCTGGGCGGGGCAGGCCGGCGCCATCACCACCTGCGACGCCTGCCACGGCAACGACGCCACCGACATGAACGGGCTCAACTCGGCCCCCCACGTCAAGCACCTGCAGCGGGGCTACGACTGCTCGGTGTGCCACGAGCAGACCGCGAGCGCCGCCACCGCCCTGCTCGCCGCCGCCATGGACCCCGGCGGCAACCACGTCAACGGCAGCGTCGAGGTCCTGTTCAAGAACGGCTTCGACCTCGGCAGCGCCACCCTGGGCGCCGGCACCTACGGCAACAGCAACGGCACCTGCAGCGTCTACTGCCATTCGGACGGCAAGGGCAACTTCGCCGCCGCCGACTGGGACAGCGCCGCCAGCGGCGCCTGCGGCACCTGCCATCCCACCGGCACCGGCATGATTTCGGGGAGCCATCCCGGCCACGTCAACGACAGCGACCAGGAGGTGGGGCGCAACATCGGCTGCGCCGAGTGCCACGCCAACACCGTGAGCGACAACAGCACCATCAGCAACCAGGCCAACCATGTCGACGGCGCTTTCACCCTCGGCATCGCCTTTGACGGCAACAAGACCGACTGCAGCAACATCTACTGTCACAGCAACGGCAACGCCGGCAACCTCGTCTACCGCAATCCCACCTGGGGCACCACGCTGTCCGGCTGCGACGACTGCCACGGTGACGGCGCCGGCATCGCCTACCCCAGTTACGCCAACGGCGGCGCGGGCGGCGTCGATGCCAACAGCCACGCGGCCCACGTCGCCAGCGGCTACGCCTGCGCCGAGTGCCACAGCGAGACCACCGCGGGCAGCTCCGCCATCGACGGCAGCGCCCCGGCCAACCACATCGACCAGACCATCGACGTGCGCGGCGCCGGCATCAACGGCGGCGCGGCCGGCGCCTTCAACGGCGGCACCAAGACCTGCAGCAACGTCAGCTGCCACGGCGGCAACAGCCCGGTGTGGGGCGCGACTCTGACCTGCGCCGGCTGCCATGTCAAGTCGAGCGGCGACGTCGATGACTTCACCTACAACAACGCCACCGCGGCCATCATCGACCAGGAGGAGTGGACCTACTCGGGCCACGGGAAAACGACCGGCAGCTACGAGGTCACCGGCCGCAGCGCCGCCAACCTCGGGGGGAGCGATCCCTGCCTCTACTGCCACGACGCCGCGGTCGGCCACGGCGCGGCCAATTTCTTCCGCCTGCGCCAGAACGGCTATGGCGATCTCAACGGGGCCTGCCTCGGCTGCCACGCCAGCGGCTCGGCCGGGGTCGATCCCGACGGGGGCGCGGCCGGCTTCAGCCTGAAGAACGCCGCGGTCAAGATCGACAAGTACCACGGCGGCGCCGAGCACAACGGCAGCGACCGCGACGCCGGCCGCTGGTGCTGGGACTGCCACGATCCCCACGGCGACGCCGACGGCGCCGGCCAGCGCATCCAGATGGTGCAGCGGCGCCCGGCGGTCAACCCCGACGGCAACGGCGTTCCGGCGAGCCTCGCCGGCACCGACGTGGTCTTTACCGACAACACGGTGGGCGCCGGGGCCGGCGGCTTCGCCCGCGACGGCGCACCCTTCGCCCAGGGCATCTGCAACGCCTGCCATACCGCGACCAACCAGTACACCCAGGCGAGCGGGCGCGGCAGCCACCCCAGCGGCAAGTGCACCAGCTGCCACGTGCACGCCGCCGACACCACCTACGACGCGCTGGCCTTCCAGGGGGGCGGCTGCAACGGCTGCCACGGCGGCAACTACGGCGGCGTCGGCACGGGCGAGAACTACTGGCCCGACGGCGGCAACGCCAACCCCGAGAACACCGCCGGCCGCCACCAGAAGCACATCGAGGAGCTGGCCCAGGCGGTCTACGGCGAGACCCTGGCCGATCTGCTCACCACCACCGGCAACGGCAGCGCCGACGCCAAGCAGCAGGTTTTGTGCGCCTTCTGCCACGACACCCCGGGCGACGACGCCGACCACGCGGCCACTCTGCCGGCCGAGGTCAACAGCTTCTACGCCCTGTGGGACACCGCCCGCAGCAGCGCCGACGACGGCGTCTACAGCGCGGTGGCCGACACCTGCGCCACCGCCGACTGCCACAACAACAAGCTCACCGCCGACGGCACCTTCGGCTGGTACGACGCCGGCGCCTCGACCTGTGACCTGTGCCATACCGACAACCTGCCGACCAACTCCAGCCACGGGCCGCACCTGAGCAGTTTCTCCGCCTACTTTTCGGCGGGCCGCATCGGCTGCCCCGACTGTCACAGCGGCACCGTCGCCACCAGCTGGAGCGCCAACATCGCGCCGACCAGCGGGCACATGGACGGAACGTTTGCCATCGGCGGCAGCCGCAGCCTCGGCTACACCGGCACCTATCCGACGGTCAAGGGAAGCTGCGGCACCAACAGCTGCCACAACAACGGCAAGGACAGCACCCCCGCGGTCACCGCCTACACCTGGGGCAGCGCGGGCGCCATCAGCGGCTGCGGCGACTGCCACACCCACTCGGCGGAAGGCCACGCGCCCCATTTTATCGCCGCGGGAACCATTGTTGGCAGCATGTTGTGCACCACCTGCCATGGCCACATGGGGCCGAGCGCCAATCATTTCGACGAGACGGTGACCCTGGTGGCCGGGCTCAACTACTCGGGCACGGTGGTCGTCGGGGATGCCGGCTACGGCACCTGCAACACCACCACCTGCCATCAGGACGGCCGGGGAAGCGCCGCGGTCACGCCCCAGTGGGATCGCACCCCGGTCAGCGGGGACGAGTGCGGCCTATGCCACAGCGCCACGCCCACCAGCGGCGCCCACACCGATCACCTCTCAGGCACCAGCGGCCCCAATCTCGGCACCGACTGCGGCGCCTGCCACCAGGCCAACGCCAACAACACCTCGATGGCCGGCAAGACCAGTACCCACATCAACGGCAGCGTCACCTTCGTCAACCGCGTCACCCCGGCCTCGCCCTACAACGTGACCGCCGGGGCCATCGGCCAGGCCGCCAACGACGCGCTCGACAGCTGCAACAACTGCCACGGCGGGGCGACCCCGGCCCTGACCGCCAAGGACAATTGGGCCGGCGCCGCCAGCGTTTCCTGCCAGAGTTGCCACGGCGACTACAGCGCCGCCACCAGCGGCGCCGACGGCAGCGGGGTCAGCGCTCCGGTACGCGCCGGCGCCCCCTTTGCCGCCAACGGCCACGGCGGGGTCACCGACCATGTGACTTACGGCGGTTCGAGCTGCAGCGACTGCCATAACGCGGGCGCCGCCCACATCAGCGGCAGCCTCGGCGACGCCGACCGTCTCGCCACCGTCGGGGGCAACGACTACGCCGTCGCCCCCGACAGCTACTGCGGCACCTGCCACGGCTTCGCCGCCACCTCCCATTACGCCAACAGCTTGACCGCCGGCGGCGCCAGCGACGACGGCAACCGCTGCACCGCCTGCCACGACCCGCACGGCCAGAACGGCGGGCTCGACGCCATGGTGCGCGCCAGCATCGGCAGCCGCATCGTCACCGGCTTCACCGACCGCACCCTGCGCGCCAGTTACTTCGTGGCCACTCCCGACGACGGCGGCAACAACCAGTTCGGCATCTGCCAGGTCTGCCACGATTCCGGCGAGGTCAGCATGTTCAACCGCAGCGACGTCGCCGCCGCCCACTATGCCGGGGTGTGCACCTCCTGTCACCGCCACGAGGGCGGTTTCGCCGCCTCCTGCTCGAGCTGCCACGGCGGCGGCACCAGCGGGGCGGTGGCGGCCAACTACTGGCCCGACGACTCCAACGCCAATGCCGAGAACGACGGCGGCCGGCACCTCGCCCACGTCGAAGCGCTCGCCGGGCGCCTCTTCAACCTGAGCGCCGCCCAGCTGCTCGACGATGCCTCCTCCGACAGCAGGCAGAAGCAGGTCTGCGCCTACTGCCACGTCGATCCGGCCGGCGCCGGCTTCGCCACCCTGCACAACAACGCCACCGCCAATGTGCAGGGGTACCTGCATCCCCTGTGGCAGGGCTACGGCGTCGACTTCGCCAGCAGCGACGGCGACGCCGCCTGGACGGCGGGCAACGGCACCTGCGCCACCACCGACTGCCACAACAACAAGACCACCGCCGCCGGCACTTACGGCTGGTACGACGCCGGCGCCGGCGCCTGCGCGATGTGCCACACCCTGGGCGGCAGCGGCGCCAACCCGGCCTCGGGCCTGCATGCTCCCGCGACCGCCTGGAACCATGGGGGTTACTACAGCTGCGCGATGTGCCATGACGACAGCAACATCCCCGCCACCCATATCGACGGCAACTTCACGGCATCCGGCAACAACACGGACCGCTTCGCCGATACCGTCTGGCTCAGTTGGACCGACAACGCCGCCGACAATCGCGGCACCTGCACCTCGGCCTGCCACAGCGACGGCGGCGCCTGGACCCGGCTGTGGTCGACCGAAGCCGACTCCACCGCCACCGCCGTCGGCTCGGCCCGCTGCAACGTCTGCCACGGCCAGTGGAGTACCATCGCCGGCAGCAGCGGCTGGGCGGCGGGAACCACCCACTACCGGGTCAGCGCCTCGGCCGGCGACGCGCGCGGCAAGGCGGCCCACGACCAGGCCCCCGAAGACTGCAACGACTGCCACGCCTACACCGCGGTGGCCGGAAAACACAACACCGCCACCCACCGCATCACCCTGAACAGCACCGGCACCAGCTACGGCCGCAGCGGCGCCAATGCCGGCTGCAGCGCCTGCCACGGCGGCGCGGCCGACAGCGGCCACAACTATCCCCAGTCGGTCTTCGCCCAGGAGACCGTCGCCGGCGCGGCGGTGAGCGTCACCTGCTCGAGCTGCCACGGCGGCGGCACCGCCGGTACCAGCCAGAACAATTACTGGCCCGACGGGGCCTCCACCCCCGATCGCTCGGGCGAGCACCTGGCCCACGTGACCCAGATCGCCGGCAAGCTGTTCGGCGAAAACATCGCCACCCTGCTGACGAACAACGGCAACGGCAGCGCCGACGCCAAGCAGAAGAAGGTCTGCGCCTACTGCCACGTCGACCCGGCGGGCGCGAGCTTCGCCGGGCTGCACAACAACGCCACCGCCAACGTGCAGGGCTACCTGCATCCCTTGTGGCAGAGCTACAGCGTCGACTTCGCCAGCACCGACGCCAACGCCACCTGGACGGCGGGCAACGGCACCTGCGCCACCACCGACTGCCACAACAACAAGACCACCGCCGCCGGCACCTACGGCTGGTACGACGGCGGCAGCAGCGCCTGCGTGATGTGCCACAGCGTGGGCGGCAGCAACTCGGCCACCGCCGCCAACCCGGTCAGCGGCCTGCATAACCTCACCGTTGCCAACAGCACCGCCCATGACGAGAGCTTCGGCGCCGGCGGCACCTGCGAGAGTTGCCACGTCAAGGCCAACATCTCCGGCCACCTCAACGGCAGCGCCAGCGGGGCCACCCCCAACTACACCGCAGCCGCGGTCGGCGTGGCGGCCACCCTGTACACCGATGCCGGCGGCACCGGCGCCACCCGCGGCAGCTGTGCCGGCACCTCGCCGCTGGGCAGCTGCCACAGCGACGGCGGCAACTGGACCCGCCAGTGGTCCACCGACGCCAACCTCAACGAGACCAATGTCGGCTCCAGGCGCTGCAACGTCTGCCACGGCCAGTGGACCGTCATCGGCGCCAACAGCAGCGGCTGGGCACCCGGCACCGTCCACTACAAGGAGCTTGACGCGGCGGGAACCGCCGACGAGAAAGGGCAGGCGGTGCACGACCCGACCGGCTCCATCGACTGCACCGAGTGCCACGTCTACACCAGCTACGCCGGGGCGACCCACAACAGCGCGGTTCATCGCGTCACCATGAACGGCACCGGCACCGGCTACGCCCGCAACGGCACCAGTGGCCGGGCCGGCTGCGCAGCCTCCTGCCACGAGGGGGCCTCCACCGGCGCCGGGCAGAAGAACATCCACGACTTCAGCCTCTCGGTCTTCGCCTCCGAGTCGGCCGGCGGCGCCGCGGTGCCGGTGCGCACCTGCGCCAGCTGCCACGACAGCGGGGCCGACACCGGCATCGGCACGGCGCCCATCGTGACCACGGCGAGCGCCCACACCAAGCTGACCAAGGCCGGGCCCTCGGTGAGCTGCGACAAGTGCCACTCGGGCCACGGCCGCAGCAACCAGGCCTCGGGCAACTCGGTGATCATCCCGGTGCCGCCGGCGAGCTGGGACAACCCCGGCACCGCCGCGACCGAAACCACCAACATGCGCACCCAGCTCGGCATCGATTACAGCGAGCGGCGCGGCATCAACCTCGGCGGCCAGGGCACCGACGCCACCTACCTCAGCGGCAGCACCGAGGCCGATATCTGCTGGAACTGCCACGACGCCGCCGCCAACGGGGTCTCCGAGTGGGGTTACAACACCGACACCAACGGCGCGAGCTTCCCCGAGACGGTGATCGCCGACCGCGACGGCGGCAGCCAGGGCACCTTCCACTTCGGTTACCTCTACACCTCCGCCGCCGCTCGTGATGCCAACACCGTCACCTCGCGCACCAGCAAGTGGGTCAACAGCTCAGGCGCCGGCTACTGGCACCGCGACGGCTATTCCACCGCCGCCAAGTTGCAGCGCCGGATCACCGCGGTCCACTCGGCCAACCTCAACGGCGGCGGCATCTCCAGCGTGCAGACCGCGGTCAACGTCTCCACCGGCGTGCTCACCGCCGCCAACCAGGAGGCTTCCGGGGCCATCCGCTGCAGCTACTGCCACGACGTGCACAACCTGAACAAGGCGGTGGGCGACACCTTCAGCAACAAGCCGTTTCTGCGCGGCAGCTGGATGGGCAACCCCTACGGGCCGGACATGCCGCCGCTGTCGGGTTTCAGCTACCCGACCACCGGCGGCTCGGACAACAAGGGCAACCGCTACTACTACGGCAGCAACTACATCACCGCCACGCCGCGCCTGTTCCCCTCGACCAGCAAGACCAAGGGGGGCTACTTCATCGACCAGAACAGCAACTGGCCGACCAAGAACGCCAGCTACGACACTCTGGCCGAGACGGCGGGCATCTGCACCCTGTGCCACGGCAGCGACGTGAACAACATGGACTACTACCCCAACAGCACCGCCGCCACCAAGTTGTGGCGCGGCGACCAGGTCAACGGCCACGCCAACGCCGCCCTCGGCGGCAGCGGCGCCGGCCATGGCAACGCCCGCAACATCTTCGACGGCAAGCGCGGCGCGACCAACCACATCTTCATGGGCCTGCAGGATCAGTCGACCCCGAGTACGGTCGGTAGCTGGGGCAAGAACTCCCGCGACGGCATCACCCCCCAGAACACCGCCCCCAGAAAGCAGTTCGGCCAGCCCGGGGACAACGGCGGCGGCGCCAACCTCCCCGGTTCGAACTCGGGCTGGTACGGCGGCAGCGAGCGGGCCAACTACAGCAGCGCCGCCAACCGCCTGACCAGCGTGCCCCAGTACGCCGCCTGGTTCAAGGGGAGCACGACGGCCACCGACACCGCGGCCATCGGCACCGACGGCAGCGCCGGCGCCACCCGGGCCCACAGCTTCACCTGTTCCAAGTGCCACTCGCCCCACGCCACCACCTTGCCGGCGTTGCTGACCACCAACTGCCTCGACCGCCAGATCGCCACCTGGGCGAGCGGCAGCCAAGGCGCCAACACCGGCAACGCCTGGACCGAGCGGGCGCAGAACACCTGCCATCGCAAGGACGGCACCACCAGCGGCTGGCACCGCCTGGCACCGAACCAGTAGACCAGAAGACGATCCAGACAGATAGCGACGGCCGGGAGAGATCCCGGCCGTTTTTATGTATAGCTCCTAATTAAATTTAAGATTATTGAAATATTTTTTTTAGTTCGGACTAAAAATTGCAGATATTTAAGGCGTAAAAGTAATCCACCTTTAATTTTCAATGGATTTCGGCCGGAAAATTGAACAGGTTTCCCTGAAAGTATTGGGAAAAACAAATTTTTTAGGCGTTCAGAGGGGACTGGTCAATTGGCGAAATTTCATCGCGAGATCACCAAGCCTTTTTCGGACGACAGATGCAGGGGGCTTGAGCTTGCCTCGTCTGGCTCGCCCCGGCAGGTGCCAGCAGGAGCGGATATGGGAACGACAGTAACGCAGGCCATCGCGACCGACCAGGAACCAGGCCCAGGGGAGGGAGGTCAGGATATGATGAAAAATACAATGGTTTTAATCTTCATGTCTGTCTGCCTGCTGCTGTTGTCCCCGGGTTTGTCCCAGGCCATCGAGGTGCACAACTTCGACTGCAAGAACTGCCATAAAACCGGCGTGAGCTTCACCGATCTCGGTAACGGCACCACCAACATCTGCCTGCAGTGCCACAAGGACCCGGCCGCGACCATGCCGATGCTCGACGGCGACACTCCCGCCCCCACCGGCCTGTTCGCTCCCACCGACGCCAGCAATGCCCTCGATTCCTATCCCAACGGGTTGACGCCGCCGGCCACCGCCGGCGCCCAGAGCTCGCACATGTGGGCGGCCAAGGATTTCAAACCCGCCGCCGGCGCCCAGGCGCCGACCGATTATCGTTTCTTCGGCCGTTACGGCATCTCCAACGGCAAGATCACCTGCCAGCGCTGCCACGACCCCCACAGCCGCGACGCCACCAACACCAAGATCTTGCGCATGTGGCCCGAAGGGCGCGAGGCCATGTGCATCGAGTGCCATGCCCCCTGGAATCTCGACAACACCGACCACGGCCTGCTCACCCACCCGATGGTCGCCGACTACGCCGCGGTGCAGACCGCCAACCCCGACAAGTACAACACCCCGGCCCAGGTGGCCGCCGCCATCGGCGAGATCCAACTGGTCGACGGCGCGGTGTCCTGCTCCTCCTGCCACGGGGTGCACTTCGCCGACTCCCATTCGGCGACCACCGACGGCCCGGGCCAGGCGCTGAGCGAGGGCGACGGCAAACTGCTGCGCGCCGACGGTCCCACCCGCGCCGACACCTCGGGCCTGTGCCAGGCCTGCCATACCTACCAGGCCCACGGCAGCGCGGTCGAGACGGTGGGCTGTATGGTCTGCCACAGCGGCCATTCCTACAACGGCGGCAGCCCCAACTACTACGTGCTGCGCAGCACCGCCGAGACCACCACCTACGGCATCATCAACGGGCTCGCCTTCACCGACCTTCCCGCCGCTCTTGGCGGCGGCTCCACCACCACCGCCCTGTGGGGCGGCTCCGTTGGCAGCGACAACGGCTACTGCGAGCGTTGCCACGGCGAACTGACCTCCATGGCGGGGAGCAGTCGCAGCCATATCGAAGGGGAGAACTGCAAGGACTGCCACAACCACAACGGTGCCGGCATGAGCTATTCCTTCGAAGCCAACTGCACCGACTGCCACGGCTGGCCGCCGGCCGCCGCTTCGGCGGGAGGCCCCAACGGCTATGCCTTCGTCGCCTCGCCGGCGCGCGACTATGCGACCAGTGGCGTCTACAAAGACGAGACCAATACTCCGCACCTGAGCCACGCCGGACCGGCCAGCGGCTACCAGCTCGCCTGCGGCGTGTGCCACGACGCCGACGACTTCGGCGCCACCCACAACCAGGGCAGCTATCAGGACGTGCTGATGGCGGGCAACAGCCACGACCCCCTCGCCACCGGCGGCGGCGTCCTCACGCCTTCCTACAACACGACCGGCGCCGGCACCTGCAGCAACGTCTACTGCCACAGCAACGGCGGGCGACGCAATGCGAGCGGCACCAAGGCGCTCTCCGATTTCACCACCGTCAACGTCGCCTGGGGCGGGCAGAAGGGCTCGATCACCGGCTGCGCCGATTGCCACGGCAACGACTGGGCGACCATGAACGGGGTCAACTCGCCGGTGCACGAAAAACATCTTGCCAAGGGCTACGGCTGCAACGTCTGCCACGTCGACACCGCAACTGGCGCCACCGCCCTCGCCGGCGGAGCCAGGGGCGGCGCCCACGTCAACGGCGCGGTCGATGTCTCCTTCGACAACGGCTACAATCTCGGGGGGGCCGCTCTCGGCGCCGGCTCCTACGGCAACACCAACGGCACCTGCTCGGTTTACTGTCACTCGGACGGCCAGGGCACCAACGCCACTCCCGACTGGGACGACGCCGCCAGCGGCGCCTGCGGCACCTGCCACGCCGCCACTCCCAGCAGCGGCTCGCACAGCGCCCATCTCGCCGCCGCCGGCGCCAACATCGGCTGCGCCACCTGCCACGGCGCCAATGCCGCCACCGCCGGTCACAGCGGCCACGTCGACGGCGCCAAGACGGTGGTCGCCGGCATCTGCGACAGCTGCCACGCGGTCGACGCCCAGGACGGCAGCTCCACCCCCACCTGGGGCAACGCCGCCAGCGCCGTGTGCGATTCGTGCCACGCCGGCAGCGCCGCCACCAGCTACACCGACGCCGGCAGCACGGTGCGCAGCGCGCCGGCCAAGAGCGCCTTCTTCAGCGCCGGCCACGGCAAGACCACCGCCACTGGCGGCTCCACCCCGCCCAACACCGGCTGCACCGGCTGCCACGACACCGCCTACGACGCCGCCCACATGGGCGCGGGGAGCAGTGACAGGCTCAAGGTCGTCAACGGCCAGACCTACAGCACCGCCTCGCCCAACGCCTTCTGCTCGGCCTGCCACGACGGCGGCAGCGCCGACGAGATCGCCCACTTCGCCACCGGCGGCAGCAGTGCGGACGGCACCAAGTGCAACCTCTGCCACGACCCCCACGGGGTCGCCGGCTACGACGCCATGATCATGAGCACCGTCGGTGGCCAGTCGGTAGCGGCTTTCGCCGACAAGACCGTGCGCGGCAACTATGCCAACGGCTCCTTCGACGGCATCTGCCAGGTCTGCCATGAAAACGGCGAGGTGAGCCGCTTCAACCGCGCCACCTACGACGCCGGCCACGGCAACGGCCAGGTCTGTACCGACTGCCACAACCACACCGCCTCCACCGCCTTCGACCCGAGCTGCTACAACTGCCACGGCGGCGGCAGCACCGGGTCGGTGAGCCAGATGAAGAACTTCTGGCCCGACAGCAGCAGCGCCAACACCGCCAACGACGCGGGCGAGCACCAGGTGCACATGCTCAAGATCGCGCAGCGATTCAATGCCGGCTGGACCACCGTCGACGCCCTGCTCAACGGCGCGACCAAGACCGAACAGCGCCAGATGTGCGAGTACTGCCACGCGGCGGTGGAAAACGACTTCGATCATATGAGCGCCAGCAGCGCCGAGGTGTTCAACACCACGGTGGGGGGCTCGAGCGTGCGCTTCGCCAAGAGAATCTGGGACGGCAGCGACGACGTCGATGCCGCCGACACGGCGGGCAGCTGCAGCGCGGTCGACTGCCACAACGGCAAGACCACCGCGGCGGCCTACAAGTGGTACGCCGGCGGCAGCAGCGCCTGTGCCATGTGTCATGTCGACAACCTGCCCGCCACCGGATCGCACAGCGCGCACATGTCCACAGTCTTCAGCGTCTACTACGCGACCGGGCAGATCGGCTGCCCCGACTGCCACAGCAACACCACCGCCACCAGTTGGAGCGGCAACTCGGCGCCGACCGGCAACCACATGGACGGCACCTTCGACCTGGCCGGCAGCCGCGGCCTGAGCTACACCGGCACCTACCTCGGTTACCAGAACGCCGGCAACGTCAAGGGCAGCTGCGGCACCAACAGCTGCCACAACGACGGCAAGAACGGTTCTCCCGCTTCGGCCTACACCTGGGATACCACCAGCCTGAGCAGTTGCACCTCCTGCCACACCAATTCGGCGGAAGGTCATCTGCCCCACTTCATGTCGGGGGGCACGATCGTCTCCGCGAGCTTCTTCGGCTTCAATTGCGACAAGTGCCACACCCACGGCGGCAGCAACGCCGACCACTTCAACGGCACCGTCAGCCTCAAGGCGGCGATGAACTACTCGGGCGGCGTGACGGTGGGTGACGGTATTTTCAACGGCACCTGCACCACCACCACCTGCCACCAGAACGGCGCCGGAGTGGCCGTGGAAACCCCGGCCTGGAACCGCACCCCGGTCAGCGGCGACGAGTGTTCCCTGTGTCATTCCAATCTGCCGGTCAGCGGCTCCCACGGCGACCACGTGCGCACGGCGGCCTCGGCCTACACCACGGTGGCGGCCAACAGCTCCACCGCCACCGATTACGACTTCAACTGCGCCAACTGCCACGACAACAGCCTGGCCAACCACATCGACGGCAGCAAGACCCTGGTGAGCCAGGGCTGGACCGGCACCAAGTGCAGCGCCAGCTACTGTCACTCCAACGGCAAGTACGGCGGGGTGACCTACGCCGACTCGCCCAACTGGAACGGCGGCACCTTCGCCGGCGACAAGTGCGCCGGCTGCCATCTCAACACGCCCGACACCAACGCCCACCACGAGCACGAGGTCGGCTTCCACTTCGACGCGGTCTACTCGGGGGTCGCCGACTTCCTGCCGGTGACCGACGCCGACCCGGTGCCCGCCGGGTTGACTTACGGCGACAAGGACGAGATTCGCGGCCACGGCGGGCGCCTGGCCGACGGCATCACCTCGACCTCCACCATCATCACCTGCAACGTCTGCCACAACGCCACGGTGACGGTCTGGTACAACGACAAGAACACCACCTGCGCCGCCTGCCACAACGGCAGCGACGCCGCGCTGCAGGGCGATGCGGCGATCAGCGACAAGAGCGTGCACGTCAACGGCCAGCGCGAGGTGCGGTTCTTCAACCAGAAGGTGCGCTCCAAAGCCCAGCTGCGCGACATCGTGCCCGACATCCCAGGCGCCAACAGCAACTGGACCGAGATTCCCGAACTGCGGCAGAGCTGGGTGCGCATCAACGGCTACAAGGCCGACGACGGTTCGAGCTACGACGAGTCGCCCGACACCCTGCTCAACACCGGCATCTTCGACAACGGTTCGGGCGCCAACGGCGGCACGGCGGCCAACCCCACCTGCCTGGTCTCCTGCCACCTGATCAATCAGACGATTTCCGACGGCAACCTCGACAAGGAGCCGGTGGGCTGGGCCGACGGCGGGCGCATGTGCATCGACTGCCATACCCGTTTGCCGAAATAAAGACGCGGCCGGCGCGCGCGAACAAAGGACCAGAGATTGCAATGGACCACAGAGAATATACCGGGAGTCAAAAAATGAGGTTTGCCATGAGAGACGACACAACGACGACCTGCCGCTTCGACCGCGGCCTGGGGGGATGGCTCCTCGGCGTTCTCGCCTTTATGGTTTTGCTTGCTCCCCAGTCGCCAGCTTGGGGAGCTCTTCCCGACGTCCCCCCCACCGGCGCCTACATCGAGGCCGAAGACTACGTCAGCATGGGCGCGGCCAATCCCTGGGCGTGGAACGTGCAGAGCAGCGTCGGCGGCTATCAGGGCACCGGCTACCTCTACACCACCACCGGCGGTACCGGCACCCAGCCCAACGGCTCGCGCATCGACTTTCCGGTCAATTTCACCGCCAGCGGCACCTACCAGATGTGGCTGCGCGCCCGCGACCAGGCCGGCAGCGGCGGCGGCGATTCGACCTTCTGGGGAATCGACGGCCAGGTGATCGGGGCGCTGACCGAGGCCACCGACAACACCTGGTCGTGGACCACCGGCCTGCAGAACGGCACCAACCAGACGACGATCAGCGCCGGCAGCCACACCATCAACCTGTGGCCGCGCGAGGCGGGTCAGCATACCGACAGCATCTTCATCATCCGCACCGGCGAGAGCCTGCCGGGCAACATCTCCGAGGGGAGCACCGCCGGGGTGCCCAGCGGCCACAGCGCCCTCGACTTTTCCGCCACCGGGCCCGGCGCCGGCTACATCGTCATCGACGACGGCCAGGTGGTCAACGGCCTGAGCGTCGATCTGAAAACCAGCCGGACCGACGGCAACGACCTGGTCTACGACAGCGATCTGTCGGGTCTGACCTACCGGGCGCTCGAAGAGCAGAGCGACGGCTTCAACCACTTCACCGTCGATTCCAAGTGGAGCACCACCTACGTCGGCGGCGACACCCCGAGCCAGCCGCCTTCGAGCAGCGGCGGCACCCTGTCGATCACCGGTCGCGGCCAGGATATCTGGAACACCAAGGACTACTTCACCTACCTCTACCAGGGCGGGATGAGCGGCAATTTCACCATCGACGTGCGGGTCGATTCGATCCAGAACACCCATACCTGGTCGAAGGCCGGTATCATGGTGCGCCAGAGCCTGGCCACCACCAGCCGCCATGCCATGGTGGTTGTGACCCCGGGGCAGGGGGTCAGCTTTCAGCGCCGCAAAACCGACGGCGCCACCTCGCTCAGCACCACCAACGCGGGGCAGAGCGCGCCCAAGTGGCTGCGCCTGCAGCGCAGCGGCAGCACCTTTACCGCCTACCGCTCCGACGACGGCAGCAGCTGGACTCAGGTCGGCAGCGACACGGTGACCATGAGCGGATCGCTCTTCATCGGCCTGGCGGTCACCTCCCACGTAGCCGGCAGCGACTGCACCGCCACCTTCGACAATTTCATGGTCACCGACACGGCGATGGGCACCTCCTCCGGCTGGACCGCCGTCGCCACCCCCTTCGACGCCGCCGCCGCCGGCTGGGGCGACGGCGAGAAGGGCATGGCGCTCAAGTCGGGTAGCACCTTCGCCGTCAACACCTTCACCTACAGCTCCTGCGTCGATCCGAGCCCCTCGAGCATCAACATCCCCGCCGGGCAGAGCGTGAGCGGCTCGGTGGTCAGCCTGCCGACGCTCTACGGCAGCAGCGGCAACGTCGCCGATTTCAGTTACCAGATCGACGGCGTCGGCGTCACCTCGCCCTGGAACAGCGCCGCCATCGGTACCGGCTCGCCGCAGAACGTCACTCTCACCGTCACCGGCAGCGACCCCGACTGCGGCGGCGCGACCATCTCGGCGAGCCAGACCGTCAGCGTCGACAACACCTGTCAGGACAGCACTCCCTCGACCATCACCATCGCCACCGGGCAGAGTTCGGGAGGCAGCGTCGATCTGCGCGCTCTGTACTCCACCACCGGCGACGTGGGTTCGTTCACCTACAAGATCAACGGCAACGCGGTGGGCGCCACCTGGGACAGCACCTCGCTGATTCCGGTCAACACCGCCGGGACGGTGACGCTGACGGTGACCGGCACCGATCCCAACAACGACTGCCCGGCCAAGCCCGACATCACCGTGGTCGCCTCCAACACCATCTACATCGACAACCGCTGCACCGAGGTCGACCCGACGGTGCTCTTCGACGATTCGCCCAAGTACGTGGCGGCCGGCAAGCAGGTGGCCTACACGGTGACGGTCTACAACAACGACGGGGTGATCTGCGACCCGATGAACGTCAATCTGAGCCTGGTGGGCGACGACAACCCCACCGACTTCGACGTCTCGACCGTTACCGGCGGCGTCCAGAGCATCCCCGCCCGCGGCTCGGCCACCTGGACGCTGACCGTCGGCGCCAAAGACGGTGTGCCCGAGTGGCAGGAGAACAACACCACGGTGCGCGCCACCGTCAACAGCGATCCCAACGGTCACGCCCATGCTCCGGTCGACGCCGTGACCAGGACCATCGTCTTTCTGGTCTCGCCCATCACCCACAACAGCGCCACCACCAAATCGACCAAGTGGGGCGGCAACTGGGGCACTTCGGAGGCCGGCTCCAAGTACGGCAACTTCACCTGCCTGACCTGCCACGTGAAGAACTCGCCCAACGTCAAGTGGATGCGCGAGACCATCACCACTCCCGACGGCAGCAACTGGGGCGGCTCCGGCGGCGACACGGTGAACGTCACCTTCACCGACGCCCGCGACGGCTCCGATGACTGGGGCAACGACGACCCCGACGGCCTCGACGCGGCCGCCTACGACAGCAACGGCGGCCCCGGGCGCACCAGTTCGGTGCGCAGCTGCGAGGTCTGTCATTCGATCACCCTCTATCACCGCTACGACACCGAGGCCGACCCCGACGGCGGCGGCCCGCTCACCGGGCAGAGCGACGCCGGGCGCCGCCACTTCAACGACCGCGACTGCACCGACTGTCACCGCCACGACGAGGGCTTCACCGCCGACTGCACCAACTGCCACGGCAATCCGCCCATCGACGACACGCTCGGCGGCCCCCAGGGGCTCGCCGACCTGCCCGGCGCCACCGGCTCGACCACCGCCGGCACCCACTACAAGCACGCCGTGGTACTCAAATTCCCCTGCACCTACTGTCACGCCAACTACCGCGCCCCCGACCAGATGCCGCGGCTGGCCGGCAACGGCAAGTACGACATCAACCACACCTTCGATGTCTTCGCCTCGCCCGAACCGGCGGCCATGGCCGGTCACTACACCGGCCAGGACGGCGTCTCCTACGAAGGGGTCGTCACCCCCGCCGGCCAGGGCACCCTGACCTGCGAGAACATCTACTGCCACGGCGGCACCGACAACATGGGCGGCACCAACCCCCAGTGGAACGGCAACATCACCTGCGATGCCTGCCACGGCACCAGCGCCACCAACACCCCGCCGGGCTACAGCCACACCACCCACGTCGGCAAGATGGGCATCGCCTGCTCGGTCTGCCACGGCGACCTGGCGGGGAACACCACCCAGGACAATCCGGGTCTCGCGGGGCATGACGGCGAGAACGTCAAGGGGCACGTCAACGGCAGCGTGCATATCGACCTGGGCAAACTCACCGAGGCGCCCTACAACAACAGCAACCCGCGCTACCGCGGCGCCACCGTGTGGAATTCGGGCCTCCTCGCGCCGAGCGCCACCTACGGCACCTGCACCAACATCGCCTGCCACTACAACAACGAGACGCCGATCTGGAACAGCGGCCCGGCCAACTGCACCACCTGCCACAACAACAACGGCAACACCGGTGAGCAGGCCCGGGCCAACTACGGCGTCACCACCGACTTCACCAACGCCGCGCCCAACACCGGCAACCACGACGAGCACTGCGACCCGGCGCCGGGCATCGACACCCTCATGATCAACGCCTTCGTCAACAAGTGCGAGAGCTGCCACGGCGCCAGCGCCAACACCGGCGACCACGTCGGGCACATGGATTTCACCACCGACTTCGCCGGCGGCTTCACCTACAACAGCGGCGACGGCAGCTGCGCCAACTTCTGTCATAAAACCGACGCCTCCCCCAACGACTGGGGCTCGACGGCGGCGCTGCCCTGCCATTACTGCCACCAGCCGCATGAAGACGGAAGCGGCGCCTACATCGGACCGACGGTGGTCGATCCGGCCGGCGCCGGCGGCGGGTCGACCATGGCCGCCGGTGGCTACGGCTCGCACCTCAAGGCCACCAAGGGCGAGAGCTTGGGAGGCGGCACCAATTGGGACGCCCAGTGCAAGAAGTGTCATCCCTACCACGAGGGCGGGGCGACGGTGCCCCTGCCTCCGAGCAACTGGACCGCCGCCAGCGGCACCAATAGCCCGGTCATGGGCAACGACATGCAGTACGTGCTCGGGTTACAGTTCCCAGTGACCGGGGGGATTCATCTGGGCGGGACTTCGACCAGCGGCAGCAACGAAGCGGATATCTGCTGGAATTGCCACGGGGCCGATACCGACATCAACGAATGGGGCTACAACGCCGACACCAACGATATCGGCGGCACCTTCCCCTACACTCAGATCACGGATATCAACAGTCAGACCCGCGGTTCGTACAATTACGGTTACATGTACAAGAACAGCAACTGGACCAACGCCACCTCGGCCTGGGTCGATTCGAGCGGTAACGGCTACTACCGCAAGGACGGCTACCAGCACTCAACCGAGACCAATCCCGATTATCGCCTGAGCCGGCGCATTTCGTCGGTGCACTCGGTTAACTTCGGACTTGGCTCAAACCCCGGTTCGTCGGTGGCGATGAATCTCGACGGCAGCGGTAATGTGACCCGGACAGACAGCCAGACGCTGGAGACACCGGACGAGATCCGCTGTACTTACTGTCACGACGTCCACGACATGAACCGCGCGGTGATCGACGTCAATGCCGGCATCACCGAGACCAACACCGGTCGGCCCTACCTGCGCGGCAGCTGGATGGGCAACCCCTACGCCCCCGACCTGCCGCCGCTCAACAGCTACAGCTACCCGACTTCGGGCAACTTCCACGGCCGCGGACAGCGGTTTGCCCGCAACGGGTCGAGCACGGTGGTCATGACCTTCGGTAAGCCGCGCCTGTTTGCCGACAAAGCCATTCAGTCGAAGGGCGGCTACTTCATCGACCAGAACAGCAACTGGCCGGCCAGCGGGCGCACCCTGGACGAAACCGCCGGCATCTGTGTGCTGTGCCACGGCAGCGATGTCAACAACATGGACTACTACAGCGCCTCCATGTGGCGTGGCGATCAGGTCAACGGCCACGCCAACGCGGCGCTCGGTGGCAGTGGCGCCGGCCACGCCAATGCCCGCAACCTCTTCGATGCGCGGCGCGGCGGGGGGGATTTCTACATGGCGGCGCAAGACGGGGTCAACTATTTCGAATATGGCGACAGGACCTCGGTGAAGAACAACGGACCCTGGCGCAGTGAATTCAACGAGGCGGCCAAGGGCGGTGGCGCCAACTCGCCGCCGCGCAACACCGGCTGGTACGGCGGCACCATCGGCTCCACCAGTCGGGGTGGTCAGTACGGCACCTGGTACAGTTCCAGCGGGATCGGTACCAACGGCAGCACCAGTCGCGCACACGACTTTACCTGCTCCAAATGTCACAGTCCGCACGCCACCGGATTGCCGGCGCTGCTGCTGACCAACTGTCTGGATGTCGATACGGCCAACTGGAACAAGTCGGCCAACAACGGCACGGTCGGCCCGAACAGCAGTACCACTCACGGGCGGCGCTCGGCCAACAACTGCCACCGCAAGGAGAGCACCGGTAGCGGCTGGAACCGTCTGGCGCCGGCGCAGTAAGGTGGTTAGCAAAAGGAGACGATCATGACGAAATATGTCAAACCGAAGGTGGTGGGCAGCGGCAACGTGCACCCCTGCTAGGCACCAACGAACAAGGCACGAACAAGGCCCGGGAGAGATCCCGGGCCTTGTTTTTCAGGTTTTGACTATTGGCTTCCTCCTCCCCCTGTGACGAAGCCGGAGCGCAACGGAGGTGTTCCGGGAAAAGAATGGCAATTGTTTGAGGCGCAGCCGAGTTTTGCCATTCCCGGAAAACCGCAGTGGAGCGCAGGGAACCCGGCGCCAGCCGGGCGAGGAGGCGGGCGCGCCGTTTGATCCAAACTTTTCGGCGTGAAAAAGTTTGGGCGGCGGGCGGGGCCGCGACCCCGCGGTCTTGGTCTTGGTTCTGAGGTCATGGCCGAAACATCATGCCGATAAACCACCGACCGATTCCCGGGGTCTCGCCCCCGGACGGCGATTTACTCTTTTGACAGGCCGCAAAAGAGTAAACAGAAAAACGCCCCCTGCCGGGAGCATTTCTGCCGCCGGTATTCTGAGTGCCGATCACCGTCGGCGAAGTCCGGGAAAACAAGCCGCGCTTCGTGGAGGCGATTAAAACCGTCCGCTTGCCAATCTCGCCGGGCGAGGTTACGCGGATCTGCATTGATGCTGGTCGTGGTTGATGGTTCAGTCATGGCAGGTAGTGGCGGCCGGCTCGAAGCCTGCTTCTTTCCTTCTTGCGAACCCGGAGTGTGCCACCCGTCTTGACCGTGGTTTTTCTTGTCGATCCAACTCCCAATTTATGTAAAATGGAAGGGCAATGCTTCTTTGTCGAGGAACCCCGAATGAAACCATCAACTGCCCTGAAACAGCATCAGCAAGAAATTAAAAATGCCCTTCGCGCAAGGCGCGCCTGTAATCCGAGAGTTTTCGGCTCGGTTCTCTACGGGACCGATGCCGAGGGCAGCGATCTCGATCTGCTTGTCGATACCTTGCCCGGAGCGACCCTTTTTGACCTTGGCGGTCTCCAGGTCGATTTGGAGGAAATCCTCGGCGTGTCGGTCGATCTGCTGACCCCCGGCGATCTTCCGGAAAAATTCCGAGACCAGGTTCTGCGCGAGGCGGAACCGATATGAGCGGGAAAAAGCGTCATTTTGGCCTTGAGGACTATCTCGGTCACATCGAGGAAGCCGCCGGCCTGGCCAGCAGTTATGTCCGGGGCATGGGCAAGGAAGCCTTTCTGGAAGATCGGCGAACCCAGCAGGCGGTGATTTACAACATCTTGATCATTGGCGAAGCGGCCACCCGGATCATCAATGATTATCCCGAATTTGTGGAAAAACGACCGGACATTCCCTGGCGCGAAATGCGAGGCATCAGGAATCGCTTGGCCCACGGCTACTACGATTTGGATTTGGATATTGTCTGGAATACTGTAACGGCTTACCTTGATGAATTGCGCGCCAAGGTCGCCAAAGCCATGGGTGAAAAACAATTCTGATTTGGGTTTAAACTCAGTCCCTTCTCAAATTTATCCCGCACTATCGACCATAAAAATCCCCAATAATTTCACTATGACCCCATGGACAACAACCGCTTCCCGGGGTCTCGCTCCCGGCCGGCGACGCCTTATCCCCCCACCTTTCTGATCGCGATATCGTCCACCACCACCTGATTGCGGTCCGCCGGCCCTTCGCGAAAGAGAACCAGGTGCACCATGCGGGTGTTGAAGCCGGTGGTGAATTGGAAGGAGCGCTCCACCCAGTCGTTGCGTCCGCCGGCCCTCACGCCGGCATGTTGGCCGCTGCGGTGAATCTTGTCGAGCGATTGCGGATATTGCTCGGCCACCCAGAGAAATTCGTCGTACTCGATGACGCCGACGCCGGCGCTGGCGCCTTCGGGCAACTCGGTTTTGATCTTGAACGAAACCCGGTAACTGGTGGCGGGGGAAACCGCGAGGGGAGCGAAAAAGCCCACCGAGTCGATGCTCTTGATGCCGCGCAAGGCGTAGGCGCGGTTGCCCTCGGTGTCGCGGGCGACGATGCCCGAGGTCTTTACCAGGTGCTCGATGTAGGTGTTCCAGTAGGGCAGGCGCAGCTCGTCGCTGTCCTCGGGACGAAAATCGCCGATGCGGGCGAAGAGCGAGAGCTGTGGTTCACGGTCGAAGGTTTCGAGGATCGGCGGAGCGGGCGGCCGGGGGCCCTCATCGGGCGCCGCCGTCGTTTCTTCGGCGAGCGCGGATGCCGGCGGCGCCGGTTCGGGTTTCTTTTCCTCGCTGCAGGCGGCGAGCAGCGCGAGCAGCGCCCCGGCCAGGGCCAGCCGTTTAGTCATTGCCCTTCTCCGCTGCGGATTGGGCCGCGCTCTTTTGGTCGCTCAAAGGCGCCAGCATCTGGTCGATCATCCCGGGAATCTCGGCGTGGTAGACGGGGGACCAGGAGACATCTTTCAGCGGCTCCATCAGGGCCTGCGCCTGATCGCCTGCGCCCATCTGCCGCAGCAGATCGGCCCGTTGCAGGTCGATGAAGGGGTTTTCGGGAAAGACGGCGCTGGCCTTTTCGAGCAGGGTCAGGGCGGCCTCGGGGTTCTGATCCTGCAGCGCCATGTCGGCCAGGCGCAGGTAGGCGGCCCCATAGCCCGGATCGAGTGCCACCGCCCGGTCGAGGGCCTGCAGGGCCTGGTCGACGTTCTTGGCGAGAAAATGGGCCTGGAACAGGTCGTAGATGGTGGTGGCGTCGTCGGGGGCGAGCTGCACCGCCTCGCGATAGAGCTCGATCTTCTTCGATTCGGTGAACATGTCGGCGGCGTAGAGGGCCTCGGCGCGCAATTCCCAGGGTCGCGGCATGGCCTCGGTCAGCAGCCGCGGCTCGCGCAGGATCTCGGCCAGGTTGGTCAGGACGAAGCGGGTGTCGAGGGAGATCGCCCCCTGCACGGTGGAGTACGAGAGGGTCAGGGCCAGTGGCTGCCAGGAGGTGGTCAGCAGGGTCGAAGCGCTCTGGTGAATCAGGTCGTAGAGGGGGGTCTTGATCTCGTTGTCGTAGAGGCCGCGGAAATAGCTCAGGTCGAGATGCACCACCACCGGGCCGGTGATTTCGGCGAGTTTTTGAAAGTGCAGCGCCTCGAAGGGTACGCCGCGCAGGGTGCCGGCGTAGCGTCCATCGCGGAACTCCACCTCGCGGGCCTCCGCTTGGGTGAGGAACTCGGCCTTGACCATCTGCTCGCGGAATTTGTCGATCTCCAGTTGCAGGGGAGCAACCTTGGACGGAAAGACCCAGTAGATTTTTGAGAAGAAGTCCGCCGCCAGGGCCGCGCTGAGCGCCTGAGTCGGCACGATCACCGGATCGATGCGGGGATAGCTGCCGTGACGGTCGATCTCCTGCGGGGTGCCGGACAGGGCCAGGTCGCGGGCCCGCTCCCTCAGTTCGGCGGGAATCGGCTGCAGGAAGGGGTCGAAGCTCATCAGCACCAGGGCCGGCTTCTCTTGCCGGTGTTCGCGCCAGAAAGGGAGCGCCGCCGTCGGTAGCTCGACCAGAGTGGGAATCAGGGAGCGGACGGCGGGAGCCGCCTGCGTTTGCGGAGCAGGGGGTGTGAAAACGGGTTTATCCGCCTGCTTTTCGCAGCCGCTCAGGAACAAAACCAGAATCAGGGCGAGAGCGCCCAGGGAGATCGCGCGCATGAAGTCCATCCTTGGTGAGAATTAAAAAGTTATTATATGTCAGGATTCATTCGAATGCCAACCAAAAGGCGGTGGTCAGAGAGTGTCGGCGGCGGGAAGCTCGCCCAGAAAATCGCGCCAGGCCTGCCAGTACGCGTCGGGATCGGCGAACGGGGTGTCGTTGTGGCCGGCCTGCTCGAGCCACAGCAGGCGCTTGGGCTCGGGTGCGCGGGCGAAGAGTCTCTCGGCCATGGCGGGGGGGACGATGGCGTCGCGGCGGCCGTGGATCATGAGCAGCGGCGACGAAAGCTGTGCGATTTTCTCCAGGTTGGCGAAGCGGGCGTTCACCAGCCAGCCCAGCGCCAGGTTGAGCAGCGGGTAGTGGTGGCGCCCCATGGCGGCGATGGAGGTGAAGGGGCTCTCCAGCACCACTCCGGCGGGCGGCTGCTCGAGGGCGAGCTGCAGGGCCACCGCCGCGCCGATGGAGCGGCCGAAATAGATCTGGCGCCGCGCTGCGAAGCCTTGGTCGGCCAGCCACTTCCGGGCGGTGCGGGCGTCGCGGTAGAGCCCCTGCTCGCTCGCCCGCCCCTCGCTGCGGCCGTAGCCGCGGTAGGAGAGAATCAGCACCGGCGTGCCGAGCTCGTCGTGGAAGAGCTTGAGGTTGTCGACCCGGTGCGAGATGTTGCCGGCGTTGCCGTGGAAAAAGAGAACGGCGGGCTTTTCCGGGTCGCCCGGCACGAACCAGGCTTGCAGGCGCACGCCGTCTTCGGCGGTGAGCCAGACGTCCTGGTAGGCGAGGCCGAAGCGGCTCGGGTCGGTTTCGATATCCGCTGAGGGAAAGAAAATGAATTGATGTTCCAAATCACCCATCCCCACGATGAGCAGAACCAGCAGGCCGAGCAGGGCAAGTATGCGAAGGCGGTACGGTGTGCGCATGGCTAGGAGTATAGCGGATGACGAATATTTTTTCAGAAGACGGCGCCGTGACTAACGGCGCCAGAAGGAGGGGAAGAAGAGCACCAGCACGGTAAACAGTTCGAGGCGCCCGAGGAGCATGCAGCCGATCAGCACGCTTTTGCCGAAGGCGGAGATGTGGGCGTAGTTGTCGACCGGGCCGACCGAGCCGAGGCCGGGGCCGATGTTGCCGAGGGTGGCGATCACCGCCGCGCCGGCGGAGACCAGGTCCATGCCGGCGAGCGACATGAGGAGCGAGGCGGCGACGAAGGTGCCGATGAACAGCGCGAAGAAGCCGAGAATCGATTGCATCACTTCGCGGTCGACGGGGCGCTCGCCGAGTTTCACCAGCTTCACCGCGCGCGGATGGATCAGGCGGTAGAGCTGCACGTGGGCGTGCTTGAAGAGCAGCAGGATGCGCGCCACCTTCATGCCGCCGGCGGTCGAGCCGGCGCAGCCGCCGATGAACATGAGGCTGATCAGGATGTACTGGGCGATCAGCGGCCACTGCTCGTAGTCGGCGGTGGCGAAGCCGGTGGTGGTGAGGATCGAGGTGACCTGGAAGGCGCTGTAGCGGATGCTCTCGGCGAGGGAGGAATAGACCGCGCCCTGGTTGAAAAAGCTCAGCAGCGCGGTGGCGCCCAGGGTCAGGTAGAGGTAGATGCGAAATTCCTCGCTCTTCCAGAACTCCTCGACCTTGCCGCGCAGGGCGTGATAGTGCAGGGAGAAGTTGACCCCGGCGAGAAACATGAAGAGGGTCACCACCCAGTCGATGTAGGCGCTGTCGTAGGCGGCCACCGAGGCGTTGCGGGTGGAGAAGCCGCCGGTAGCGAGTGTGGCGAAGGCGTGGCACAGGCTGTCGAACAGGCTCATGCCGCCGCACATCAGCAGCACCACCTCGGCGGCGGTGAGGAGCACGTAGACCTCCCACAGCAGCTTGGCGGTGTCCTGAATGCGCGGCTTGAGGCGGTCGGCGGTGGGGCCCGGCACCTCGGCCTTGAACAGCTGCATGCCGCCGACGCCGAGCATCGGCAGAATCGCCAGCGACAGCACGATGATGCCCATGCCGCCGAACCAGTGGGTCATCGCCCGCCACAGCAGGAGGCTTTGCGGCAGGGTTTCGATCTCGGTGAGGATCGTCGCCCCGGTGGTGGTGAAGCCGCTCATGGTCTCGAAGCAGGCGTCGAGAAAGCTGGGGATGGCGCCGGAGAGGTAGAAGGGCAGGGCGCCGAGCACCGCGAACAGCGACCAGCCGAGGGTGACCACCGCGAACCCCTCGCGCACCGAGATGTCGAGGCGCGAGGAGAAGGCCTTGAACAGCAGGATGCCGAAGACGGCGCAGAAGGCGGCGGCTTCGAAGAAAGCGGCCGCCGCGCCGTCGTGGTAGTAGAGGCTGAAGGGCACCGGAATCAGCAGCGCGCCGGCGAGAAAGAGCGAAAGCGCCCCGAGAATGCGCAGAACCATGGGAGAATTCATCGCGGCATCCTAGGCGAAGAAGCCTTCGACCTTGCTCAGGGCTTCCGGCAGGGTGAAGACCACCACCCGATCGCGCGGCTTGAGCACGGTGTCGCCCGTTGGGATGAGATACTCCTTCTGGCGCACGATGGCGCCGATGATGGCGCCGCGGGGGAAGGTGAGGTCTTTGAGGGGGATGTCGATATTGCTGCTCTCCTGGGGCAGGAGCAGTTCGAGCACCTCGGCGTTGCTCCCCTCGACGGTGGCCAGCGACAGCACATCGCCGCGCCGCACGTGCTTGAGAATGACTGCCCCGGCCGCCAGCCGCGGCGAGACGCAGGCATCGACGCCGAGGGAGGGAGCCAGGTTGAGGTATTCGGGCTTGTTGACCAGGGCGAGACCCCGGCGCGCGCCGTGCTTCTTGGCCAGCAGCGAGCACAGGATGTTGGTCTTGTCGTCGGAGGTGACCGCCATGAAGACGTCGGCTCCCTCGATCCCTTCGTTGATCAGGGTGCGGATGTCGGTGCCTTCGGTATGGATCACCATGGTGCTTTTGAGTTTGGAGGCGAGGTATTCGCAGCGCTCCTCGTCGCGGTCGATCAGGTGCACGTCGAAGCGCATCCGCTCCAGTTCCCGCGCGATCTGCAGGCCGATGCCGCTGCCGCCGAGAATGAAGGCGCGCCGTACCCGGCGGGCTTTTTCCTGCTCGGGCTGCAGCAGGTACTGGATGGCGGGCAGGTCGTTCTGGTGGGCGATGATGAAGATGCTGTCGCCCGCCATGATGGTGTCGTCGCCGCGGGGAATGATGGTGCGATCGCCGCGGGTAATGGCGGTGACGACGAAGCGGTACATGCCGCGGATCTCGCCGAGTTCCTTCAGGGTGAGATCGCACAGCGGGCTTTTTTCGCCGATGCGGTAGCCGAGAAACTGAATCTGCCCTTCGACGAATTCGGCCACGTCGAAGGCGCCGTGACGCGAGGCGATCTTGATCATCTCCTCGGCCACCGCGTCCTTGGGGTTGATCAGCAGGTCGATGCCGAGCTTCTCCTTGGAGAGCACCGCTCCTTGCGTCGAATACTCGATGGAGCGCACCCGGGCGATGCGGGTCTTGACCCCGTATTCGCGCGCCAGCAGGCAGGCGAGAATGTTGACCTCGTCCATGTCGGTGACGGCGATGAAAATATCGACGTCCTTGATGCCGCCCTGCTCGAGCACCTCGGCGCTGGCCCCGTTGCCGGCGATGCCCAGCACGTTGAGGCGGTCTTGGGCGCGGTTGAGCCGCTCCTGGTCCCGATCGATGAGGGTGACCTGGTGACCTTCCTCGGAGAGGCGCTCGCAGAGAAAATAGCCGACCTGTCCGGTGCCGACGATGAGGATGTTCATGAATGCGAAAATCCCGTCAAGGGGTGAGGTTCCCGGGCCATGAGCGACCCGGGCTAGAAAATCGCACATTTCGGCCGAATGTGCAAGATGCGGGGGGATCGTGGGGTTTGGGAGAGGTTTTCGAATTTATCGGGTTGGATCACTCCGGTTGACGGGGTGCTTCCCCCTGTTGTCAGCGGAAAAGATCCCCAAACCATTGACGGGTGTTATAGTACCAACTGTCGGCGGCGCCTTCGGGGCAGGATTTGCCTGCACGAAGTTCTAATTCGTCATGTGGTGCGCAATCGAGCAGAGGATTTTCCGTGACATTAAAGCGCCTGATATTTTCCAACCCAACAAACGGGGTAGTGTCCTTAATTTGGTTATCCGCAAGGCTGACCCTCTCTAGCTTTCGCAAATTGCTGAGAGGCCTTACATCTTTGACCTTGTTGGAAAGCATGCTCAACTCGCGAAGATCGGAAAGGTTTGCGAGTGGTGAGATGTCCTCGACCTGATTGAAATCAAGATTTAAATCTTCCAACTGTGTCAGGTGGGCCATAGGCTCAATATCAGAAACCTTGTTGTAGGCAAGATATAGAACTTCAAGTTTATTCATATTTTCAAGGGATTTTATGCGAGTTATCTGATTGCCTTGGAGATTTAACCCCTTGAGGCTCTCCAGAGCATTTAAGGCTGGCCTCCTCCGCAGAATCTGTGG
>NPIF01000827.1_pt1 | contig 60778 bp, 54 predicted proteins | sample 8637461 | NCBI WGS metagenome assembly NPIF01 (sample SAMN07420641, study PRJNA396082) | bioreactor metagenome | isolation source: sample BR12 brine-fed electro-methanogenic bioreactor BR | place: Japan: Kochi | collected 2016-12-09 | reverse complement strand
CTTGAAGGTGTCCACCAGCGCCGTGCGAAACGCACCCTGCGCCGGTTCGATCGGGCTGTTGGGGATCGGTCCGTATGGGCTCTCCCGCAGCGGCGTCACCGCCAGCCGGCTCCCATCTTCCGCTATTCGTTCATATGCCACCCCGCTCGGGCGCAGGTAACTCCAATAAAATCCACCCATCGTTCCCCCCATAATACCCCCTCGGGATTTCATGGACTGTACATCCTCGACAAAATATTCCTGGATGGTGAGGGTTGTCTCGCCCAGTAACTCGCCTTCCAGGTTCTGCAGATAGGAAAGCCCTTCCTCCTGCAGCGCCAGGGATAGATCCTCCTGATCTGCATCCTGCAAACGATAGGTCTTGATCTCCACCCGCATGTTCTGAAAGGCATCCGCGTTGACTAGGACAGGCACAAAAAAAGAGTTTTCATCGTACTGAAGAGTATTATCGGAAGCCGAGATGTAACGCCCCTCGATCATTGAATCCTGCAGCCCAACCAGCGCGTGCTCCTGTTGTGGATCAATCCCCGCCACCGGCAAGTAAAGATTGAATAATCCATTATAAGCACGCCCGTATAGCACTGGCTGCTGAACGCGCTCAAAATACTCCAATTTATATTGATAATCATTTCTTCCTGTCAACCGTATCTTGTTGGTACCGCTGAGAGGATTGGCGAAAATTTCTGCCAGGCTTTCGTGCAGGGGATATACCTCCCCCCCGTCATTAATAAACATACCTCGACCCGTTCCTGGGTCGATCCCAAAATCATCAAGATGATGTTCTATCTCATAATACGTATCGGAAGAAATGCTGGTCTGCCAGCCATTGCTCATAGTGAAAGTACGCACATCTTTATAGATCAGCCATGGTTCTTCCATGTTGGCGGGATCGTTATTCACATCTTCTCCAAAGATGAGAAATCCAACCGGGAAATATCCCAGAAAAGCAACCGGTGCTGCTACTTCCACCCCTTCCACGTCTGCAATCTGCGCCAGCTGCTCCTCCGTGATGCCACCTTGCTGCCCGGAAAGAAAGTTGGGCTCAATCAACCGCATTCCCTGCTCATCATACAGAATACTGCTGTCCGCCGGGCGCACCAAGATGTCATAATCTGTGCGCCAATACGTTTGTACTTCGTTCAGCGCCCGCTGCCGGTTGACCTCCGTCAACAGCAAGTATACGCTCATCCCCAAGCTGATCAGCACCAATCCGATAAAAAAGAACGGTCGATAGGCTCGTAACCGCTTCCAGATCATGCGCCAGTGTTGCATAGGTTTACCTCTTGCCCTTTCTTTTATCCGAGTTGCTCATTCAGTGATAACCTTTCATGCATTTTCCGAATTTCATCATTTTAGTAAGTACTGATTTTCTTTTGTCGATGAAAACCGTACTTTGTTATTGCGTAACCCCAATATCCCTTTTTACGGCGACATAGATCTTTGCATCCACAATGCCATTCGATTCATCCATAAAATAATGGGTGAAATAGAGATTCCCCCGTTCATCCATCGAGACTTCGTTTACATTATGCGAGATGATCTCCTGCGGTTCACCCCAACCTTGCGCTTGCTTTTTGGAACGAAAGATAGCCATCCCATCATGACCCAGTTTGCTTGGTGCGGTAAACCACAGCTCCAACCCATCCGCACTTAAAAAGGGAAAGTTCTCGATTTGCGGACTGTTGATTGGCTTTCCCAGATTTTGAAGGTTTCCCCACACTTTTCCATCCCATTCCGCTTGCCAAATATCCAACAATCCCTCACCCCCCGATATTGCAGATGCGAAAAATAGACGCTGTTTGTCAGATGTAAAATGAAGATTTCCCACCTGGAAAACATCATTCAACTGTTCATCGGCAATGCGTGCATCCACCCAAGCCCCATTTTCGCGTCTGGCAGAATACAGGGATATTTCATATGGATCTCCCCCTAAGGTAGAACAAAACCAGAGAGTTTCCGCATCAGCATAAATACAGCCTTCTAAAGAATATTCAGAGAAAATATCCAGCCGCTCCGGCTCGCTCCACCCACTATCTGTCAAGACAGCATGGTATGTACCTGAGATGCCATCCAACGCCATCTTCACTTCAGGCAGGCTGATATCAGGTGTGTAGAAGAAGTATAGTTCTTGACCATCTAGTGTAATGAATGAAGAAGATTCGCTACCCTGCATATCGATGGGAGCCGGCAGCGGCTGAGCTGGCTCCCATCCACTAACTTGCAGGATGGGAGCCGATCGTACTACACTCGCATCCCCCTGCGTGTTCTCTTCTACTATTTGTGTGTTGAGAAACTCATCACCGCCCGCACAACCAACACTGAGGATCATTAAGATCTGAACAGCAAGCAGAAAAAATATAGAGGATTTCCGTCCTATATCCATGTTCATCCCCTTTCTTTCCAGTTTTAGCGGCACCTGTGGAAATCAGGTCAAAACGTGCAAACGGTGATCCTGAATGTGCGCAACCCGGTTCCCCAACCTTTGATAGCGCTCATTATGCGTCACCAACAGGATCGTCACGGAATGCTGACGGTTGATCTCCTGCAAGATATGCAGGATCTGATCGCCGATCTCAGCATCCAGATTGCCGGTGGGCTCATCCGCCAGGAGCATGCTGGGCGTGTTGACCAGTGCCCGTGCGATAGCCACCCGCTGCTGTTCCCCGCCTGACAATTGGTAAGGATACTTGCTGCCTTTCCCATTCAGCCCCATCTCATGCAGCAGCGTGTCCGATCGCTCTTCCAGATCGAACGCCAAACGCTTCGCCTGCGGCAGCAGCGGCAGCATGACGTTCTCGCGCGCAGAAAGCTGTGGGATGAGATTGTAGAATTGAAAGACGAAACCGATATGCTCTCTGCGGAAATCCGCGATCTGGTTGGGATGCAAACTGGCAGCTTCCACTTCGTCATACAAGATCTTGCCCCCGGTCGGCTCATCCAGCGTACCGATCATGTTCAACAGGGTTGTTTTTCCCGAACCCGAAGCCCCGGTCACCACCAGAAAATCGCCGGCGGAGAACTTAAGGTTCACCCCATTCAAAACGGGGATCTCCTCTTGATCTGTGTGGTACACCTTGCTGACATCTTCCAAGCATACGTTCATTTTCCCTCTTTTCGTTTTAATATATGTTGCCGAAAATATCACCTATTAAAACCAACAAATATAACCATATTCAAATGCCCTGTGATAGAAGTTGCCAATAAAATTTTCGAAATCCCGCCCTGATAAGGTTTGCCTACCTGGTAAACACTTGCGTTAAGTATACACAATAATTATGTTTTTTTTTGTCGTCTATCATAATAGGATAAACATCAGTATCCAGTAATTTCCCTCTTCACTAGCATTGAGATGAGGATATTCTTAACTTGTCCGGCGCGGATAAAGCTCGTATTCTAAAGAAGAAGACCATACTCAGGAGAACATGAAAAGCAAGCTCACGACCAATTTGTGGATTTGCATCTTCCTGACACTGTGCACTGCGGGATGCACGTCTCTCTCATCAGGCTTCACCCACATTGAACAATCCAGCCCCTCTCCCAGCAGCGCGCCGCTGGTCGAGCACATTCATCTGCAAAAAATCACACCCAGCGCGCCCGCTGCCCGGATCTTCGGAACTGCATATACCAACCCCAGGCTGGATTGTGTTGTCTTCACCATCAGCAGCAGAACCTTCGCCATCAGCCGGTTTGCACCTATCCACATCGTTTTGTGGGATGCAGCAGACACCCCACTCAGCTTTTATTACCTGCCGGAACATGCCCTGTTCCTGGCACCTGAAGCGGATGCTGATAAGAAAGCGCTCCTGAGGAAGACCATCACCATGCATATCACTGCCGAAGGGCTGCTCTTTCCCCTCGACCTGCCCCACGATTGGTGCGTTGCTGCCGGCAGCCAACGCTACACCTTCTCCATCGCTGGCATCGAAGAGCATGCCTGGGGGTTAATGGAGAATGGTGAGATTCGTTGCCCGAATATCCCGGTATACGCCCTGCTGCAGGAAGACGTCTGACGCTCGATTATTAATGAACTACATATAAATTGTAAGAATAATGTGACCAACCCGTTGAATAATTTTTAGAACATCCTTGCTATATTTAATAAGATAGAGATATAATATACACAACACAAGATAAACACCGGAGGAATAGCTCATGCCCGCGAAGAATAATGCAAATGATGCCAAGCAAGCTGTCTTGGATAAAGCCCTGGACGATATCAAGAAAAAATATGGGGATGGCTCCATCCTGCGCCTGGGCGAAGCTACCCACCTGGAAGTAGCTTCTATTCCCACAGGTTCGCTCTCACTGGATATCGCGCTGGGTGTGGGCGGCATCCCGCGCGGCAGAGTGACCGAAATCTACGGACCCGAAGCCTCCGGCAAGACCACCGTCTGTCTACACCTGGCAGCCGAAGCCCAGAAATTGGGTGGCACGGTCGCTTTTGTGGATATGGAACATGCACTTGATCCCGCCTACGCTCAGAAGGTGGGCGTCAATGTGGATGACCTGCTCATCTCGCAGCCCGATTTCGGCGAACAGGCGCTTGAGATCGTGCAAACCCTGGTGCGCTCCGGCGCACTCGATCTGGTCATCATCGACTCGGTTGCGGCACTCGTTCCACGCTCCGAGATCGAGGGCGATATGGGCGACGCCACCATGGGCATGCAGGCGCGTCTCATGTCGCAGGCGCTGCGCAAACTCTCCGGCGCCATCAACCAGACCCGCACAGCGGTCGTCTTCACCAACCAGCTGCGCCAAAAGATCGGTGTCATGTTCGGCAATCCCGAAACCACCACTGGTGGTCTGGCGCTCAAGTTCTATTCCTCCGTCCGCCTGGACGTACGCCGCATCCAATCCATCAAACGTCAGGCGGAGATCATCGGCAACCGTGTGCGCGTGCGCGTCGTCAAGAACAAGGTCGCACCTCCCTTCCGCACCGCCGAGTTCGACATCATGTACAACGAAGGCATCTCCAAGGTCGGCGATATACTCGACTTGGGGGCTGAAATGGAAGTGATCACCAAGCGCGGCGCTTTCTACTCCTATGGCGATATCCGTCTCGGTCAGGGGCGCGAGAATTCCAAGGAATTCCTCAAACAAAATCCCGATCTGTGCGAAGAGATCGAGAAAGCAGTCAAAGAACAAGCGTTGGGTGACCTGAATCCAGAATTGGTGGAGCAGGAAGAACCCACCCCAGACGATAGGGAAGCTGATTCCTAAACTTACCTCGGAAGCCAGCATGCAAAATACATATAGAGCCTTTGTCCTGCTATAATTGGCAGCATTCTTGCATCATTGTACATAAAAGCTCATGAAGAACAACGCAGCACCGAACGGAAAGAATACCTTTTTCATCCTATTCCTCGGCATCCTCAGTTTTGCTCTGATAGGGTTGCTGGTGTTATTTCTATTGGACATCCCACTCCTTGAGGTTCTGTCACCCAAACCAGAAAAGGTGGTCCTGGCACTGGCAGATCATCGCTCAGCAGCCATCACTCCCACCCCCTTTCGACCACTGGTAGAGAAAAATATCACCAATACCCCAACCCAGGTGCAGCCAACCGCCACTAAAGCGGTCTTGCCAACCAACGCTCCCAGCCCAACGGCAACTCTAGCCCCAAAAGACATACCCATCCCTGCATCGCATTACATCACAGGTGTGTATGGACTGCCCCAGATGACCACCCTTGATTGCGAGATGCGTTCTGCGGTGGATTGGGCACGCTACTTCGGTTTTGATATCGACGAGACAGAATTCATTGCTAAAATACCTCTATCCGACGATCCCGAAAGCGGATTTGTCGGAAGCATTCACGGACCGATGGGGCAGCTTCCCCCTGAAGGCTATGGTGTATACCCGCCCCCCATCGCCAGCGCTCTGCGCGAGTATGGATTGAATGCCCTTGTCGTCCAGAACATGACTTTCGAAGATCTTCAGCGCGAGATCGCACAAGACCGTCCGGTCATCGTGTGGATCGTCAACCTGCCCTTCGATGTGGAACCAACGATCTATACTGCTTCCAATGGCAATACTGTCCCGGTCGCACCTTTTGAGCACACCTGGATAGTGACCGGGTACAACCTATCCACGGTCACAGTGGTGGACAGTGAGTGGACCTATAATGTAAAATTAGAAACATTCCTTGAACGCTGGGCGGTCTTTGATAACCGTGCAATCATCATGCAGGAATAATTAATGGAAGATAATGATAGCTTCTATAAAAGTCTGATCAACAATCTCTTCGAGGGGATCTATTTTGTCGACCGCGAGCGCCGCATCACCTTTTGGAACGACAGTGCGGAGCGTATTTCAGGATTCCCAGCTGCAAAAGTGGTGGGAAAGGTCTGTGCTGATAATATCCTCAATCATGTCAACGAAACCGGAGTGAATCTCTGCCGCAACGGCTGCCCCCTGGCTGCTACCATCCAGGATGGCAAGTTGCGCAAGATGGAAGTTTATCTGCAGCACGCCGACGGGTACCGCGTTCCTGTTATCGTGCATACCTCTCCGATCTATGACGATAAAGGCAACATCATTGGGGCTGTGGAATCTTTCACAGACAATAAAGAATTATTCCTTACGAAGAAGAAGGTTCAATCGCTAAAGAAGGAACTTGATTACGATCGGCTAACCGGGGTCGGCAGCCGCCGCTCGACCAGTTTACGCATCCGTTCCGCCCTTAGCGAACTATCCTCTACGGCAGGTCAAACCGGGTTGATCTTCATCGATATCGACCGCTTCAAGAACATCAACGACACGTACGGGCATGAAGTTGGTGATCGTGTGCTGGCATCTGTTGCGCAGACCATGCGCCGCTCCATCCGTTCCTCGGATTTCATGGGGCGCTGGGGTGGTGAAGAATTCATCAGCATCATCTATGACACCGATGCATATCAACTTAAAATGATCGCGGAGAAATTGCGCTCACTGGTCGCAACAGCACAACTAAAAACAAATGGCACCAATGTCACCACCACCGTTTCAGCCGGGGCCACTCTTTTCCGCCATAAAGACACTCCCAAGAGCCTGCTGGAACGAGCGGACCGTCTCTTGTATCAAAGCAAGGAGAATGGCCGCAACCTGGTCACTTTCGGTTAAAAAGAAGAACCCGCTCATACGAGCGGGTTCTTTGCATAACAATTTCGATCTACGTCCCGTGTTCCCAGGATTGCAGATACTTCTGTTGTTCAGGAGTGAGAACATCGATATTAATGCCCATCGCCTCTAATTTCAACTTGGCAATATTGCGATCGATCTCTTCTGGTACGCCGTATACCTTCTTTTCCATTTCCTCAGCGTGTTTGGTCATATATTCAAGGCTGAGTGCCTGGTTGGCGAATGACATATCCATCACACTGGCTGGGTGCCCTTCAGCAGCTGCCAGGTTGATCAGGCGTCCCTCGCCTAAGAGGTGTAAGCGGCGGCCATCTTTGAGGGTGTATTCATCCACAAATGGGCGTACGCGGCGCTTAGAAACGGACATTTCTTCCAATGCAGGAATGTTGATCTCAACATTGAAGTGACCAGAATTGGAAATGATCGCGCCATCTTTCATGCCTTCAAAATGGTGCTTATCGAGCACATTCAGGTCGCCTGTCAGGGTGCAGTAGATGTCACCATACTTGAGAGCTTCCATCATGGGCATGACACGGTAACCATCCATGACAGCTTCCAAAGCGGGCATGGGGTCAACTTCGGTCACGATCACGTTCGCGCCCATTCCGCGCGCGCGCATCGCCAACCCACGTGCACACCAGCCATAGCCAGCCACCACAAATGTCTTCCCAGACAGAAGTACATTGGTCGCGCGGATGATCCCATCCAGGGTGGATTGGCCGGTACCATAGCGGTTGTCAAAGAAGTGTTTTGTCATAGCGTCATTCACGGCGATGACAGGGTAGTTCAAAGCCCCATCAGCTGCCATAGCACGCATGCGAATGACTCCCGTGGTGGTCTCTTCAGTACCACCGCGTACGTTCTCGAGCAGGTCACGGCGTTCTTTATGCAGGGTGCTGACCAGGTCTGCCCCATCATCCATGGTGAAATGTGGTTTATGGTCAAGCGCTGCCGCAATATGCTTATAATAAATTTGATTGCTCTCACCCTTGATAGCAAAGGTGGGAATCTCATAACGAGAAACCAAGGCGGCGGCCACATCATCCTGGGTTGACAAAGGGTTAGAAGCTGTCAACAGAACATCTGCACCACCTGCCTGCAGGGTCTTCATCAGGTTGGCTGTTTCTGTGGTCACGTGCAAACATGCGGAAACACGCACACCTTTCAACGGTTTTTCTTTTTCAAATCGTTCGCGGATCAAGCGCAGCACGGGCATTTCTCGCTCTGCCCATTCCATGCGCAGATTGCCGCCCTCAGCTAAGTTCAGGTCTTTTACATCATAATCTGACATGTATTTATTCCTCTCTTCAATTGGTAGATTTTATCAGAGAATCAAGCTTTCCCTGGTCATCAAATGTTTTTCGATAACGCGCCACGAATTCCTGCAAAGTGTAGGAATGGTTTTGCGTTCCTCGTTTCTCAAGGCAATAAGTTGCAGCTAATGCACCCATTTGTCCAGCTGTCTGCCAATCAAACCCAAAGCGAAGTCCACGCAAGAAACCTCCGCGGAATGCATCCCCAACACCCGTTGGATCAGCTACAACTTCAGGTTCAACAATGGGGATCTTATACTGCTCGTCTTTGACATACACATCTGAACCACACTCACCACATGTGACCACCAGAAAATCCACGGCTTCGATGATCTGTTTCGCGGTCAATCCGGTGTGCTTCTGGATCAGTTCAAACTCATATTCATTGATAAAAACGCTTTGTGCGCTCTGAATGCCCTCGCCGATATCCTGCGGATCCACACGCACAACCTGCTGCCCAGGATCAAATAAGTAAGGAATGCCCAGTTCAATACATTCATGGACATAACGTTTCATGGCAGTCGGATCGTTGGGAGAGATCATGACCAGATCAATATCTTTTGTATCGATATCCTTCAACGACAGGTCCTTCGAGTATGCCATCGCTCCGGTATAGAAGCTGGCGATCTGTGCATTTCCCAGATCGGTGTTCGCGAAGAAGGATGCAGTATATTCACCTTCGATCACTTTCACCAGTGATGTATCCACTCCGCGCTCTTCGAGCCAGGTGCGATAATCATCAAAATCCTCACCAACGGTGCCCATCAAACGCGGTGCTTCCCCCAGAAGCGCCAGGTTATAGGCGATATTTGGGGCGGTGCCGCCGCGCTGGCGCACCATCGAATCCACCAGAAAAGAAAGGCTGATCGACTCTAATTTATCCGGAATGATGTGATCTTTGAAGTATCCCGGGAAGGACATGATGTAATCATAAGCGATCGATCCAGTACAAACTATTGACATACTTGCTCCTTAGCCTTCAACCCTTTGAAGGAATTCATGATATGTAGTAGAAAACGGGTGTTCAATAACACCCAGATCAGTGATATAAGCAGTGATCAACCTGGCGGGGGTCACATCAAAAGCTGGATTGCGTGCTGATGCTCCGTCTGGTGTCACCCGGCGTCCCATCAGGTCCAATTCCAGAACCTCACGTTGATCTCTTTCTTCAATGGCGATGTGAGACCCATCAGGAATGCTCACATCCACGGTCGACCTGGGGAAAACGCTGTAGACAGGCACATGGTTATCGTGCGCTGCCAGTGCCAGCATATAAGAACCGATCTTGTTCGCCACATCTCCATTCGCCGCTACGCGGTCGGCACCAAATAAGACCTTTTGTACCTGCCCGGTGCTCAGGAAGTGCCCGGCTGCGTTATCGCTGATAATGTCATAGGGAATATTCAATTGCTGCAATTCCCAGGCGGTCAAACGGGCGCCCTGCAGACGTGGCCGTGTCTCATCCACCAGCACATGGATGCCTTTTCCTTGTTCATGTGCCAGACGGATCACGCCCAATGCCGTACCCCAATCCACAGTGGCAAGTGCGCCGGTGTTGCAGTGATGAATGATCGTGTCTCCTGCTTCGATCAGTGTAGCACCATGTTCTGCAATCGCCCTGTTCATCAGCACATCTTCATCCGCCATAGTGTGCGCTTCTTGCAGCAAAGCCGCACGCAGGTCGTCCACAGAACCATCCTTTTCTTCCGCAGTTCGCAGCATGCGCTGCAATGCCCATGGGAGATTAACAGCAGTGGGACGTGCTTTCTCAAGAAGATCAGCTGCCGTACGTAAATCCCGTAGGAAAGCAGCCCGTTCAGTAGCTGTAGAATGCAGCCCTGCCAACACCATACCATAGGCAGCCGTTACCCCAATGGCTGGAGCACCGCGCACTGCCATATCGCGAATCGCTTCGGCAATTGCTTTATAATTATCTAACTTTATGTATGTAAAATTTTCAGGGAGTTGTCGCTGATCAATGATCTGTAGATTGTGGTTTTGGTTATCCCATTCTATCGTTCGCATGAAGCGCTCACTAAAAAGCGCCCTCCAACGAGAGCGCCAAAGTTTTTTCCAGTCAAAGTTTAGCATGTTATGAGTGCTTTGTCAAAGAAAGGTACATTACGCAATAAAAAGGAATAGCTGCATGAAAAGATTTAAACCATTGTTCCTGATAATAATTCTCTTGCTTGGCACAGGCTGTACGCTGCTCGATAGAGCCCTGGGAATAGATCCAGAAACAAACGATGCGGAAAGCGCCCAGGCAGAGGTGACCCTCCAGCAGGTGACCCCGCAACCTTCCCCCACCCCAACCATGATGCCAGAGGTACGTTTGAGCATGGCTGATATACACCTTTTTTCCGGGGAATTGGACAAAGCCTTGCAGGAATATGAGACCGCCTTTAATCAGAGCACGCAAGATGTGGAAAAGGCAGCGGCAAAATATGGACAGGGCAGGGTCTATATGGCAATGCGCAACTACCCGGCAGCCATTGATGCTTTTACGCATATTCTGGGACAGTACGCCCAAACTGAGATTGTAGCTAATACGCATTTTCTACTGGGACAGTGCTATCAAGAGCAAGAAGAATTCATGTTGGCTGCCAATTCCTTCGCTCAATTCCAGGCTCTGCGCCCCGGGATCATTGACGCATACGTCCTGCAACTGCAGGCAGAGAACGCATCCCAAGCAGGGGATTACTACGGTGCGATCTATGCGCTGCAGCAAGCCGCTGCTGCGGAACCCGCACCAGACGCCGCAGACATCAACCTGCGCATCGGGCAGCAGTACCAGATGCTGGAAGACCTGACGTCAGCCATACAGTATTATCAGAACGCCTATGACCTGGCGACCACCGATTCCCAGAAAGCAACCGCTGATCTCCTTTCTGGACAAGCCTACCAGGAGTTAGGCCAGACCGAACAAGCCATCGCACGTTGGGAAGATGCCGTCATGAACTTCCCGATGGCGTATGATTCCTTTACCAGCCTCAGCATACTGGTCAGCCAGGACTATCCAGTGGATGAGTACATGCGCGGCGTAGTAGATTACTATGCCGGCTCCTACTTTTATGCCATCCAGGCTTTTGAACGCTATCTTGCCGGAAATCCACAACATGACGGTTCCGTGCATTACTTCAAGGGGTTAAGTCACTATTACAGCGGGGAATACCTGCAAGCCATCCAGGAATATCAAACGCTCATCGATGAATTTCCGCTAAACCGTTTTTGGGATGATGCCTGGGAAGAGATCGCCTTCATCTATTGGAACACACCCAATGATATCTATCCAGATATCGACGATTACCAATCCTCCGTCGCCACCCGACTCGAATTCGTTGAGCGCGTTCCCCAATCAGATTTCGCCCCGCTCTTCCTTTACACTGCAGGTAGAGCTTTGGAATACAACGGTGATCTCGAACAAGCTGCTGCTGTGTGGTCCCGGCTGATCAATGAATATCCCATGTACATCTACAGCTACCAGGCGCTTTACCTCGCCGGGATCAGCCTCTATCGCCTTGAAAAGTATGAGGAAGCCCTCAACACATTCCAGCGCTGTTTGGGTTTGGCTGCTACTTCCGAAGAGAAAGCCAGCTCCTACTTATGGCTCGGGAAAACATATCAAAAGATGGGAGAGGAAGACCAGGCTCGCGAGGCGTGGCAGCTGGCAGAAAATGCAGATCCAACGGATTACTATGGTATCCGTGCAGGTGATCTACTCAATGGACGTGAAACACTTGTCATCGATGCCCCTTATGAACTTGGGTATGATCTGGATGCGGAACGTCCTGAAGCTGAAGCCTGGCTGCGCACCACGTTTGACCTTCCTACCGAAACCAATCTGCAAGGGTTGGGCAGTATGTCCGGGGACTTGCGCGTCATACGTGGTACTCAATATTGGGAACTCGGACTGTACGAACAGGCAAGCCGAGAGTTCGAGTCCTTACGTGTTGAACAGGCAGTAGATCCCCTCAACACCTATCTTCTATTGAATCATTTTCTAGATCTCGGTCTGTACAAATCCGCCATTCTGACCTGTCGTAATTTGCTCGACCTGGCAGGCTTGGACGATCTATCATCGCTGGGAGCTCCGATCTATTTCACACATATCCGTTTCGGCGCCTATTTCCGAAACCTCACCGTTGCTGCTGCCAACGAACAAAACATCCATCCATTACTGCTCTTCTCTTTGCTGCGGCAGGAAAGCCTGTTTGAGCCCTTCATCTCCTCCTCTGCGGGAGCACAAGGCATCGCCCAGATCATGCCCGCCACCGGAGCAGAAACAGCTGATCGATATGGCTATCCAGATAATTATGAAACGCGTGATCTCCTGAGGGCAGAGGTTGGCATCAATCTGGGTGCCTTCTACCTGCGCCAACAGATCGATTTCTTGAATGGGGATATCTATGCCGGGCTGGCTGCTTATAACGGTGGTCCGGGGAATGCATTGGAATGGCGCTCGCTCGCTGGTGGTGATCCAGATCTATTTCTGGAGGTCATCCGCTTCGATGAAACGCGCACATATCTCCAGCACATCATCGAATTCCTCAATATCTACAAACTGATCTACACACGCATTCCATGAGCATTCGGTCATTGCCCATTAAATAGAAAAAGCGGCTCTGTTATCCAGAGCCGCTTCTTTTTTTCAGACTATTGTTCTTTGATGTTTACTTCTTGGTCCTTGTATTTCAAGGCTACCTGTGCAGCTGCCAGGCGCGCTACAGGAACGCGGAACGGCGAGCAGCTCACGTAGTTCTGTCCAATGGTGTGGCAGAATTCGATGGAATCAGGATCGCCACCATGCTCACCGCAGATACCAACTTCCAGTTCAACCCGGGTCTCACGACCGTTGCGGACTGCACGGCGCATCAAAGCACCCACACCGTCCTGGTCAAGCGTCTGGAATGGATTCTTGGGCAAGATACCTTGTTCGATGTAGGTAACCAGGAAGTTACGCTCTGCATCGTCGCGGCTGTACCCAAAGGTCATCTGGGTCAGGTCGTTCGTTCCAAAGGAGAAGAATTCAGCCACTTCGGAGATCTCTTTAGCTGTCACTGCAGCGCGTGGGATCTCGATCATGGTACCGAATTTATAGGAGAACTCGACGCCTTTTTCTTTCATGACGTCTTTAGCGATCTCGATCAGGCGTGGTTGGATGACTTTCAATTCATTCACATGCCCGGTCAGGGGGATCATGACCTCAGGATGTACAGAAACGCCCTTGAGAGCCATGTTCGCGGCAGCTTCAAAGATCGCGCGCACCTGCATCTCAACGATCTCAGGCATAGCAATGCTCAAGCGGACACCACGGAGACCCATCATCGGGTTGGACTCGTGCAGACTACGCACGTTCGCTAGCAATTCTTCTTTCTCTTCCAGCCCTTTGGTCTCACCCTTCACACGCATGGTGATAACTTCCTCTAATAAAGCCTCTTCGGAAGGTAGGAACTCATGCAGCGGGGGATCGATGAGGCGGATGATAACAGGTTGTCCATCCATTGCCTCGAACAGACCTTCAAAGTCTGAGCGCTGGTAAGGCAGAAGTTCGTTCAATGCCTCTGTGCGAGTTTCAGATGTCTTCGCCAGGATCATGCGCTGTACGATCGGCAAGCGAGCCGGTTCAAAGAACATGTGCTCGGTTCGGCACAGACCAATACCCTTGGCGCCATAAGCGCGGGCGCGCTGGGCATCTTTTGGATAATCGGCATTCGCCCATACTTGCAGACCACGTGTCGGCCAACCTTTAGGAGCCTTGCGAATCCCATCGGTTGCGCAGATCTCATCTGCCCATGACAAAAGGGTCATCAGATCGGTCTGTTCATCGAGTGAAGGAGCGGTCAAGTCCAGTTTTCCTACGAAAGCTTCACCGGATCCACCATCAACGGAGATCCATTCACCTTCTTTGATCACACGACCATCAATTTCCATTTGGCGTTTTACCATATCGATCTTGACCATGGAAGCACCAACCACACAAGGAACACCAAATTGTCGTGCTACAACTGCTGCGTGGGATGTCGCGCCACCTTCTGAGGTGAGAATACCCTTAGATGAGAGCATTCCATGCACGTCATCCGGTTTGGTGAAAGGACGAACCATGATGACATCTTTGCCTTCGTCGGTTGCCATTTTCTCAGCGGTATCAGCATCGAAATAGACCTGACCAACCGCTGCACCAGGAGAAGCATTCACGCCGCTGGCGAAAAATGAGCCATCTTTATGGGCTTTCTCTTTGGTTTCTTCCAGGAATTGGGGGTGCAGCAAGGTGTCAACTTGTTTGGGAGTGACACGTTGAATTGCTTCTTCTTTGGAGATCAAGCCTTCGTTCGCCATATCAACTGCGATCTTTACAGCTGCACGAGCGGTTCGTTTACCATTGCGTGTCTGCAGCATCCACAGTTTTCCATTCTCGATGGTGAATTCTACGTCCTGCATCTCACGATAGTGCTTTTCCAACTTCCCAGCAATTTCCAGGAAATGTTTGTTGGCTTCGGGAAGACTCTCACCCATGGTTTCGATCTTCTCAGTATTGCGGATACCAGCAACAACATCTTCACCCTGAGCATTCAACAGGTATTCACCGAACAACTTGGCTTCACCGGTGGATGGGTTGCGTGTGAAAGCAACACCCGTGCCAGAATTCCAGCCCATGTTGCCGAAGACCATGGTAACAACATTTACCGCAGTACCCAGGTCATCAGGAATATCAGCAGCTTTGCGATAATCAATAGCGCGTTTACTGTTCCATGAACCGAAAACGGCTTCAGTTGCCAGTCTGATCTGTTCTAGCGGATCTTGCGGGAAATCAAAGCCTTTGGCTTCCTTGGTGACCTTCTTGAAATTCTCAACCAATTCTTTCAGGTCATCAGCGGTCAGATCGGTGTCTGCTTTGGCTTTCTTGGCTTCTTTCAATTCCTCGAGTTCTTTTTCGAACTTTTCATCGGAAATACCCAGCACCACCGTGCCAAACATTGCGATGAGGCGGCGATACGCATCATAGACAAAGCGTTCGTTCTCCGTCAGCTCGACCATACCCTTGGCGGTTTCATCGTTCAACCCAATATTGAGGACCGTGTCCATCATACCGGGCATAGACATCTTCGCGCCAGAACGGCAGGATACCAGAAGTGGATTCTTTGGATTACCGAACTCCTTATTCGCAGCCTTCTCAACTCCCTTTAAGGCTGTCACCATCTGCTCCCACATTCCTTCTGGGAACTTGTTATCATTTGCCAGATACGCGTTGCAGCCCTCTGTTGTCACCGTAAAAAATGGTGGAACAGGAACACCAATGCGAGTCATTTCTGCCAAATTTGCGCCTTTTCCACCGAGCAAACCGCGTACGCCATCCCAACTACCAGCGTAATCTTCCGCAGCTTTGACCTCATCGAAAAGGTAGACCCATTTTCTATCTGTCATCATTACCTCCGGATTAATAATTACAAAATGTTATAAACGCACTAAACATCAATTTTACCATAGGGGCTTTTTTCACTATCAGACAGCCAACTACATTTCCATTTTTAAAGAAATCGTTAACAAATCATCATGGAACATTATCGAACATATTTATTGTTCTTTTCAGTGCTAATATTTGACTATCAATCATTAACAAACATATTATGGGAGGGAAACCATGCTTAAAGAAGAAAGAAAGCAAATGATCGTTCGGGAACTGGAAGAAGAAGGCAGCGTCACAGTACAAGACCTTGCTGATCGCTTTCACGTATCCAGAATGACGATCCGTAGAGACTTGATGGAGATCGAACGCACCAGCCATCTAAAAAGAACACACGGCGGTGCGGTTCTCCCCATCGCAAGTCCAAACTATGGCGAACCTCCTACCATCAATCGTATGGGCCTTTTAAAGGAAGAAAAGATGCGCATTGCGAAAGCAGTCGCAGAACAAGTGGGAGAAAAAGAGGTCATCTTTCTGGGTTCTGGCACGACCACGCTGTACGTTGCCCGCGAATTACACGATCGCGATGACATTACAGTCCTGAGCAATGCCATCACCATTTTAAACGAATTAAGTATTCACGGGAAAATGTCCGTAATTGGTGTGGGTGGTTTCTTACGAAGAGCCGAGCAATCCATGATCGGACACTTTGCCGAAAGGATCATCGAAGATCTGCGGGTGGACAAGGTCATCATGGGGATGAGGGGGGTCCACCCTCGCTTTGGACTCACCAGTGAAGACCCACAGGAACTCATGACCGATCGCAAGATCATCGGCATCAGCGATAACGTCATCATCGTCGTCGATCACACCAAGATCGGGCACGTCTCAACCAGCAAAACTGCACCCATCACAGCAGCCAACACCATCGTTACCACCTCCAATGCTGCAGGAGAATTGATCAAAGCCATTCGCGAACAAGGAGTGTCGGTGGTCCAGGTTTGACACTTAACAATGAAAGGTTAGTAGCATATGCAAGAAAGCAAGGGCATTCATACACAACAAGAGATACTCTCACAACCCGAAACTTGGGCAAATACACTTCAATTCCTGAAAGAATCATGGACGAATAAATTGCCCGATCCGAGAGATTACAATCAAATCATCGTCTCAGGTTGCGGCTCCACCTATTATTTCTCGCTCTGGGCTGCTCGCTTTCTCCATCTGCGCTTAGGTATTCCCTCTATCGCTCTACCCGGTTCTGAGCTATGGTACAGCGGAGAGGAATGGATCAAACCTTTCAAGAAAATCCTTTTGATCTCGGTTTCTCGTTCGGGAAAAACTACAGAAACGTTGCACGCTCTTGATCTTTTCATGAATTCAGGACGCGGTGATGCCCTGGCGATCACATGTTATGCTGATAGCCCTTTAGCTAAGAAAGCCCCCCTTTCGGTCAACACAACAGCAGGTATGGAAAAAAGCATTGCCCAAACGCGCTCCTTCAGCAATATGATGCTGCCGCTTATCTTCCTCGCAGAGAGAAGTATTAGCGAGAACCTTATCAGCACCATGCAATCTTGTGCACAAACTATGCTGGATATCTATCAGGCTCAAGCTCGGAAATTGGGGAATGATACCTCTATCGAACGCTTCTTTTTCCTGGGAGATGGGCCGCTCTATGGTCTGGCACAAGAAGTCATGTTGAAGATGAAAGAAATGTCCCTCAGTTACTCTGAAGCATTTCATTTCCTTGAGTTTCGCCATGGTCCCATGTCCATGGTCAACGAGCATTCCCTGGTGGTCGGTTTCACCGATCAAAAAAGAACCTCTTTCGAGAATCCAGTCTTTGCAGATATGAAGAATCTGGGAGCGCAAATTCTAGCTGTCGGCGATGAAGAGGCAAGTCTCAATTGTGACCATTGCTTCAGCATTGACCCAACTTTGCCCGATTCCTGGAAATACCCCCTCTATCTTCCTCTTATTCAATTGATCGCTTATGAACGCAGCTTATCCAAGGGGTTGAATCCCGATAAACCAGAAAATCTAACCGCCGTAGTGGAACTATAGGACAGAAGAAATGAAATTAAATGACTTGCTCATCAAAGACGCTATACAAGCCAAAGTCAACGCATCTGATCGAGACGATGTCATCCATCGTTCAGGTCAGTTGTTGGTAAATGCCGGAGTTGTTGAAGAACGATATGCTGCTGCGATGAAACACGTAATGGACGAATTCGGTCCATACTGCGTCATTGCACCGGGTATCGCCTTGCTGCACGCCCGCCCTGAGGATGGCGTCATCCAGGCTTGTCTTTCACTGATCACGTTGGAACCGCCTATCGAATTCGGCCACTCCACCAATGACCCGGTGGATATAGCCTTCGCCTTAGGCGCAACCGACAAAGAAAGTCACATTGAAGCCCTGGCTGAATTGGCAGGATTTCTTTATCAGGATTCATTCTTGAAAGTGATCCGCTCATGTGAAACAACGCAAGATCTACGCAAGCAGATTGCTAGATTATTGGAATAGAAGGAGAGGAATAATGGTAATCGCTACACTTTGTGGGATGGGTTTTGGTACAAGCATGATGTTGAAATTATTCATTGATGAGATCCTCAACAAAGAGGGAATTAAAGCAGAAACAGTCCCCTGGGATTTGGGCTCTTTCAAGGGGAACAAAGCCGATATCGTGGTGGCACCCACTGATATGGAACCACATCTGAAGGATTATCCCGCCAGGATCGTCTTGATCAAGAACCTGGTGGACAAAGCTGAAATAAAGGAAAAGATCCTGGCAGCAGTAAAAGATTTCGAATAAGAGAGGAGGAATATAAGACCTAAATATTGTATTGCATTTCAAGTGAGTAAAAAATAGGAGGATAAAAATGGCAGTATTTAATGTATTACTATCTTTGATCACCTTGCCAGCAATCGTACTCGGTTTGATCGCACTAATCGGCCTATTGGTGCAGAAGAAATCTGCTGGCGATGTACTAAAAGGAACACTCAAGACAATCCTGGGACAGCTGATCCTCGGTGTAGGTATTGGTGCGCTCATCGGTGCACTAACCCCAATCCAGCAGTTGTTCGAGTTGGGCATTCCAGCTGGTGGTTTTGAGACCTTCGTGACGTTCGACGAAGCAGTGGTTGGCGCTGTTCAAGATGGAAATCTAGCCAATATCGGCGCGGAGATCGCCTGGACCATGCTGTTCGGGTATGCGGTTCATATTCTCATATCAAGGATCACTAAATATCGCTACATCTACCTGACCGGACACATGATCTGGATCCATGCTGGTGCTTTCGCGATCCTCTTCCACTCCTTCGGATTCTCAACTCCTGTAGTTGTGATCCTTGCATCCATCGTGGACGGCCTCTACATGACCTTCGCACCTGCCCTCGCGCAGCCCATCATGCGCAAGATCACCGGCAACGACGAAATAGCCTTTGGCCACGGTCAAACCTTGTTGAACATGCTTGGTGCATGGGCAGGGAAATTGGTTGGCGATCCTGAGGATTCCGCGGAGGATCTGGAAGTGAAAGATTCCTTCAGCTTCTTCCGAGACATGGCAATTTCCATCTCCCTCATCATGCTGGTCGTCGCCTTCGTGGGTGCCATCCTAGCGATCACCAAGATCGGGACTGCGGGTATTGAAGAAATGGTTAGTGGTGGACAGAACTGGTTCGTTTTCACTCTGCTGAAAGCGCTTGAATTCACCGCTGGTGTTCTGGTACTCCTGCAAGGCGTACGCATGTTGATCGCTGAGATCACCCCCGCCTTCAAGGGTATTGCCGAAAAGATCATCCCTGGTGCAAAACCCGCTCTCGACTGCCCAGTCATCTACCCATTTGCCCCCAACTCTCTTATTTTCGGTCTCATCTCAGGCACCATCGGACAGGTGCTTGGCATGATCGTCCTGGCACTCATCGGATGGCCTGTGCCACTGCCCAGCATGATCGCTGCTTTCTTTGCTAGTGGCTCTGGTGCGATCTTTGGAAATGCGACTGGCGGACGCAAAGGCGCCTGGTTGGGTGGCTTCTTGTGGGGTTTCGTTGGCTGGTTGCTGATCAGCTTTGCTTATAAGTTCCAGGTCTTCGGTGACCTGGCTGGTATGGGTGCTGTCAATCTTGGCTTCACCGTCCCCGATGCCATCGTTCCCGGCATCGTCATCTGGGGTATCGCAAAATTATTCGGTATCTAAAACACAGCCCATCAAGGGGAGGGAATACCCCTCCCCTTTTGATTTCTTATATAATTCCAGTATGAAAACAACAATCACTCACGCCAACATCATCACACCAAATGAAGAAAAAGTAGACCAAACCATTGAGATCATTGATGGCAAGATCGAAGACATTCACCCCACGCTACCCGCTGAAGACGAACAAAAGAATGGGAGTTTCGACGCTAGCGGTCTTTGGGTTACGCCTGGGCTGATCGATATTCACATCCACGGCTGCAACAGCGCCGATACCATGGACGCGTCGCTTGAAGCACTTTCCACAATGAGCACTTTCCTCGCTCAGCACGGCACCACATCTTTCTATACCACCACCGTCACCAACAGCGAAGAAAGTATTGATGCCGCTCTGGATGCGATTGCTCAATACCAATCGAAAATGCCGGGAGCGAACCTGCTTGGAGCGCACATCGAAGGCCCGTACATCAATATCGAATATAAAGGCGCACAAAATCCGGACTTCTTCCGCGCACCGCAGCCTACTGAGTATCACAATTGGATCTCTAAAGGCATCACTAAATTGATCACCATCGCCCCTGAACTCGAAGGGATGGATGAATTCATCGCGTATTGTGTACAAAACCAGGTTGAACTGGCGATAGGGCACAGCAAAGCCACCTACGAGCAGGTCCGCCACGCCTCCACTCTGGGTGTGCATCAGGCAACCCATCTTTTCAATGGTATGCAGGGATTACATCACCGTGAACCCGGAACGGTAGGTGGTGTCCTGCTGGAACCAAATATCTACGCCCAGATCATCGTGGACGGCATTCATCTACACCCAGCCATTGTCGCCCTGACAGTGCGAATGAAAGGGTTGGATAAGACCATACTCATCACCGATGCCATTCGCGCGACCGGTTTGCCCGATGGTGAATATGAATTAGGCGGGCAAGCAGTATCTGTCAAAGATGGCGCAGCACGCATCGCCAATGGTAGTCTGGCTGGCAGTACGCTTACACTGGACCAGGCCGTTCGCAATACTATGAAATTTGCAGATATCAGTTTCCAAGACGCGATCCGCATGGCAACACTGGTCCCAGCACAAGCAATGAAGATATCTGACCACAAAGGCCATATCAGCATCGGTGCAGATGCCGATCTCACCTTCTTTGACACAGACCATCAAGTGTCCGCCACCATGGTGAATGGCAAATTTTTATATCAAAAATAGGATCTTTGGAGAATGACATGTCAAAATTAGCACAAACTTATATTGAAGAAGTAACAAAGTTACTTAACAGGATCAAGGTGGAAGAAGAAAGCACCATTGACCAGGCCGCCAGGATGATGGCGGATGCTATAGAAAATGGGAACTGCCTGTTCGGTTTTGGCTGCACCCACTCCTCATTACCCATTCAAGATGTCATCTATCGTGCTGGTGGATTGATCTTGATGAACCCGATCTATGCTCCCGGCATAGCACATCTGGATGTGCACCCCAACACATTGACCTCGGCCATTGAGAAAATGAGCGGTTATGCTGAAGTTATCCTCGACAACCAGCCTATCAAGAAAGGGGATGTCCTCATCATCATCTCCGTTTCAGGACGCAATGCAGTACCGATCGAGATGGCAAAGATCGCAAAGGAGCGCGGTATAAAAGTGATCGGGATCACCTCTCGGACTTATACAGAAGGAGTTGAATCTCGTCATCCATCCGGTAAAAAGATGTACGAGTTCGCAGATATTGTGATCGATAATAAAGTAGACAAAGGTGATGCCGTTCTATCCGCTGAGGGTGTGAAAGCAAAGTTCACCCCCGCCTCAGGAATAACCAGCATCGCTGTCATGCAGTGCCTTTGCGCAGCAACCATCGGTGAACTGCTGGAACGCGGTCTCACACCTCCGGTTGTGATCGCAGCCAACGTTGATGGCGGTGCAGAGCATAATCAAAAATTGTTTGAAAAATACAAAGACCGTATCTTCTATCTATAGAATTTACAATCCCCAATAAGCGAATGGCTGGTCTTGAAAGAGGTCAGCCATTTTTTATTAACGTACATTCAGACTTTTTCTATGAACGTTTATGTCCCTTTCCTGTCATTTATCTGGATTTGAAATTATAATCAAATCCAAATCTTTCATTACCGGGGTACGTATGCAATTAAATCTATGGTATTGGTTGTTAGCATTATCTCCACTCGCACTTTTCTTGTACTTGATGATCGGGAAGAAGTTGAGCGGCAGCAAAGCCGGTTTTCTTAGCTGGATATATACGGTCATCATCTCGTTGGTGTTCTTTGGTTCAAATCTTCCGCTGTTGGGAAACGCACATTACAAAGCGCTCTTCCTGGCCGGGGATGTGCTCCTCATCATTTGGATGGCACTGTTATTCTTCCATATTTCTAATTATGCCGGAGCAGTTAAAGTGCTAGGTGACTCACTGGCTGGATTAACCTCCAACAAGACCATGCAGGTGCTGCTGCTTTCATGGATGTTCACCTCCTTTTTGCAAGGATTAGGCGGGTTTGGGGTTCCGGTGGCAGTGGCAGCGCCCTTGTTGATCGGTTTGGGTATACCTGCTATCGATGCCGTGGTCATGGCTAGTATTGGTCATGGATGGGCAGTCACCTTTGGTTCGATGGGGTCTTCTTTTCAGACCATGATGGCATTAAGTGATTATTCAGGATACCTGTTAGCCCCTGACACAGCCATCCTCCTTGGCAGCGCAGCGGTGCTCAGTGGTGCGCTCATCGCCTATATTTATGCTGGCTTTCGCGCAGTTTGGAAGAATATCCTCTTTATTTTGGTCAATGGCATCATACTCGGGGGAGTCCAGTACCTCCTGGCTGTGAACGGATTATGGACCGTGGCAGCCACTGGCGCAGCGATGGCAGCACTCGCTTTCACCTTTGTGGTGATCCAAATTCGTAAAAGGAGAGCTACGGAAGCTTCCACTACCAGCGCAAAGCAGCAAATAAACAACCCGGGGAAACCCTCGCTGCTGCTCTCGATTAGTGTGTACCTGATCCTGGTACTCCTTTCCTTCACAGTCAAGCTGGTCGCCCCTATCAACGAACTTCTGAGTAAAGTGAAGATCAACCATTTGTTCCCCGAGATCATATCCAACCTAGGTTGGATCACACCTTCTGAATACAGCCGCACCATAACCATATTCACGCATCCCGGCAGCATTTTGCTGATCGCTTCCCTCATCGCTTACTTACTCTATTCAAGCAAGAAGATAATTACACGAGAAACCAGCAGCAAGATTCTACATAGTGTCAAGAAAAGTGGTTTTAAATCAAGCATAGCCATCTTCTTCACGGTCAGCATCGCTGTTATCATGAGCCACACGGGCATGACGCACATCCTGGCGAAGGGGATCAGTAATTTTGTAAATGCCGCCCTCTACCCTGCCATCACTCCCTTCATTGGAGCTCTGGGAGCCTTTATTTCTGGCAGCAACAACAACTCCAATATCCTTTTCACCAAACTGCACATGCAAACAGCGCAATTGATGGGATTGGATGTGACCCTCATCCTGGCAGCGCAATCGGCAGGCGGTGCAATTGGCAGCATCTTCGCACCCGCCAAAGTGATCGTCGGCTGTTCTACCGTTGGTTTGGCAGGGAAAGAAGGCAGTGTCCTGGGTAAAGTGATCAAATACGGCATCATGATCATCGTATGCATAGCAATTCTAGCGACCCTGCTCAGCCTGCTGCGATGATCCATAAAGATCAACCTCCTCCAATAATGTTCATTTCATAGATTTTCATTTACGAGATACAATACTCAAAATAAAATTTATATCAGGAAGGCATTAATGAAAATTCGTTCTCTACTCTTACTTGGGCTGCTCATCCTCGGTACAGCATGCCAAAATGCTGATATTACCATCCCCGAGAATATCCAGGATATCAGCCAGCCCATGGCAGAAAATCTTTTAACAAGCCTCGAAAATAATGATTTCGAGATGTTCACAAAAGACTTCGCAGCAAAGATGGCAGCCAGTGTCGATAGCCAAACTTTCGAAACCCTTCAGGAAGCGACTCTGCAAACTGTAGGAACATATAATGCTTTGACATATGAAGGAACAACCCTCGAAGAGGGTTATCTGATCTCCTATTTCAAAATTACCTTTTCGAATGGTGACCTCACCTTACGGTTGGTTTTATCGCCAAAAGAACCGTACCTAATCGAAGGATTCTGGTTCCCGGATTTCCCCACTGAGTGATAGTCAAAAGAGGGTGATGGTTTACTCCATCACCCTCTTTCATTTTTAAAGTAGATCTTTCAACTGATCCTGTGCGATATACTGCTGCTTGCGAATGATCGATCGTACCCGTTCAACCTTATCCCACACATTCCATAACAGTACACCCACGATCAAACCGTTCTCTCGATAATAGATCACACCTTTTTTATATTCCTCTTTCCAAACTGGGATCATTTCCAAGCGAGAATCGATGATCCCCACCGCCTCATAGCCGATATCAAACAGATCTGAATAGAACATCGGCAGATGGTCATATTCAACCCTGCCTCCAGCCATGTTCATTCCAGCCACTTTGCCCATCTGAATGGCATTATCCTCATGTTCTACACGAATTACACGTTCCAAAGCTGGAGAATGGAAAGCAGCTACATCACCTGCAGCAAATATTTTTGCACAAGAAGTCTCCAGGAAAGTATTCACATTCACCCCATCGTCCACTGATAAGCCTGCATTTTCGGCCAGATCAGTATTAGCTCTAACACCTACCCCAGCCACAACTCCATCCACCTGCAGCGTTTTCCCATCCTCCAAAATAATGCGATGCCTATTTCCGTGATTTTCAACATCCTTGATGCGGCTCTGGGAAAGCACATTAACACCTTTTTCCTCATAATATGAGTTCAAGTATTCCACTACATCTGGAGGGAAGACTTTCCAGCCGATTCCCTGTCCAGACTCAAGCAAGACCACATTCTTTCTTTGCGAATTCAGAGCCGCTGCCAATTCAGCACCAATGAATCCTGCCCCGATCACAGCGAACACGGTCTGCTTATCAACCATATCTTTCAGCTTGACATAGTCCGCATATCTACGAAAATAGATGATCGCGTCATCTGAGAAGGGTAACGACACGGGTTCAGCCCCGGTCGCGATCAGAAGCGAACCATATCCAATTTCATCCCCCTGCCTGGTTCGAACGCTTTTTACTTCAGGGTTGATCAAATCCACAACCTTCTCAGTCAGCACCTCTACTCGATCGTCATAGGGCCCAAACCATATCTTTTCAAGAGGAGTACTATTCCACAGCCCCTTGGAAAGCGGCGGGCGACTGTATGGCTTCGATGCCTCAGCTGTTAAGATCGCGATGGTTCCTTGTGTATCTCTCGACCGGATCCCTTCTACAGCTGCATTGGCTGCCATACCGCCCCCAATGATCACATAATCATAATTTTTCATTGTTCTATTCCCAATTTCTCCTTCAATTCTATGCTCCCAGCAGTGTAAACCGTATAAATGATTTGTTAAATGCGCATATGACATCTACATCCTTCTTGAAAACCGTTATCTCTTCAATTTCTATATTAGACATATAGCTAGGAAAATCTATATTCCTTTAAGGTACAATCAGCATAAGAGCCCGTAAAGAGGTATTATGGAAAATTCGAGCGAAACGCAAGGATCGCGTTTTATAAAAATATTCTTATTTTTTATTCTCCCGCTTGCCATCGGCATCATCTTGGCCTGCTTCATACCCAGACCCGTGATCGGAGTGATCTCTATACGAGACGCGATCGATACAAAAATGTCGCTGCGTGTGATCAAAGAGATCGAGTATGCTCGCTCCCACCCAGAAATTCGTGCTGTGGTGCTCATTCTTGACAGTCCCGGGGGAACCATCAACGATACCGAGTTGATCTACCTTGAGCTCTTGAAATTGCGCCAAACCAAACCTGTCATCACCATGGTGGAAGGTCTCTCCGCAAGTGGTTCTTTCTATCTCTCCATGGGCACAGAATACATCGTCTCTAATCCATCCGCGCGCATTGGCAATGTGGGGGTCATCGGTACATTACCATCCGTTCCAATGGTACTGGAAGAGACCATCTCAACGGGACCCTATAAATTATTCGGTAACCAACGCGAAGGTTACAGCCGTTACATTGAATTGATCAAAGAAAGCTTCTACCAGGTGGTGCAATTGAGCAGAGGAGATCGTCTGCAGCTTCAAAAAAATGAAGTCCTGCGCGGAGAACTCTTCCCTGCCAGTGAAGCGGTAAAAGCCGGCTTGATCGATGAAGTTGCCTCACGCAGCACCGCCATCGAAAAAGCTGCTCAACGAGCCCATATCGCGCATTACAAAGTTGTCAACCTGACGGAAGCTGTTGCGCAAGAGAAAAAGGAAGAGGAGGAAGCATCTTTCTTCCTTCTCGACGAGAATGGCATTTCTACCGGGTATCCAAGAGAGGCGGGAGTCTACCTGCTCTACATTCCTGACTACGGAAGCGAGATACCATGAAAACACGAAACATCCTGATCGCAATTGCATTGATCCTGATCCCAGTTCTGGTCCGCAGTCTCTGGTTCTACCAGGGCGTTTATATCCCCGGGAAAGAATTGCAGGAACCCGATTTTTTGGAACTTTCCATCCAAAATCCGGAGTTGTCCACACCTGACGTTTCACAGCGCGAAGAATCCCAGGAGAACGCGATCATAGTTTTTGACCTGGCACACAGCAACCAATTCCAGCTTGCTGAAATTGATATTGTTCTGGACGAGATATTGTGGCAAGGGGGTACCATCGCCACCCTCGATGAGGATGAAGACCTGCAAAACCTGCTGAAAACTGCCAGCGCCTTCATCTCCATCGCTCCCACCCGAGATTTTAGCGAGGAAGAAGTCCAAGCAGTCCAATCCTTCGTAGAACGAGGTGGGCGGCTGGTCGTCATTGCTGACCCAACCCGAAGTTCATCAGAATATATCGTCTCCCGTGCTGAAAGTGTTGAGATCGCCAACAAACTGCTCGAACCATATCATCTAACATTCCGTAATGACTACGCCTACAACATCGCCCGGCATGAGGGTAACTTCCGTAACGTATACCTGCAGCCGCTTGCTCGAGATCCCCTTACCAGTGGTGTCGAGGAAGTTGTCATGTATGCTGCCCGCACAATATCTTCTTATGAAGACAACTTACTTGCAGGAGATGCAGATACCCTCTCATCGCTAACGGACACAGGTGGTGAACTATCTCTGGCAGCGCTTTCTGGAGATAATGTGCTAGCCCTGGGTGATTTCACCTTCCTCACATCCCCCTACTATCAGGTAGCGGATAACTACACCTTCATCACCAACTTGGTGGATTTCTTGATGGAAGCCGAGCGAGAAAAAACGATAGAGGATTTCCCATTCCTTTTCACTCGTGATATCGGCATTCTGCCCTCCGAGGGCATCGAATTAGACAATGAACTGGTCGCCCTGATCAGTGAACTGAAAGACCTGTATGCTGCACAAGATCTGAGAGTAGAGTTCCTGGAAGAAGATCAATCCGAATATGACCTCATCATCCTGAGCCTGCTACCTCCATCAGAAGATCTGGATGACTACCTATCTGCTTTTGACATCCAATTTGGCGCCAGTCCGCGCGCAACAAACACTCCGCAGCCTACCCCCACCCTTGCTGAAGAGATCACAGAGACAGTAACACCAACCACTCCACCCACAGAACCCGCATTGCGCTCCGACCAGATCCGCATCGGCGGATTGGGTTCTGTCCCTCAAGATGAATTCGCTTTCTTCCTGCTGCAAGAGGATAATGGCAGAAATATTCTCATCATCCTGGCATCCGATCAAACCGACCTGATCGATATGCTTGAGTTGATGATCGACGAGGACCTCAGCGATTGTTATACAGAAGACAACATCACACTTTGTGAACAGGATGGGTACCGGGTAAGGACGACCCCTACCCCTATCCCTGAAATTGAGGAAATCGAAGAACCAACAACCCCCACTCCCGAACCAACTCCTGAAACGGAATAAAAAAAGAGGAGGAAGTACTTCCTCCTCTCGATCTTTTACCTTACTTTGACCAATTCATAATCTTGCGTCCCCAGTCCAATCTCCTCGGCGTGCTCCAGGGTATCGCGCCAGGTGACATCCGGGTGAACATGCTTGAACTTGTCGCTACCTTCAGCATACACTCCCCGGTCAGACATCATGCTGTTGGGAATAGCTGGCGCTTCATTCACGAGGTCAGCGCAAGCTTTATCCAGCGCCACAGGATCGAAGGAAGCAGCCATACCAACATCAGGAGCGATCGCCTGGTCATTAATGTTCCAGCAATCACACTCGGGGCTGATGTCCATCATTAAATTGATATGGAAATTGGGTTTGCCTTTCAGAACAGCATAAGTATATTCAGCCATCTTCTCGCCCAGCACTTTGATATCCTGGTCATATGCTGATACAGCAGCTCGATAATGACAGCTCGCTACACACTGTCCACATCCAATGCACTTGTCATAATCGATCTGAGCTTTTTTCTTTTTGTTATAGGTGATCGCCTTTTCAGGACAATGTTCAATGCACTTCCCGCATGAGACACATTTATCCTGCAGTATCCTTGGTTTTGAAGAAGCGTGCATCTCCATCTTCCCTCTTCGTGAACCACTGCCCATACCAACATTCTTGAGCGTACCACCAAACCCGGTTTGCTGATGCCCTTTGAAATGACTGATGCTGATGATGATATCCGCTGCCGCGATGGCTGTCCCGATCTTTGCCTCTTTTACATGTTTAAGATTTATCGGTACCTCAGCACAATCCTGCCCGGTCAGCCCATCTGCAATGATGGCATTGCAGCCGACCGCAATGCGGTTAAAACCGTTCAACATGGCAGTCTCAAGATGGTCAACAGCATTCGAGCGCATCCCATAATAGAGCGTGTTGCAGTCCACCAGGAAAGGTTTGCCACCCAGATCCTGGATATGCTTGACCACCCGTGCAATGTAGCCGGGGCGCAAGAAAGCCATGTTCCCCCGTTCCGCAAAGGTGATCTTGACGGCTACCAGTTTATCTTTGAAATCGATCTTGTCCATACCAGCACGTTTTATGATAGCGTCCAATTTCTCGAGCAGTCCGTGATCGGGTAACACACGCATGTCTGAAAAATACACTTCGGAAGGCATAACTCTTACTCCTTGATCTTTTCGATTAATGTCACGACAGAAGCGGTGAGTTTCTCAGGTGCTTCCATCATCAACATATGACCAACATCAGGGATGACCGTGAAATCAGTATTCGGGAGATCAGCCCTCATCTTCTCTTGCATAGCAGCATTTACAAACTGATCCTGATCTCCTACAACGATCGCAGTTGGAAATCCTGCATTCCTCAATATATCCGTATTGTCCACTCTTCCAGCCATCGCCATCTGGCTCGCCACAACGCTTTCCACACCGACTTTATCAATGATCTGGCGAGTATATTCTTGTACAGAAGCATCAGTGCATAATTTTTCGGGGAAGGTTTTCAGCGTTTCCTTCACCCCAACTGTGCGCACCTTCTCAATCATTTGCATACGATTCTCGCGCGTTTGTTGGCTATCCGCATACGGATGCGATGCCACCAGCATCAACCCATTCACTCGCTCAGGATACAAACGGGCAAAATGGAGTGCGACATATCCCCCCATCGACTGCCCAACCAAACATACTTGAGATAATTCCAGAAATTCGATCAGTTCGAGAATATCCTCTGCCATTTCATTCATTGAAGCAGGGTATTCTGTACAATCTGATCTTCCATACCCACGCAGATCAGGTGTAATGATCCGAGCTCGATCTTCTATAAAAGGAATCCAGCGGCTCCAAATGGTGTGATCCAGAGGGAAACCATGTATACATACAATAGGTATACCCTTGCCATAGAGTTCATAATGCATATTTGTCATCATCAATCGCTCCCATTTTCTCGAATAAACGCCCTAACCCAACTGCGCGCATCCTGTTTTGTGTGCACAGCGCCACTCGCCTGTGCCCTGCGCAGATCGTTCAAAATGACGCCAATCTTTTTGCCGGGCGGTACGTCGAATTCGAATTGGATCTCATTTCCATTCAAGAGTGGGACAGGATCCACCAGCTTATCGTATTCCTGGTAATACCCCTGCAGCACCATCCGGGCACGCCGCAGCCCTAATTCCCAACGCTGCGCCGTAATATTCTCGCCATAAGTCGCCAACAGGTCTGCCAGCGAGAACAAAGCTAAAAAGGGACTGGTGTGCCGGGCATGTTGGTAGAAATGGAATAGAGCTGTTCTACGATCCATTTCAGAGATCGCGTCCACATCAATATAAGGCAGCATATGGTTTTCAACAAAGGTTTCCAGCCACATGATCTCTGTTTTTGCTAAAGCCATTTTTCTGGCACGCAGACCGATCAGATCACGACCAAGTTCTGGATGCTTGATATAGCGTGCTCGACCATCCTTTTCGATCGCTTCATCCTTTGGGTTACCAACATCATGATAGAGCGCGGCAAACATGAACAATGAAACCATAGGGCGATCAATGACCAATGTTTGGGCAAACGCTTTCAACAAGTAGTCCTTGTATTCATCCAATAGAAATTCCACGTCCTGGAATTGAGGAAGCATAATATCGCGCTTACGTTCAGTGTACAGGTGACCAACCATCGCCCTGCAATAGCGTAATACATGCAGAGTGTGGTTCCATCCATCATAGTTATGATGAGACCCCTGTTGAAAATCGATCAGGGGAAGCAATTCAGGCAGCAATACATTCAAGATCCCCAATTCTTCCAGCAGCTTGATCGCTTTTTCAACAGAGGCATTTTCAAGGATCTTGAAGAGTTCATCCCGCTTGCGTTCCTCTGAGATGGTATGTATTTGCGCTAATCCATCAGCAAGAGTGGCTTTGATCTGATCACTGACTTGCAGATCGTATTCCGCAGCGAATCGTGCAACACGGATGATGCGCACCGCATCTTGCGTAAACGCATTTGCGGAACAGATCTCAAGCACCTTTTCCTGAAGATCCCTTTCTCCCCCACAGGGATCGATCAGTTCACCTTCATCCGCTGAAATATCCCACGCCAAAGCATTGATGGTGAAATCGCGTGCTCGGAGATCGCGCTGGATATCATTTTCATAAACGGGCGCGAAATCCATCATAATACGCGTATCCTGGTCATCATGAAAGATCACACGTGCGTATCTTCTTTCATTATCCAAAATGAAAAAAGCTCCCTTGAGTTTATCGGCTGCTGCACGCGCGATCTGATATACATCACCCTCCACAATGAAATCCAGATCGTGCGACGCCTTCCCCAATAGGGTGTCGCGAACTGCTCCACCAACGAGATAGATCCTTGTATCCTTGAATGTACGCAATATTGGCAGGATGGTCTTCGTGAAGGGGCTGTCGATTGTGCTAAACGTTTGCATCGCTTTTACGCATCATATTTGTTGAGATCAACCACACCGATGAATGGAAGATTGCGATATATCTCATCCAGATCCAATCCATACCCGAACACGAACTTGTTGGGAATGCTGAATCCACGATAGCGGATCGGAACCTCAACCTCACGTCGTTCTTCCTTATCCAGCAGTGTACAGATATGCAGGCTGGCAGGTTTACGCGTAGAGAGCAGCTGAAGTACGGAAGAAAGCGTATGCCCGCTATCCACAATATCTTCCACGATCAAAACATCCCGATCACGAATATCGGTCATGAGGTCCATCTTGATGCGCACTGCTCCTTGCGATTCCCTCCCCCCCACACCGTAGGAAGATACCGCCATAAAATCGATCGAATGAGGTATGGTAATATGGCGCATCAGATCTGTCAGGAATAGAACTCCACCACGCAGTATGCAGATCAACAGCAGGTCTTTTGAATCCGCATAATCCTGGCTGATCTGCTGCCCTAATTCTGCCACGCGCTTCTTCAAGTCCACTTCCGGGATGAGCACTTCTTTTAAATAATACTTGTAATCTTCCATCATTTTCTCCTGGGGACGATGTGATGCTTCCGGCAGCGAGCCTCGTACATCTCAGCCGCACCAACGATCACCACTGGGTCATCATAAAAAGCCGGTTCACCATTAACAAGCCGCTGTGTCCTGCTGGCTGGTTTCCCACAAACCATGCAGATCGCTTGTACTTTGTCCACCTTTTCTGCCTTTGCCATCAAAGTGGGCATGCAGCCAAACGGTTCTCCACGGAAATCCATGTCCAACCCGGCAGCGATGACCCGTATCCCTTTTTGAGCTAACTGGTCGATCACATCCACGATCTTTTCATCCATGAACTGTACCTCATCGATTCCCACGACGGTGGTTTCGTCCTTCAAATGCTGCATTAATTCATCAGAGGAGGAGATGGGGAAAGCTTCAAAATCCACGCCTGCGTGCGACGTGACACGCTGTTCATCGTAACGATCATCGATCTTGGGTTTAAAGACCTGGACTTTCTGTTTCGCAATGACTGCTCTGCGAAGTCTGCGGATCATTTCTTCCGTTTTTCCGCTGAACATTGACCCGCATACTACTTCAATCCATCCAGAATTTCGTTCCATTCATCACCTCGTTATTCTATCTATAATATCAAGCATCAATATACAAATTTTACAATATCTGTTTGTCCCACACCTTAAATAAAAAAGAGCAGATGGGATCATCTGCTCTTAATGCTTCTATTCCAATTTATACAGTAATTTCTTCGGCTGCTTCTGGGATCGTGTACCCTAATTGGCGCAGTTTTTTCTTGATATCGATCAAGGTTTTACGTCCAATATTGGGAATTGCGAGGATGGGGGCTTCTCCACCTTCCATCTTCGTCAAAAGATCGCCAACATTCTTGATGCCCGCTTCTTCTAACGCAGTCAGAACACGCTTACTCACTTCCAGGTCAGCCAATGGACGATCTGGAGAGACTTTCGCAGCTGCTTTTTGTTCCTTATCTTCCAGGTATTCCTGGCGAGCCTGAAGTTTCTTGTAGAAGCGATCAACCTGTCCTTCAATATCGATCAAGCGTGCCTGTTCACCAGTATAGAACGGATGGCAATTTGAACAAACTTCTGTGCGGATCTCTGGTTGAGTTGAACCAGTTTTCCATGTGTTACCACACGCACATGAAACTGTTGCTTCTGGATACCATTTGGGATGGATGTCTTTTTTCATGGTTTTTCCTTTACATGATCCAACGTTTACTCGTTGGGATATACGCTAACTTTTTTCTGACCATTGGGCAGGCGATCAAAGACCACCACACCATCGATCTTCGCAAAGATCGTATAGTCTTTTCCTAATCCGACGTTATCACCGGGTTTGATCTTTGTGCCGCGTTGGCGAACCAGGATATTCCCAGGAATAACCTGCTCACCAGCATATCGCTTCACACCAAGTCTCTTTGATTTGCTATCACGACCATTTCGTGAGGAACCGCCACCTTTTTTATGTGCCATCTTTCACTTCCTTCCTGCTTCGCTACCTATTTTTCAACCTTTTTTGCAGCTTCGGTCTTTGGGGTTTTTGCTGCAGGCTTGGCTGTTGTCTTTTTCGTTGTCGTTTTTGCCGAAGTACTTGCCTTTTTTGTCGTTGTACTGCTGCTCTTCTTTGCTGCAGGTTTTTCCGCAGTAGGTTCCTTGGCAGTTTCTGCAGCCGTGCTTGCTTTTGCCTTGCCGCTAAAAGCAATTGAGTTGACCATTAATCGTGTGTATTGCTGGCGATGACCAGTTTTGACACGATAGCGTTGCTTCGCTCGATACTTGAAGACAATAATCTTCTTCGCCTTGAAATGCGAGATAACGGTTGCATCAACCGAAGCTCCCTTGAGATAGGGCGTTCCGATCTGTGTATCTTTGTCATTTGTCAGGAGAAGAACTTTATCGAATGATACTTTCTTGCCTACATCTTCTTGGAGGTGGTCGACTTCAATGTAGTTTCCTTCAACAGCCTTAAACTGTTTACCACCACTTTCAAATATTGCATATAACATTATATTTTGCTCCTCAACCTTCACTTCACCACTTCATGCGCGATTCTCACGCCCAACAGCGGGGAAGTTGGGGATACATGAATTTACCCCAGTTAATGATTTCCGGGGCAAGCTGGTGAATTATACAGTTCCTTTAAATAACTGTCAACCTCATTACGCCAATTTTCGCACGTCCCCCACACGCTGAGTAATGCCGTGAGCGTCCATATATTCTAAAAATGCCAGGGCATATTTTCGGCTGGTCATAAATTGATCCCGAAATTGCGACAGGGTGATCCCATCGTTCTCCTTAATATAGGAAACCACCCAATGCTTCATATGATCGAATTCTTGTTTTCGAAAAACAATAGAATTCATCGTCGGTATGATATCTCCACGGAAGACCAACGCCTGATAGAGTTCTTTTCCAGTGATCTCCTCCACTTCCTGCTGTGTGGGTGGAGCATACGGGGCTTTATCAAATGTCCTGTTCAGTTCTTCTAGCTTTCGCTCATCTTTATCTGACAAAGTGATCACACATGACGTGAGACATACATGCTCCCTTTTTAGGTTCAGGTCCTCGCCCAGGTAGCCCTCACGCAGCAAATGCACTAAGACATTCATATCCAGATCAACTGATTTTGCCGCATCTGCGATGCTGATACCGGGGAAGAGACTGCTTTTATCGTATGATGCCTGGATCAGGTCTGTCAGTGTCTCTTCCAAAACCCTCAATTGCGCAGGGAGAGTTATATATTTGTTTGTCCCTTTCTTCCCAATCGGCACATTCAATTCCAGCAGGACACCTTTATTAATTCGTTCCCCTATTTCAACCTCGCCCTGAAAACCCTGTTTGTTCAATTCATATTGCAGTCTTTTCTCTTCGAGTACATATCCTTCATTAAAAAGCCAGGACATCACATCTTCAACCGAGCCGGTAGATTGAACAGTTAATGCCTGCATGACTTCATCAGAAAATCTTTTATAACGTCGAGTTGGAAATGGGTTGATGACTTCTCCGCCTCCAATGGTTTCAGCAGGAGATGGGCGGCGAATGATAAATCGGTCTCCTTTACTGCATACGACCGGTTCGTCCAATTCCAACTGCACAAATCCGTCAGTATCACCTTCAATTGCGTCCATTCCTAAAGTACGGACGCGCGCCATGACCTCTGCGGTACCCAGAAATAATTTAACAGAATCATTATGCTTCAACGGATGTGATACATTGCGTAGAACACGTATCTCCGCGTCGACCCGCCCAGTAGCCTTGAATGTATTCGGATGGACGACCACATCGCCCCTCTTGATCTCATCAACATCCACTCCACTCAGGTTCAAGGCAGCCCGGCTGCCCGGGTCCGCTTTTTCTCTTTTTTGTTTGTGCGTTTCAATCCCCCGAATGCGTGCCTTTTTTCCGGCGGGGATGATCTCAACCTCACCACCCAATTCCAATACCCCCTCCAGCAAAGTACCGGTGACGACAGTTCCAAATCCTTTTATCGAAAACACGCGATCAATTGGTAGACGTGGTGCGGCATTATCTTTTTTTCTAGTATTTCCTGGCAACAGGTTTTGTAATGCTTTCAATAATTGCGACAAACCTTGGCGCGTTTTGGCAGATACCCGAAGAAATGGAAAATCCTTCAGAGTTGTAGTTTGGATCACTTTATGGATATCCTCTTCAACCAGCTGCAGCCACTCCTCATCCTGAACAAGATCAATCTTAGTGATGATAACGATGCCATGTTTCACCTGCAGCAGATCAAGGATCTGGATATGTTCAACAGTCTGCGGCATCACACCCTCATCTGCCGCGACTAACAGCAAAACAGCATCGATCCCACCCACTCCCGAAAGCATATTGGTGATGAAATCTCGATGACCAGGCACATCCACGATCCCTACTTCATCCCCATTCGGAAGATCCAGCCAGGCAAAGCCCAGATCGATGGTCATCTGGCGCTCTTGCTCCTCGATCAGGCGATCAGGGTTAATACCAGTGAGAGCATCAACCAGTGTACTCTTCCCATGATCTACATGGCCAGCGGTTGCTATCACATATTTCATAGCTTATTTCTGTTCATCAGAGATGGTGTCAAAAGCATCTTTCCAGTTATTTGCCATTTTCATCAGGTTCAGCATGCCCTTCTGGATCTCAACACTCATCATCCCCAACAACTCCTGAACATCCTTGGTCTTATCTTCAATAGCGACCAGGCGTGGCATCAGATCCTCCAACCGCTTCAAAGACGCGCTTTGCTTTTCTTCGTTGATCAATGCAAAATTAGCCCATCGCTTTTCGGTATCAGCCTTGAAAACGTCCCATTCTTTTTGGTATTTTGCTTCAAAGAGTTGATATAGCTCAGACACTTCCTTTAATCGTCTCTCATAGAGCTTTGTTTTCTGTTCCAGATCATCCTTGATGGAATTGATCTCCTTCTCTTTTCTGGCAAGGTTTTCAAGCATAGGAGCAATGGGTTGAATTTCGTTTACTGTTTTTTTATACAGTTCATCGAAGCGTGCTTCTCGATTTTTATGGTTAATCTCTTGCTGCTCGATGAAAGCGTCTTGCGCTATCTTTCGTTGCGTCTCAGTGGCTTTTATCTCGTTGATCGTAATGTCAACTTGCTTCTTATCCTCAGAAAAAACCGACAAGGAGTTGGCGATTTCCGCGATCTGCTTGGGAAATTGACTGATATCATCCGTGATGATCTCCACTCTTTTGCTTAATTTCTGGATATCACGCTTCTGGATATCAATATTTCTGCGAATATCGTCATCGCTTTTCAATTTTGTACTTACACTTTGCTCAATCTTCTCAACAGTAGAAAGGATGCGTGAATCTTCCTCGATGTAACGGTTGATCTTTTGATCCAGCTCTTTCTTGACCTTTTCATCAATCCGCTCAAGTTTCGAATTCAAAGCACGCAGATCTGCCTGATATTGCTTCGTTTGCTGGTCTCGCTCCACCTTCGCTTCATTTTCTATCTCACCAAATCGGTCGGTGTAATCCTTTCGGATCTTTGATAAAGCGCTGTCGAAACCACCCATCCCCGCTATCGTCTTTTTCAATTGCCCGATATCATCTTTCAGGTCACGATAATCCGAAGGCAGACCAATGATCTTGTTCTCAATATTTCCGATTTGCTCGCTCAGCATTTTCAAATTCTTATCAAATCCAGATACTTGATTTTCAAGATCGTCCAGTCGCTTTATAAGAGATTCCATATTCATAGCATCACCAATCATTTATTATAGTAATGGGAAGATCTTTCCCAACATTTCGATCACGATACGATAGATTTTCTCAGGGAAAATGCCGATGATCACATTTAGAAGTATAACCAATATTGGCAGGATTCTGTCCAAATTGATCTGATCTTGCATCAGTTTCTCTTTTTCTATTCTTAATGTGAGCCGTAAGAATAGCCGAATCCAGGTCATGGCTAATATGATTTGGCCTAGTAGTAAACCTATAAAAGCTGTCTGATTTATTTTGAATGCATTTTCATACAGGAAAAGCATTGGTGCAAAACCTGCAAACAACGGGTATCCCACAATAGATCCAAAACCACTTAGCAAGAGTATGGTATAGATAGGATATTTATAAAATCCACCTCGAAATTCGTCCAATTGTCCGTTCATCATCGGTTGAGATAATTCACGATAGGCCACAGCAATAGAAAACAATCCAATAATGAAGGGCACCAACCAGACGGACAACAGATCAGTTGAAGCTGCTTCTGTAAATCCAACACCCAACAGCAATAGTCCAATTCCAAAAAGAACCACAAAGCCCAATAAGCGTGCTGACTTCTTCTGAAAGAAAGCTCCTGTTCCGCCTGCGATAATCATCACCATCCCTAAAATTTGCAACGCTGGGAAAAACGGATCATATTCACGCAGCCATGCGAAATTGTTGGCAAATTTCAGCAGCATGAGGATTCCAGAAATCGGTATATAGGTCATCGCGAAGCCATATGGAATGATCGGGCTTTCATCTGCCAAAAGAGGTATCCACGTGTGGAATGGAAATGCGCCCAACCATAATGCAATACCCAATCCTAATAGCACAGATGCAAAGAACAGCTGCTCTTCATCAACAGGTGCTATTTCACCACCGGCCAACACCCAACCTGCTAACAAAACCAAGAAGACAGCCAACAACTGGAATACAAGGAAACGCAAACGACCGGTTATGGAATCGCTCTTCTTTTGTGCCATTACAGGGATGAACAAGCTGTTCGCAATGAAAATGATCAAGGCAGAATAAAGGAACGGATCAACCGCAAATGAAGCAACATTGACTGCTGAATAGATCATACAGAATGAAGGCAGAAAAGGGTTCTCATTCTTCGGAACCAGGGATAATATCCACAAAGTGGTCACGCTATATAGCAATCCCACTAAAGAGAGGTCATTGATGGTTAGTGAAAAAGTCCGGCCAAGAATAAAGAGTTCTTCAGACCAAGTTAACGGTAAAGTAGAACTTGAAAATAGGGCACTTATCAGAAAAGCACCCACACTGAGGCTTGCAGAAACCGCAACCAACAATCCAAAATATAATTGCTTTCTCTGACGCATGAACAATGCCATAGTCGCGAACAGAATAGGAATACCAATCCAGATCAAAGGGAGGTTCATGCTTTACGCTCCTTGCTTTGCATGATCATTCTCGAAAGAACAAAAGCCAATGTGATCTGAATGAAAGCAAATAACGCCATGATCAACGCAGAACCCTCAAGAGGAGCATAGATCAATAAAAATCCCAGGATCATAATAAAAACACTGACAAGCACTCGAAAAGGATGGGTGGAAACTCCAGTTTGCAGTAATCCAACCGTGAGAAGAAAGACCCCTGATATCAATATTTGTAGCGGAGCATTGAGAAAACTGCGAAGCTGAGGGGCAAAAGCAAAAGCGATCACCCCGGCAAAGACCACAAGGAATATATCCAGAATATTTCTGGGTGCATCGACAAGGATCACTAATCCCGAACAATAGGTATTGATGATCAGCACTATCAGCAGCCCTGTGATCAAAACTACTATCGATAACCCGACTGGCCAAACCCGGATCAACTGGAAAAAGACGATCAAATATAGACCAAGCAGGAATAAGAGTGCGATGCGAACTGATTCGGTTACATAGATCGTAGTAATGGAAAGAACGCTAACTGCAATGAAAATCAAAAATAATGGTTCGGTCATGAGGCAACTAATCCTTTATAGAGAGTTAATAACAGGATCAAGAAGATGACCGCCCAGATCAAACCACCCTCTCCCTCCAAAACAGCGCTGATCGTCTCAAACAACTGCCGGAACAGGTTCACAACCACTAAACCTACCTTGATCATACTCTGTGACAAGCTGAGAACTGGCCGAAAAGCACTCGATTCTTTCTGCGATCGGGCTGTGCCCTTTTGAGAAACATGCATGATTGCATAATTTATTGGAACGATCAACAAGCTCAAAGATGGCAAGATCGCATACCACGAAAACGCAGATAAGGATTGCAGTGGTAATGCTGTGCGCAATACGAGGATCGCCAGAAGCACTCCCTCAGCCCAATACAAATACGATTGGTTAGCAGCCTCTCCCTGCAGTGTCGCCCTGCTTCTTTTAATCTGTTTCGAGCGCTGATCAATAAATAACGCCAGAAACACACCTTCACTGACAAATAAGAGGACGGTCCAGCTAAAGGGAATACCATTATTCATGACCACTCTATTCAGTACATAGAATGGAGAGAAAGAATAGCTGCAAAGAAAGATAATTTCCAATCCAAGCATAATCCATTCTCTTATCCGTCCCTTCCCTGGAAATAGATCATGTAAAAGCAAAAAGAGCATGGGCAGCAGGAGGGCTGTTATTTCATTCCGAACACCTGTGAGGAAAAAGCCCAATGCTAGAAGGATGCTCACCAGTATAAATATAAAAAATTCCCATCGCTTTTTTGAACGAAAAACCCCAAGAAAGAGAAGAATACCCATTGATCCAGTAAGAACTGCTAGTAATACGATCCATATCCATCCAGTAGTGGGTGAATAACTTGCGATATTCGAGAAGATAAGAACCATCAAGATCGCTTCAACACATGCAAGCCATGACTGCGGATTATCACTTTCATCAAGACGTTGATCGTGCTCAAGGAACCATGCAAACACGCGCAGCAAGAGGAAGATAAATAGCAATGATATCCAACCGGGATATTGAGCGATCCGTACTTGAGCTATTGAGAATACGGCCAGCAGAGGGATCGAGACCAATCGTAAAAGAAATGGGAATACATATTCCCTCTTCGAGAAAACCTCACCCTCCGCAAGGAAGCGCGAAAGGATCAATAGCCCATCCACACTGAAGAATAGGATCACGATCGAAAAAACATTTCCAAACGATAACCCAAGAACGGTTAGCGCCGTACCCCAAAAACGGATAGAAATTTGGATCTGTGGAATCTTTTCTCTTCTTTTCTCCAGGTATTGTTCGACCAGGAATACGATCATGGCTGAAGCGATGAGTAATTGCAGCATCCAATCCATCATTCCCCATTGCAATGTGAACGGGAGAATGAAGGATTGGGAGGAAAACCATAGCGCTGGAACCTCTTGCTGGGTGAGTACAACAGGACCGATCAAGAACAGCGTCCAACTTATTCCGGTGATGCCAAAAAGGACCAACCATATGCGCCCTTCCTCAATTTTATTCCTAGTTAATATAAAGAGTAGGATGGGCGCAGTGAAATACAACAGCAGAACAATATAAACCAGCAAACTATGTGACTCCTAAATAATTTCCGGATCGCCACAATGGAGGAAACGACCATTTCCCTTCTTACCATACCATGTGCCATTATCTACGATCATTTTTCCCCGTAAGTATACCTTCTCGATCGTATCTTGCATCTGCCATCCCTCATAAAGATTGTAATCAGTGCGATGCTGGGCATATTTCACACCATATTTGATCGGCTGATCAGATCGCCAGATCACAATATCCGCATCACTTCCCGGCATCAATGTCCCTTTCTGGGGATATATACCAAATATGCGGGCTGGATTGGTGCAATGTATTGCCACAAATTGCTGAGGAGAGATCAATCCGGTGCGCACACCATAATTCCACATGACCGGCATACGATCACCGACTCCTGGCAATCCGTTCGGTATCTTGGTGAAATCATCCTTTCCCAGTTCTTTTCCCGGGATTGCGACTTCCTTTTCCTCATATTGGATCGGTTGAGTTCCATCATAGAAGAACGGACAATGGTCAGTTGCCATGACCTGTAAAACATCTTGCATCAATAATAGCCTGATACCTTCATTATCCTCTTTCGTGCGCATGGGAGGAGAGCAAATCCATTTGGCGCCATCTTCTTTACGAAGATCATCCATTGTGAAAAAGAGATACTGGGGACAAGCCTCTCCCATAACAGGCATTCCTTTTCCCCTTGCCCATTTCACCATTTCAACACCACCAGCAGTGTTCATATGCACGATATACACGGGCGCATCCGCCTGCGCAGCCAACTGGATCATACGAAACACACTTTCCACTGCTCCCTCACCAGGACGTGTGAGAGCATGCCAAACTGGATCAGTATGACCTGCTGCAAGCGCTTCCTCGATCAATATATCGATCACATCCCCATTCTCGGCATGCACCATGACCAATACATCATTTTCTTTTGCTATGCGCAACACTTTGAAGATCTCACCATCCTGCAGGCGCAAGCGTCCATTATAGGCAGTGAACACTTTCACACTGTTGATGCCCGCTGACCTTAAAGTAGCGATCTCCTTACCCACCGCCTCATCAAATTGGGTGATGTTCATGTGAAAGCCAAAATCAACCGCTGCCAACGCGTCAGCTTTCTCATGCCAGATCTCGATATTCTTTTGTAAAGAATGTTCATCCTGGTTAATAAAATCGAAAACGGTGGTCGTTCCACCAAAAGCCGCAGCTTTATGACCTGTGTAGTGATCATCAGATGAAATAGTCCCGAACATTGGAAGCGCAAAATGGGCATGCACATCCACTCCACCAGGGGTGATGAACTTGCCCGAGACATCCACTACCTGCGTTTGTGAATCCGCTTCAAGATGCTCCCCGATCATCTTGATCTTTTCACCTTCAATGAGGATATCCCCCATGAATTCTTCAGAAGCTGTAATGATCTTGCCTGATCTTAGTAAGGTTTTTGTCACATTAACACATCCGATCTTTTCCTAATACTTTAGTCAAAAACCTTACCGGATAGCATTAGAAAATAATTTAAATATTCTTTTCCCAAATTTCGTTTTTCATCATGCAGTAAGGGTAGATCCGAATATCGTTCCTGATATTCCCGAATGATGCTCTCGAAAACAATCTTGTTCTCTTTTCGAACAACAAGGTCGGCGATCGTCTCCGCGCTCGTTAGCAATGCCCCAGACGTGTAGAAAAAAGTGATCCGTTTCCATACCCCAGCACTGATGGGTTCATCCAACTTCTGAAGATCCCCCACACTGATCTTGTAATACTCATTGTTCGCCCTCGGATGAGAAAGTTCGTCATGCAAAAGATCCCTCCTGCGAACAAGCTCAACCCCCCTGACTGGGGCAAAGTACTCAATTTTCCAACGATGTTCCTTCCCAAACGATGCCGGCTGGTAAAACGCCAGATAATCCGTAAAGATCACCTTGGGCGCGTGTTTCAAGGGTATCCGATACCAACCCAAGACCCTTGCGATCTCCAGGTCACGCACCCTGGGGATCAAACAAACCAGCACAAGATCATTCGGGGAAGGAACATCCATTTTTTTTATTCCTTTATTTCAAAAGACCTACCTTTTCATTGAATTCCGTGATGAGCGCATCAATATCATCGATCTCATCCTGGAGTTCTGTCCAGTAGGTCGGCTCATACCACTGATCTACGATCTCTTCGTAAGTCTTCCCCTGCTGCTCCACCCAAGTGAAATACTTCAAGTTGTGCACGCGGCGCTGGTCTGCATATGTTAGTTCCTGTAAATTATCAATGCTCAATCCAAACAGATCGCGTGCGTAATTCACGGCCGCATCCATGCGAGTATATTCACCGAATTCTTCGTGCATTTCTTTCAACCTGCTTTGATACAGTTCCATCGAATCCGTGAATACGGTCAACACAACATCATTTTCACCAAGTTCGTAATACTTTGCCATCTTGATTGCCATGGCAACATTGGCAATACTGGAGAATCCCAGCAGATCCAATTGTGAGACGATCTCTTGGGGAACACCTTTCTCAGCCAGATATTTCTTCCCTGCGGGTTCGTTGAACAAACGAGCCAGATTCACCACCACATTGTCATCAATGGCAATGATCATATCGGTGTTCTTCATGTTATGGATCCAAGGAACGTGTTTATCGCCAATCCCCTCAATACGGTGGGCGCCAAAACCATTCTCCAACAAGGTCGGGCATTGCAGTGCCTCACCAGCAGCTACCTTGCTCCCGGGGAACAGTTGTTTCATGTAATCACCACACCCGATAGTTCCAGCAGAACCTGTCGTCAGCGTAAGACCACGATAGGCATCGTTCGGTCCAAGAACTTTCTTAAGTACTTCTTCCATGGCATGTCCGGTGATGTCATAATGCCACAGGTAGTTCCCAAACTCTTCAAACTGGTTGAAGATCATGATATCTTCACCAGATTTGCGAAGTTCCCAGCATTTGTCAAAGATCTCTTTCACATTCGACTCAGTGCCAGGCGTAGCAATGATCTCACCAGCAACTGTTTTTAGCCAATCAAAACGTTCACGGCTCATTCCCTCGGGCAATATCGCAATGGATTCGCATGCCAGCAGAGTAGCATCGTACGCGCCACCGCGGCAATAATTTCCAGTGGATGGCCATACAGCTTTCTGTGTGATCGGGTCAAACTGCCCGGTAACCAGTCGTGGAACCAGACAACCAAAAGTCGCTCCTACCTTGTGAGCTCCAGTTGGGAACCATTTTCCAACCAACGCCACTATACGGGCATCTACACCTGTCAATTCTTTGGGAAGTTCAATATAGTTGACCCCATCGAATTTTCCGCCCTTTTCTTTTGGCTCATTTTTCCATGTAATACGGAATAGATTGCGCGGCTGTACATCCCATAAACCTAAATGGGTCAATTCTTCTTTGATCGTATCAGGAACAAGCTCTGGATTTCGCATTTGTGCAAAAGTAGGAATGATGATATTACGCTCTCTCGCACGCTTGATAGAATTCTGCAGGCGGTCTTCATACAGGGTTAGGTCAATTCTGGTCATTTTTTCTCCTTAGAAATAAAATTTTTGGGAAATTTTCGGAGTATGTAAAGCGGTCTCCCCTTCGCTTCTTCATAGATACGGCTTAAATATTCGCCAGTGATACCAATAGATAATAGGACCAAGCCACCAATAAGTAGCAACAAGAATACCATAAAAGCCTGACCTGGTAAAAATGGGATGCTAAGCAGTGCCATGATCAACCAGGCCGCACCGTAGAGAGCACTAACCACTAACAGAGCAAAACCTGCTGTCTCTGCCAATTTCAGAGGAAAAGATGAAAAACCCGTAATTGCGTTCAATGCTAATTTCAGCATTTTTTTCAAAGGATAATGGGAACTACCCGCAAAGCGTGATTTTCTATCATACAGTACACCGATCTGATTGAACCCAACCCACGCTGACATCCCGCGTAGGAAGCGCTGCTGTTCACGCATTCCATTCAACACATCCAGAACTTCTCTATCAAGCAAACGGAAATCCCCAGTATCGAGTGGGATCTTGATGTCAGTGATGCTGTCAATGAAACGATAGAAGAGTGATGCAGTGGTGCGTTTAAACCATGTCTCCCCTTCTCGGTGTCGTCGAACAGCATAAACGACCTGATACCCTTCCTCCCATTTCTTTATCAGATCCGGGATAACCTCAGGCGGATCCTGTAGATCAGCATCTATGATCACGACTGCCTCACCCTGTGCATGATCCATCCCAGCGGTAACTGCAATTTGATGTCCAAAGTTCCGCGCAAAAATAAGCGGGACGATACGCTCATCACTCGCCGCCAATTCCAAGATGAGTTCCCGTGAACCATCTTTTGAACCATCATCGATCAGGAGCAGCTCCCACGGAGAACCCACCGCATCCATGACGTGAACAATGACCTTGTAGAACTCCTGCAATCCTTCGACTTCGTTGAATACCGGTGCGATGATGGAGAATCGCACTTTATTTTGCGTCATTTTTGCTAATCCTTCTGTTTCAATACTCGATCATAGAATTTTTTTAAGTGCAGTCATCGTTGGTTCGATCACCGGTGCTGCCGGAACAGCTTGCATAGCTGCTTTCACATCTTTTAAACCGCTGCCGGTTATCAAGCACAATACCGGATCGTCGGATTCGATCAACGCTTTCTTTCTTGCTTCCAGAACACCTGCGTAAGCCGTTGCTCCGGCAGGTTCGGCGAAAATGCCAACCTTGCCCAAATAAGCAATGGCTTTTACGATATCCTCATCTTCAACTTTTACATAAGCGCCATTGGTCTGTGTGGCTGCTCGTAAAGCGCGTAGCCCATCCCTGGGGAGGTCAACGGAAATACTATCCGCCATGGTCGTCGCCTGCACCGGGTTGATCTCTTCGGTTCCAGCCTCAAAGGCATTCGCAATTGCAGACGATCCAGTGGATTGAATTCCAAATATTCGCGGCATTTCTTCTATCAGGCCCAGGTTCAGCAGGTCCTTAAACCCTTTATGCAGTCCTGAAATGATGTTTCCATCTCCCACAGAGACAAAAACACTCAAACGTTTCTTTAGATCTTTTTGTGCCAGTAAAACTTGTTCCCAGATCTCGAAAGCAGCCGTCTTCTTTCCCTCAGCAGTGAATGGATTATAGCCGGTGTTTCGACAGTACCATCCGAATTCATCAGCCGCTTTGACCGACAGATCAAACGCAGCATCATAATTACCATCGACCAGGATGACCTGAGCACCGAAGATAAGCAATTGAGCGATCTTCGCCTGCGGTGCAGTCTTTGGGGCAAAGATCACAGCGCGTTGCCCGCAAGCCGCCGCCATACCTGCCAGCGCTGCACCAGCATTGCCAGTGGAAGCGGTTACCACTACATCAGCATTGATCTCGATCGCCCTGGATACAACCACTGCACTGGCGCGATCTTTAAATGAAGCAGTAGGATTGCGGCCATCATCCTTGATCCATAAATGTTCCAACCCGGTTTGTCTCGACAATTCATCAGAACAATAAACCGGAGTCCAACCAACTGTCCGTAAAGGTGTTTGGTCATATCCTGGTTCTGATACAGGCAGCAGTGGTAGATAGCGCCATATCGAGGATTCTTTGGAGGATGTTATTTCTTTTTGTAATGGGCGCTTTGATAATGCCTCATAATCCAGCAAAACGTCCACATTCCCACCATCATGTGGGCAGGTATAGAAATCATCCGTGGGGTCAAATAACTTTTTACAAATGGAACATTGATATGCATGAAATTTTTTCATGCATATATTCTACACGCGATTAAAAGGAATTCCTAGTGAAGAAGGAGCTTCGTCGCGTTTCTTTTTCCTTGAAGATATTTTCATCCGCACCATATCTGGCAGCAAGCGCGACCAGTTCTGATACCATTCCATGTCCCGAATATTGACCAATATCAACGTCAGGATCATTAAAGGGAACGGTGCCACTTGCAAAACTTGCGAAGGTACACCCGGAAGCGAAGTCTGCAAGACCAATCCCAACCAGCGCAGAAATTCAAAAAGGTAAGCGCCCAATGCCACCTTAAATGGGTTCCAACCACCAAAGATCGTGATCGCCAGTACGATCCACCCGATCCCATCCAAACCGGTCAGCGTCCCTTTCCAACCCGGTTTCAAGCCAAGGGAATAAACAGGTCCTGCCAGGCCCACCAATGCACTTCCGATAAGGGTGTATGCAAAGCGTACTCTATTAACGCGAATACCCCTGCCAAACGCTGCTTCAGGTCTTTCTCCAACAGCTCGCACGATCAAACCAAATCTTGTCCTTCGCAGCCAGAGCATGGCGATCGCAATCGTTAAAATGCTAATATATACCAACACATTATGTTTAAAGAATAATGTGCCGATTATTGGAAGCGATGACAAAAACGGAATAGGCTGAGAATGGATCACCGGAGCCTGCAGCCCCATGAACTCATTCCCCAGAAAATAGGAGAGATCTTTACATAAAAATGCCAGAACGAGTCCAACAGCAACTTGAGATTGTTCCAGAACGATCGTGCAAACAGACAGTAAAAGCCCGATCAACACACCCACTAGCATACCCGTCAAATATCCTAACCACAGGTTGTCGGTGAGGTGAGCACACACAAATCCAGTCATCGCTGATAGCAAAATGATCCCGTTCACTGAGAGATTCAATACTCCCGACTTTTCCGTGAGTGTCTCACCAATGCCAGCAATAACGATTGGCGCCGCCGAAGCGATAACACCTGCTAAACCCACCAGAACATTACTGTCCATGTTAGCTATTCTCCTTGCCTGCAGTCAGTTTTTTCTTAATTCCGTTCATGATCAAAACAAAAAGGACAAGTGTAGCCTGCAGTACACCTGACAGTGTTGAATCAAGATGAAGATCGATCGGAAGCTGGATCCCGCCAATATTCACAACAGAAAACAAATAAGCAGCCAGAAGTGATAAGAGAAGATTGTTATTTGCTAGCATTGCCACCAACATCGCTAAGAACCCGTAACCCGAAGATATGGAAGGGATCAGGCGGTGATATACACCCAAGACCTGTAAAGCCCCAGCCAGCCCTGCGATCCCACCGCAAAGCAGCATAGCAGCCATCATGTTGCGGGTCGTCTTGATGCCCATCAAACGCGCAGCCTCAAGGTTTTTACCGATCGCTTTGATCTCGATCCCAAAACGGGTCTTGCGCAGCAGGATATATAAACCAGCAAATACCAACACCACCAGCACCAGTGCCCAAACGCTCAGGCGGTACCCGGGTATTGTTGCCAACCACAACTCCTTTGGAAAAGGTTCCGTTCCACTCATCGAACCAACTCCAGGGCGTTTCCAGGGACCGAAAATAAGCCACAAAGATAAAGCAGTTGCTACAAAATTCAACCCAACCCCGGCAAAGATCTCATTCACACCGGTGAAGAATTTTAAAACGCCCGTCAGTGCAGCCCACAACATGCCCCCCACCATACCCGCAGCAAATCCGAGACAAATGATCAAACCTGCAGGGAGCGTAGAAGTTTGCAATTCACGCAGGATCCAGGTCGTGAAAATAGCACCCAGCATGATCTGCCCCTCAACGCCAAGATTCCAGAGCCCGGCGGTGAATGTGATCACCAATGCCCCCGCAACCAGGGAAAGCGGCACCCACACCACCAAACCATTGGCGATCTTTGTCTTGTCACCAAACGCACCCATGATCATCTTTTGGAAGGTCAACAGTGGATCGGCGCCAGCCAGCAGCAAAACGATCGATGTAAAAACGATCGCCCCAATGATAGCAAGCACAGAAAAGATGAGCGTCCGAGATCGTTCACTTTTCATGAATGGATTACTATTCTTCATGACCAGTCCTCTCCTCCGATCATTGCACCAAGCTTGGCAGAGTTCATCTCATCGCGGGAATAGCAGCGCGAGATCTTTCCTCCGAAGAAAACCAGGATGCGGTTGCTGTATAGCAGTAGCTCATCAATATCAGCTGACGCAAAAACAACACTGCAGCCTGCTGCACAGCGAGCATGGATCTTCTTCCATATCCAATTTGTAGATTCGATATCCAAACCCCGAGAAGGATTCTCCAACAGCAGCAAAGAAGAGTTTTCCTTGATCAATGCCAGCAATAAGCGCTGTTGATTTCCACCGGAGAGTTCTTCAACATTGGAAGTAGGAAAACCGCGAATGTTATATTCTTCTATCTTCGCTTCCGCCAGTCGATTGGCTTTCTCAAAATCGACAAGGGCTGTTTTTGGCTCCTGCATCAATGCAAAATGCTCATTCAGGCACATTCCCCTCACCAATCCTTCTTCAATGCGAGCAGCTGGAATGAAATAGACACCCTCTTCAGCAAAGCGATGAGTCGCTTTTTTGTGCAGAGCAATGTCTTCTTTCCATATTTCTCCACTTTGCGCACGACGAACTCCCGCAAGGGTATGTAAGAAGGATTTCTGTCCAGATCCCTCCATCCCTGCCAGGCCAATGATCTCTCCCTGCATGATATCCAGGTCGACCGCATTCGACAAGAATTTTGGATCTTTGATGACAAGTTTATTCACATGCACATTGCAAGTAGAACCAGTCACATCCTTCCCATTTTCAAGATGAAGTGCCTTCCCGAACATCAACTCCACCAGGTCGCCTGATACGCAAGGCATCTCTCTTTCACCAACCAAACGACCTTGCCGCAAGACGATCGTACGTGTACAGAGGTCATTCACCTCAGCCAATTTATGCGTCACAAAGATGACCGATTTTCCCGCTTGCGATAATTCCTTTAAAAGATGAAATAATTGCTTTTTATGTGATGCGCTGATACCGGTCGTCGGTTCATCCAGGATAATGAGATCTGTCCCATGCAGCAGCAAACGCAAGATCTCTAACTGCTGTCTTTCCCCCATACTGCAGTCATCCACAAAGTTATCCAGATCAAAATGAAAATTCAGTGAGCTTTGCAATGCTGTCACTTTTTTTCGGAATTCTTTTTTCTTGATAAAGATTCCCGAACCCTGACCAAGATAAAGATTATCAAAAATGCTTAATCGTGGCACATCCAGGGGATCTTGCGAGAGCATTCCGATCCCGGTAGCGAGAGCATCATTCGCGGATGAGAACCGTTTCTCGCTCCCATCGATCCATATCTCTCCACTATCCGGTGGCTGCAGCCCCGCCAGGATCTTCATCAGGGTGGTTTTGCCTGCCCCATTTTCCCCCAGAACACCCAATATCTCGCCTTCATGTACGGTCAGCGAGATATCATTATTGGCATGAACTTTGCCAAATTTCTTATGAATATTTCTTATTTCGATCTTCATAATTAACCAAAAGAAAGAAGGGAAAAACGTGTCTGTTTTTCCCTTCTTATCATATCCGATATTACTATTCGGCTGGTGTGCTCAACCCAACCATTCCTTCAAGCAGTTGGGGTAAGTACCAAACCTGGTAGTCGCTTGCTTCTTCGCCATCTGCCAGGAAGGCTGTTCCATCCTGATAGTTGAGGGCGCCTTTCCACAAGTTCAAACCGCCAGCCAATTCAGCGATGAATCCATCCAACTTTTCGCTGTTCTCTGCTGATAGAGCTTCGCCTTTCACAAAACCAATCGCAGAAGTATCGTGATCGTTGATATTGTTCCAGTCAGGACCAGCGAAGACCCAGCTTGGAGCGTAGCTGTCAGCAGCCACGGATTTGAGGATCGCAGCATAACTTGGACCCCAATTGAAATAGGGAACACCGAGGCAAACATCGGCGGCTTCTTCACAAGCACCTTCGTAGTCATATGGGATCGCGAAGACGCTGCTGCCCTCATCCAAGAATTTCTTGGATTCGGTCAGAGCCTCAGTCGTGTCAATACCAGAGATGACCACATCGAATCCACGATTCAAGAAATCATCTGCAACCTGAGTTGGGTCAGAGGTCACACCGGGGATATTAAACCAGAATCCGATCCATTTCACCTCAAATTCAAAGTCAGCAAGATCATTTCCAGCAACATTTTCCCAGCAGTAGCTGGCGCCCAAATATGCTGATGCAGCCAGGCGGCGTGTTTCTTCATTGATCAGCGGACCAAGATAGGCAACTTTACCAGTGGTTGAGGTCAAAGCTGCCGCACAACCTGCGATCTGCTTCCCGTATTCCATTCTTCCCATAACATTGGTCAGGTTCGGAAGGCCTTTATAATCCTTGCCCTCTTCCCATGCACCATCACCAGAAGCGTGAATGACGATAACCTCAGGGTGTGCTTCTGCAAATTCATGAGCGCTGTCTTTCATATCATCCGAGTTGAAGATGATAACCTCAGCACCCTTGGATAATAATTCCTCTGCCAATTGAGCGGGAGTGGTTCCAGGACGGTCAGCAGTGTTGACTTTATCGATGTAGACCATTTCGGTTCCAGGAACGTTCTCTTCGACATACAGACCAGCTTCGTAATGTGCCTGGCTGTAACCCCTGTCATTGTAAGGACCAACCATCAGCAAACCAAAAACCAACTTCTCTCCCTCTGCAACAGTCGCTTCTTCTGGTTCACTTTGCGCTGTCGTGCAAGCTGACAAGACCATTGTAGCTGCAACGAGCAATGTTACAAATACCTTCCATCCTTTTGAAATCATTCTCTCCTCCATTTGTTTGTTAAATACCAAAGACCTGTTGAATGTTCGATAAGCACCTCACATGTTTTTTAGTTGTCCGGACAAGTCCGAACCACAGTGTGGGATTTTACATCAACAGGTCTTTTTATTCAATTGTATAGACAATATTTTAAGGTATTTAACCTTAAAGTTTTAATCGCGCTCTATCACTGTGCCCGTCTCGCCTTTTAAGGCACGCCCGATGTTATCGGGATTGGTGATGATGGCTTTCTTTCCACCCGCTTCCAGATACCAGATGATGGCCTGGATCTTGGGTGCCATGGAGCCTTTTGCGAAGTGTGTGCCTTCAGCCAGATACTGCTTGGCTTCTGAGAGGGTCATATGATCCAGGTCCTTCTGGTCGGGTTTCCCAAAATTCAAGGATACCTTCTCAACAGCGGTAGAGATCAAGAAGAGATCGGCGTTGATCTCGCGAGCCAGCAAGCTGCTGGCGAAATCCTTGTCGATCACCGCTGCAGTGCCCGCGAATTCACGGTCGCCTTTATCGATGACCGGGATCCCGCCCCCACCGACGGTGATGACGATCGTGCCGGCTTTGATCAGGTCTTTAACCGCGTCGATCTCCACAACTTCTTGTGGAATGGGTGAAGCGACAACACGCCGCCAACCACGCCCAGAATCTTCGACCACATTCCATCCCAATTCATCGGCTTTTTTCTTGGCTTCATCTACTTCCATGAAACCACCGATGGGTTTGGTGGGATTGGTGAACGCCTGGTCATTCTTATCAACCAGCACCTGGGTAATGACTGTCGCCACTGATTTTTTAATACCGCGCCGATAAAGTTCGTTCAATAGAGTCTGCTGTAATGCATAGCCGATGGCTCCCTGGCTGTCTGCCCCGCAAACATCCAGCGGCACCTCATGCATACCTTCTAAACGATGTGCGATCTCGGAACGGCGCAGGATGAACCCCACCTGAGGACCATTACCATGCCCGATCGCCACATCCCAACCAGATTCGATCATATCTGCGATATGCTTGGTCGTCTCTTTGGCTGCTTCATACTGGCTTTCAACTGTAACATTTTTCTTATCTTTAATAAGAGAATTACCACCAATTGCGATTACTGCTACTTTTTTAGTCATAAGCTTTTTATCCCATTGTTAATGCCATCACGGCTTTTTGTGCATGCAGTCTGTTCTCTGCTTCATCGAACACTACTGAATGTGGTCCATCGATCACGCCATCCGTCACTTCAATATTGCGATCTGCGGGAAGGGGATGCATATAGATCGCATCATCCTTGGCAAGCGCAATGCGCTCCTCGTTTGTGATCCAACTTGAATATTTCTTGGTTATCTCAGCGCCTTTTTCAGGATCATCTGTAAACACCAGGGGGCCCCATGATTTTGCATAAACGATATCGGCATCCTTGAAACCTTCATCCATATCATGCACAACCTCAAAGCTGGTACCGAATTTCTTGGCTTGTGCCTTGGCTTCTTCCATGATCTCTGGTTTCAATGCGAATTCTTTTGGATGAGCAAGGGTGATGTCCAATCCAAAGCGCGGCATCTGCAGGATCAAGCTCTGCGGGACCGAGATCGGTTTCGAGTACGAAGCAGCATAGGCCCAGGACACCACCATCTTTTTCTTACGCAGATCGCGGCCTTTCTTCTCAATGATGGTCATCAGGTCAGCCAGACACTGGAAGGGGTGGTAAAGGTCACATTGCATGTTCAACACCGGAGAACGAGATGCTTCCGCAACCAGGTTGAGGTAACGGTTCCCAACGCCCCAATCACAATGACGGATCGCGATCCCGTCAAAATAGCGCCCAAAGATATCGCCGATCTCTTTTTCCGTATCTCCATGGGAGATCTGGGTCGATTTGCTTTCGATGAAAGCAGCATGTCCACCCAATTGCGCCATCCCAGCCTCAAATGAGCCCCGGGTACGGGTGCTGCTGAAGAAGAATAACATCGCCAGCACTTTATCGCGCAAATAAGCATGCGATTCGTTCAAGGCGCGCTTTCGCTTGAGATCAAAAGCTACATCCAGAACGGTCTCGACTTCCTCTTTTGAGAAATCGAGGTCACAGATCAAATCCCTACCATGTAAATCTGTTTTCATTGTCTACTCCTTAATTAAAAATGGCGGGAAGTTCTCTTCCCGCCTTATCGTCTATTCCATTGCGCCCAAAATGAGGGATAGGATGGACATTCGCATCACAACCCCATTGAATGCCTCTTCCCAATAGCGAGCGTGCTTGGTGCTGTCGACGTCTGGAGGAAGCTCATCCATGCGTGGCAGTGAGTGCAGGATGATCGAATCTGATTTGGCTTTTTCCTTCAGAAGTTTGCGGGTGACCTTGTAATTATCTGGGGTCAATCCCTTATCAGCAGAAGCCTCCTGGCGCGCCTTGGTGTAATCAGGCTGCACGACCGGTTCCATGTAGATCACATCAGCTTTATCGATCACGTCTGCGACATGTTCGGCTTCATGATATACAAGGTTCTTGGCATCCAGTTCCTTCTTGAAATCATCCGTAAGGGACATCTCAGGGGGTGAGATGTAATACACTTCGGAGTCGAATTGTGTCAGGGCGTAGGAAAGCGAGTGCATGGTGCGCATGCGCATATCGCCGATGCACACAAATGTCAACCCATCAACGGTGCCCATCTCATTCCAAACCGTGTATAAGTCTGTCAATACCTGGGTTGGATGTTCACCCCATCCATCACCAGCATTGATGACAGGTACGCTTGCCCATTTGGCTGCTTCTGCAGGAGCACCCTGCTGGAAATGGCGCATAACGATCGCATCACCGTAATACTCCAGCATGTGGACAGTATCTTTGATCGATTCCTGGTACCAGTCGCCGGCGCGGGTCATCTTTGCATCCGAGAAACCAGTCACATGACCACCCAAACGATGCATCGCAGCTTCGTGTGCCAGGCGCGTGCGGGTGCTGGGCTGGTAGAAAGCGGTGACCAGGGTCTTGTCTTTGAGAATATCCGTGTTCCTTCTACTGCGTGCTATTTCGTCCATTTCCAGAGCAACTTCAAAGAGTCTGAAGAACTCTGAGCGCTCCATATCCTTTAGAGATACAATATCTCGTCCCAAAAAACTACGCATGTCAAACCTCCATTAATTAGATTATTTTGGTTGCTACTTCTCTTACAACGTGAAAATTAAAAAAACCAGGCACGAAGTAACTATAGCTATGAGAGACTATAGCTTCACTCGCATCATAAACATCCGACTCAAAGAGCAACAATGCTGTTCCGCGCTGGATCTCCAGTTTATGTGCTACCTCGCTGGACGCTTCGATGGAATCAATGTGTGTATCAGAACAGGTCAACACAGGATTCCCTCTTTTCAAAAGCCAATCCAAAACAGAACCATCAAATTCTTCGTTTAATTCCTCTTCATTGAGGACTGTGACAGGCAAGATATCCACCAGATAAGCGACAGGGCGTTCATCGGTTACGATAGTCCTTTCCACCTGGATCACTTCTGTCCCTATTTCAAAGGGAAGAACTTTCTTGTGCTCTTTTTGGATCGAATAACGATTTACTGCGAATTCTCCCATGCGAACATCGAGCCCGATCTTCTCAGACATGGTTTCAATGCTCTCTAATACCTCTAGACCTCCTTCAAATGTTTTTTGTTTCCCAACCACAAACGTGCCTTGCCCCTGCTTGCGACGGATCAAGCCTTGCACTTCAAATGTACGCATGGCTTCACGAAGGGTCGATCGAGAAACCCCCAGATCCTTTGCCAACACTGGCTCAGATGGCAGTTTTGCCCCGGCACTTTTGGTTGAGATTAATCTTTCCAGTTCGATCTGTAGTCGTTGAAACGGTTGTGTTTCTTTCAAATCTTACTCCTTCAGTTATCTTGATCCTTCGATCAAATTATTCGCTAATTGATTGTGTTTTCGAATGTGGTTTTGTAGATCCAGATTCACCAATTCCCCTTTTTCAACAACGGGTTTTCCATGTACATAGGTGTAATCCACATTCTTTGGGTGGCAGAAAACTACTGCCGAAACAGGATCATGCTGTGCTCCTGCGTATGAGAGATCGTTCATATTAAAAGCGATGAAGTCCGCGCACTTGCCAGCTTCTAAAGAACCGATATCGGTGCGCCCCAATACCTCAGCCCCACCCCGGGTTGCAAGTTCCAGCGCTTGACGAGCGGTCATGATAGGAGCAGTGTCAGAACCTGAAAGAGAAGCGCCTTCGATACCCGCACGCACTCTCGCCAGCATCATCGCCTGGCGTGCCTCTTCGAGCAAATGCGAGCCGTCATTGCTGGCTGAGCCATCCACACCAATACCGACCTTGACTCCCAGCTGCATATACTCACGTATGGGAGCAATGCCGGAAGCCAGGCGCATATTGGAAGATGGACAGTGGGCTACACCGCAGCCAGTGTCCGCGTAGACATGACGCTCTTCATCGTTGATATAGATCGAATGAGCAAACCACACATCCTCACCAACCCAGTCCAGTTCCTGCATATACCCCAGAGGTCGGAATCCGAACTTCTCCTTTGTGAACTCCACCTCATCTTCTGTCTCTGCCAGGTGTGTGTGTAATTGAACCCCATATTCACGGGCTAATTTAGCACTCTCGCGCATCAATTCACCTGTCACACTGAATGGAGAACAAGGTGCCAGCACGATCTGCACCATTGAGCCCGGTTGTGCATCATGATAGGTTTCGATCAGGCGCTGACTGTCCTTCAGGATAAATTCTTCATCATCCACCACACTGTCGGGGGGTAAACCACCTTTGCTCTCACCCAGGCTCATCGAGCCGCGCGAAGCGTGCAGCCGCACACCCATTTCCCGCGCAGCACGGATCTCATCATCGAGGCTTGAGCCGTTTGGGAACAGGTATAGATGGTCCGAAGCCGTGGTACAGCCAGACAGGGCCAGTTCAGCCAGGGCTGTCTTGGTCGATATATAGATATGCTCAGGTGTCATGCGTGCCCATATCGGGTAAAGTGTCTTCAACCAATTGAACAGGTTGGCATCCTGAGCCGCAGGCACCACACGCGTGAGCGTCTGATAGAAATGATGATGGGTGTTCACCAGGCCCGGCATTACGAGATGATCTTTCAGATCCAGCACTTTATCGGCTGATTCTGGTAATTCATCGGTTTTACCTACCTTTTTGATGAAACCGTCTTCGATGAACATGCCCCCATTCTCGATCTCACGGCGTGTCGCATCCATCGTTACTAATACCGCAATATTCTTGATCAGCAAAGTACTCATCTAAGTTCCTTTCACTGGGCAAATGAATGCTGACATTATGATACCATCAATTGTCAGACAATTAACATTAATTATATCTATTTTTTCAGGAAGAAATTAATGATCGTTAGTTATTTTCTGCTAATTCTGCCGCACGTAGAGTATTCTTCATCAGCATAGCAATCGTCATCGGTCCCACCCCACCTGGAACAGGTGTGATATGCGCCGCAACCTGGCGTGCTTCTTCAAAAGCCACATCTCCCGCCAATCTGTAACCTCTTTCTCGGGTGCTGTCCTCCACACGATTGACACCCACATCGATCACCGTTGCACCGGGCTTCACCCAATCGCCGCGTACAAACTCGGGCTTTCCGATCGACACGACCAGAATATCCGCTGTACGCACAATAGATGGCAGGTCTTGTGTTCGCGAATGGCAGATGGTCACAGTGGCATTCTCGCGTACCAGCAGCAGCGATACTGGCATACCAACGATATTCGAGCGGCCCAGTACCACCGCGTTCTTCCCCTCCAACGAAGGTAGGGTCTTCTTCAGTAGGCGAATGATGCCAGCAGGTGTGCACGGCACGAATCGCGGGGTGCGTCCCTTTTGTGCCAATCTGCCGATATTGACCGGATGAAATCCATCCACATCCTTGTCGACCGAGATCGCCAAAAGGATCTCCTCTTCGTCCAGACCTTTCGGAAGTGGCAGCTGCACCAGAATACCGTTCACTGCTGGATCTTGGTTTAAATCCCTAACAAGCGATAGTAATTCTGCTTGGCTTGTTGTGGCAGGCAGTACATGATTAAAAGAACGGATACCGAGTTTCTCACATGCTCGCAGTTTTGAACGAACATAGACCTGGGATGCCGGATCTTCGCCAACTAAAACCGTTGCCAGACCAGGGATCGATTTTCCCTGCGCTTTTCTTTGGGCTACACTTTCCGCCACCCCCGCACGTACTTCTTTCGCTATCTCTTTTCCGTCAATAATCAATGCCGTCATAGGTTTCTCCACACAAAACAGTAAAAGGATTATACAATATTCAGGACGATATAACCTAGGCGCGCTCTCAGCATGGGCTATAATCGTTGCTTTGAAGAAAACTTTGGAGAATAAATATGAGCAATATTTGCGTAATTGGAACTGGGTATGTCGGATTGGTCACAGGTGTATGTTTTGCAGACCTGGGTAACACCGTCCACTGTCTGGACATCAATGAAAAACGCATCAAGAACCTGAACAACGGCATCCTACCCATTTACGAACCTGGTCTGGAAGAGATCGTCGAAAGGAACGTGGAATCAGACCGTCTTTTTTTCACCACCGATTACGAAAAAGCATTAGAAGAAGCAAAATTTGCGTTCATTGCCGTGGGGACTCCCTCAGGCGTGGATGGCGAAGCGGACCTCAGTTACGTACACAGCGCAGCTGAAAAGATCGCGGAAGTGATCGACCACCCTATCATCATCGTTAATAAATCCACCGTCCCGGTCGGTACCGGTGACTGGGTCGCAGACATCATCCGCAAGAAGCGCGGCGAGAACTCATTGGAATACTATGTGGTCTCCAATCCTGAATTCCTGCGCGAGGGCTCTGCTATCCATGATTTCATGCAGCCTGACCGCGTGGTATTGGGCTCTGTCCACCGGCACGCAGCCGAATCAGTGGCGGAGCTGTACCAACCGCTGCGCGCCCCCACATTGATCACTGATCTGCGCACTGCTGAAATGATCAAATACGCCTCCAATGCCTTCCTCGCCACCCGCATCTCTTTCATCAATGAGATCGCCAATATCTGTGATGAATTGGGAGCTGACGTGCGCGAAGTTGCCGACGGCATGGGCTTGGACAAACGCATCGGGCGCACTTTCTTGGACGCTGGCCTTGGCTGGGGAGGCAGTTGCTTCCCGAAAGATGTCAAGGCATTAGCCCATATGGCTGTCCTGCACGGCACGCATCCGCAACTACTGCAAGCTGTGATGGAGATCAACCGCAATCAGCGCAGGCGTGTGGTCATCAAACTACGTAGCATCCTGGGCGGTTCTCTGATCGACAAGAAGATCGGTATTCTGGGGCTTTCCTTCAAACCCAACACCGATGACATCCGCGAAGCACCCGCTCTGGAACTGGTGCATCTGCTGCGCAATGAGGGCGCTGAGGTGAAAGCCTACGACCCTCAGGCGATGGAGAATACCGGCTCCGAGATACCGGATCTGGAATTGTGCCAAAATCCTTACGAAGTAGCAGAGGGCGTGGATGGGCTCATTCTGGCAACTGAGTGGAATGAGTTCAAGCAATTGGATTTCAAACGTGTGCATCAGATCATGCGCACCCCGGTTTTGATCGATGGTCGCAACCAATGGGACAGCAAAGCGCTGCGGGCGCTGGGCTTTACCTACTTTGGCATAGGCCAGGGTAATCACATTAACTCAAATCAAGATTAAGAATAGTATTCGGATAAAAAAAGTGGTCTCTTAACAAGGAGACCACTTTTTTATTATTAAGCAATAACATCATCTTTACTGTGCTTTAAAACTATGAACCATCCCCCACAGTATCTGCCGTCATCCTCTTTCTGTCCACAATTTTTGGCGACTTCCAAAAACCTTTCTGGCGCAGATATCGCCCAATATAAACCAGGCTCAGCATTATTGGCACTTCCCAGAACAATCCCATTGTAGTTCCAAGAGCTGCCATCGATCCAACACCATACATACCCACCGCTGTGGCGATCGCGATCTCAAAGTGACTGGACGAGCCAATGATTACAGATATGATGGCCTCGGGGTATTCGAGTCCTGCAACTCTTGTTATAAACAGGTTTATCCCTACAACGAGGAAAAATCCGATCAGAAGTGGAGCTGATACAAGCAACAGTTTGTCGAAATTTGAGATCAGAACATTTCCATTCAACGCGAACAAGATAATAAGCGTTGATAACAAAGCTAAAGTGGATAATTTGCCAATAAAGGGACGATATTTTAGGTCAAACCATTCTTGCCCTTTTACTTGGGTTAATATTTTTTTTGTAATTATTCCTAATGCTAGGGGTAGACCAATGAACACAAGGGCAGATAGTAGAAGCATCAACCTATCGATCGGTATATTCTGTATCCCAGTCAGCAAAGAAACTAATGGCACATAGAAGAACATGATCGTAATTGTGTTTACGCTTGTAGTTATTACATTTTGTTCCTGATTCCCATTAGCCAATTTTCCCCAGACCAACACCATAGCTGTACAAGGACTTGAGCCGAGAAGAATCAGAGATAAGACAAGCTGTTGATTCTCTTTAAGAAACAGATTTGCCAATACTAAAGTGATGATCGGTGCAATGATCCAATTTGAAATAAGCGTAAGAATTATTGGTTTTGGATTATTACGAAGTTTTTTCAATTCAGATAATTGCAGGTTCAATAACGCCGGATACATCATGAGAAATAGACAAATACCAATGGGAATAGAAATTCCTCCCACTTGCCATGAATCAATGACGTTAGCAACATTTGGAACCACCTGGGATATCAATAACCCTATTACCATACACAATAGGACCCATAAAAATAAGTATTTCTCAAATTTATTCATTTTTTGCAATTCTCCTTCCTTGTTGAACAATTTGGTTTCCGTTCTTGGATATTTGCAACACAGAGCATATTATTTACAGCATTTAAATAATCTTCAATTTTGTTTTTATTAACCGAATAATAGATCCAACGACGATCATCTTCGCATTTTTGAGCACGAACCAAGCCGTTCTTTTCAAGGGTTTTAAGGTGATGGGATATGAGATTCATCGAGTATCCGGTTTTTTTTGTGATCTCACAGTTGCAATGAGTTCCAGTCATGAGGATCGAAAAAATATGAAATCTTTTTTCATCTCCCAGAATTCGCATTAAATTAATAATTTCATTGTCATTCATAATATTATTTCAATATTCGTTGAATTATATTGATATTCGCGCTGATTGTCAAAAAGTAAAGGAAAAGTTCAGTTCTTTAATGATCAGAAGCGTAGATTGAACTTCATACATATCATCCAGTAAAAAAGGCGTACTATATTAAGTACGCCTTTTCTTTTTATTGGGGAATCAAGATCTGTTATTTATCTTTCTTGTTTCCGTTGTCATTCTTTACCTTGAAACTGCTCTGGCTTTTATTTGGTTTG
>NPIF01001266.1_pt1 | contig 61080 bp, 60 predicted proteins | sample 8637461 | NCBI WGS metagenome assembly NPIF01 (sample SAMN07420641, study PRJNA396082) | bioreactor metagenome | isolation source: sample BR12 brine-fed electro-methanogenic bioreactor BR | place: Japan: Kochi | collected 2016-12-09 | reverse complement strand
TAACCCTGGTTTCCAAAGAGGAGGATTCATGAACACAATGCAGCATACAAAAGATTGGAAACGGAAATTCTTCCCATTTTGGATAAGTCAGATGCTGTCCTTATTGGGCAGCGCTTTGGTACAGTTCTCGTTGGTATGGTGGTTGACCAAAGAGACTGGCTCGGCAACGGTCTTGTCCATCGCTTCCATGTTCGCGGTCATACCCGAGATCATCATCCAACCTTTTGCTGGTGCGATCACAGACCGCATTGATCGCAAGAAGATCATTATCATCGCTGATGCTTTGATCGCGCTTTTCACATTGTTGCTCGGTGTCCTTTTCTTCATTGATAAGGTGGAGGTATGGCATATCTACGGCATCATGATGTTGAGAGCTATTGGTGGCGCTTTCCATTATCCCGCAGAGCAAGCCTCGGTCTCCCTGATGGTGCCCAACGACCAGTTGGCGCGCATCTCAGGCTTGAACCAGGCAGCCAAGGGCATCATCAATCTTGTGTCAGCTCCGCTTGGTGCACTGCTCATGGAAGTGGTGGGAGTGGAAGGATCGCTGTTTGTGGACGTTATCACCGCCTTGATCGCCGTTGGAGTGGTGGTATTCACGGTTATCCCGCGCCAGAAGATGCTGGAGGAGAACAATGGCTCATGGTTTGGGACGGTTTTGCAGGATATGCGCGATGGGCTGCGCTATCTACTAGGGTGGAAGGGAATGATGGTCATGACCGTCATGGCGCTGGTCTTCAAGATCGCGTTATCACCGGCTTTTGCCTTGCTGCCTTTGTATGTTTCAGATCATTTCAATGGGAGTGCCGCCGAGTACAGCCTGCTGCAGGTTGTCGCTGGGATCGGCATCATCCTGGGTGGTGTTTTGCTGGGTGCCTGGGGGGGCTTCAAGAAGAAGATCTATACCATCATGCTGGGCGGTATCGGCTTGGGAACAGCCTTCATCATCCTCGCTTTTCTGCCAGCCAGCGCTTTCTACATCAGCATGGCGCCAGCTTTTGTGATCGGATTCATGATACCCATGATCGACGGCCCGCTGCATGCGATCTTACAGGAGAAGGTAGACAACGAGTACCAGGGTCGTGTGATGACCATGTTCGGCAGCCTTATTTATCTCTCAACCCCAATTGGATTGGCGATTGCAGGACCGCTCTCAGATAGAGTGGGTATTCGTATCTGGTTCATTCTGGCAGGAATACTGATCATCCTGGCAAAGACGGGCGGTTTGTTCTTCAAAGCCTACCGCAATATCGAAGAAGATCCGGTCGTGAATCCCAATGGGAAAGATGAGAAATTAAAAAGGATCTAACCTGCGGTAGAATGAGGAGCGAATCTTTATACGGGTAAAAATTTGAAAAATAAAAATTTGATCATTATCGGCGGTGGACCAGCGGGATTGATGGCTGCGGGCACCGCCGCTGCATTGGGGGCAGAAGTTGTTTTGTTGGAGAAGATGGACCAGCCGGGTCGGAAATTACGCATCACCGGAAAGGGGCGCTGCAATATAACCAATCAGGCTGAATTGAAAGAATTCATCTCCCATTTTGGTAAACAGGGTAGGTTCCTCTATCAAGCCTTCTCTCGCTTTTTCGTAGATGACCTATTGCAGTTCTTGGCTCAGCTGGGAATTAAAACAGTTGTAGAGAGGGGCGGGCGTATCTTCCCCAGCGGAATTGACGCAGGGCAGGTCACTGAGCGGCTGATCGAATGGGCTTTGCAGCAGGGTGTCCAGATCCGCACAAAGAGCGCGGTATCGGAGCTTATCGTGGAGAATGAGAAGATCAAAGGTGTGCGTTTGATCGGGGGAGAGTTCCTGAAGGCAGATACTGTCGTACTCACCACCGGGGGCGCTTCCTATACCGGCACAGGTTCAACAGGGGATGGATTCCGGTTAGCTGCTTCGGTTGGCCATCGCATCGTTCCCATCCGGCCAGCTTTAGTACCGTTGCGCACCATTGAGCCCAAAGCTGCCGAGATGCAGGGTTTGAGCCTGCGCAATGTGCGTGCGACCCTCCTGGAGGACGGTAAAGCAACAACCTCTGCTTTTGGAGAAATGCTGTTCACCCATTTCGGGATGAGCGGACCGATCATCCTGACATTGAGTGGGAGAGTGGTCGATGCTCTACGAGAAAAGAAGCAGGTGCAGATCAGCATTGATCTCAAACCCGCGCTTGATGAGATAAAACTGGATGCGCGCTTGCTGCGCGAATTGGATGCACACGGCAAACAGCAGTTGGATTCCATGCTGAAAAATTTGCTTCCCCGCAAGATGATCCCAATCTGTATAAGCGATTTACATCTGGACCCGACTAAGCACTGCAGCCAGATATCAGCCGTCGAACGGCGTGCGCTCTTGCATTGGTTGAAAGACCTGCGTTTTACCATCAAGGAAAGCTTACCCATCGAAGCTGCTATCATAACTGCGGGTGGAGTGTCCTTAAAGGAAGTTGACCCACGGACGCTGGAGTCTCAGGTGGTTAAGGGCTTGTATTTTGCAGGTGAAGTTTTGGATCTGAATGCAGATACGGGCGGCTACAACCTGCAAGCTGCTTTCTCAACAGGTTGGATGGCTGGTCAAGCTGCAGCGCGCTCAACGCTTAGCGCGTAGAGATCGTAGAAGCTTTCTTCCTGATGCGTTTTATGATGAACCAGACCATGAATACGAACAGCAGTAAAAAGGATACCGCGACGTAGATCCACTTGACCAGGGTAAAGAATGGCGCCAGGGCAGCCAGGAGGGTGTTCTGCTGCGGGTATGAACGCAAGACCAGGGTTGCTGCGCTGTTTTCCAGGAGATCAAAGAGCATGGCGTAGAGCGGGATGATGTTGCCGGTGCGGAAATCACTTTCAACAGGCAGCACGTGCTTGCTGAACCAGCTGATGCTGGTCACCAGGAAAAATGTATAGATGAGGGGAAAAGCCAGGTCAAAGGTCCAGCGGGCATGGATGTATGCACTTCTTCCCTCCTCCCCATAAAATTCTGCCATGCGGAAGAGATCAGCAGATGTGTAAAATAGGGATGTGTCTGGCGAGCCCATTCCTTGTGAATATTCTTCGGCGATCCTGGATTGTGATGGCAGAAATGTGATCGAAAAAACCAGGAATAGGATGAATCCCACAAATACCAATTTTTTTGAGTTGTATTTATAAAACCACTTAGATATTTTCATAAGATGTTTTTATTTTTAGTTAGCTGTATTATACTAATGACATCGTCATACAGAGGGAGAATACGATGAGGGAAAATTCCAAAAGGATATTTCACAATACTATAATTATTTTTTCAACAATAATTTTTTCATTTCTTATATTGACAGATCGATCTGCAACAATCTTCCGACAGATTTACATCAAAATGCGATATGGGTTCTCGGTTACTGTCATTCTCTTAGCTACAGGTTTGTTTATTGTTTCAAGGTTGAGTTTTACATTCAAGAAACAATTATTTTTCGCAGTTATCATTCTCTTTTTTATGATGGCACTCGCAGGAGTGTGGGCGAGTGGAATTTCTGAACCGACGATGATAAGTGGAATTATTCCAATAGTTGATGGAGAAAATTATTACACTGATGCCCTCCGAATAATTAATGATGGAAAAATTACATACTATTCACAAAGACATCCGATCTTTACAGCCTTTCTTGCATCGCTAATTTGTATCAGTCAGGGACAGATCCAAATAGTTCAGTTGATATTGACTTTTTTCCTAGCAATTTCTACTTATTTCTTTTTCATGGGAATCCGAAAAAGGTTAGGTGATTTTCCTGCAATACTCGCATTTATCCTAATCTTTTTCTATTCGAGGATATTTATTGGTTGTTTCTTGACAGAAATCCTTGGTTTGGTGTTATCTTCGTTGGGATTTTTATTATTAATCCAAAATTATTCAAACATGAAGCATTGGAAATTTTTCTTCTCATTGTTTTTAATTTCATTAGCATTAGTAGTACGAGCTGGTACTTTTTTTGTGATCCCATGTCTATTGTTATGGATCTTGCTTGCTGGTGGAAAGAATCGTTGGAAATACTTGCTCTTTGGATTTATTAGTATGATATTTCCATTTATCATCAATTCTGTATTTATTTCATATTTTGGAGATGGAATGCAAATCCCTTTTTCAAATTATGCTTACATCTTCTATGGTTTGGCTAAGGGCGGTGCAGGTTGGTCTCAAATAATGACAGATTATCCATCACTATTTTTACTTGATGAAGTTGATGTGATTAATAAAATTTGGAAATTGAACTTCGAATTAATAAAAAATAATCCAATTGATCTGTTTAAAGGGCTTTCCCTGCAATATTATTATCTTATTAATATTTTTGATTTTTCTAAGAATCTGTTTTCTTTTATGAGTTCTGATTCTTTTATACTTTCAATAATAAGTCAAATTTTATTTTTTGCGATTTCTTTTTGGGGAATATTGAATTTACGAAAACATGAAAAAAGGTTTGCGCAAATGATCGGCCTTATACTACTTGGATTCATTATCTCAGTACCATTTGTGCCAATTCAAGATACCAGATATATGCGAGCTTATTCCGCGACTATGCCGATCATTTTTATCATTGCAAGTGTGGGATTGAATGCACTCTTCAAAGAAAAAATTGGAAATAAGGTCGAAAACCATCGTGATGCATGTTTAGGTTTGTCTTTTGTTCTTGGGGTCTTGTTTTTGGCTCTTATTTTGCCTTTCTTTATATCAAACGTATTTGTATACGAAGATCTTTCTTTGCTTGATTGCGAAAATGGATACAAAAAGATCATTACCAATATAAGTGATAGATCTTCGATTCGAGTTTTCCCAGAGAATGAGTTTTTCCTGGATTGGGCACCCAATTTTCATCTAAGCCGTTATTATAAAAATGTTCGCGTGTTCGGTTTTTCAGGCCTAATTGATCCGATTTCGAATTTTCCACCACCATTTGAATTGCGTTTAGGTATGAATTTATTGGATAACGAAGATATATATCTCCTTCTACCTGGGGATGATTTCCTCACAGATTTTGGTATTTATGAATTTTGTGTTGAGGAAGTGGAATATGAATATTCACCTTGGAATAGGGAAATTGCACAACTATATATTGCCCATGATCATAGGCTTATCACGGAAAGATAGCAAATTAGAATTTGTGAGATTTAGATTCCATATACAGAGGTGCCACGTTTGACGGGTTTGATGGTCTTCACCGCGACCATTTCCCCTGCGTTCGCCTGCTGGATCGGTTCATTCTCTACTTGCATCGATGTTACTTCCTGCTGAAAATCACTACCCTTCCCCAGGAAATGTACTGTATCATCACATTTCAAGACGGCACATAGATCAATGACGGCTACGGAGATGCGGTCATAGAAATGGACGACTTCTCCCACTTTCTTTCCATCCATGCTGCCTCCCATTCATCTTCCTGATTTTATTATAGTCAATGCACAACATTTTTCTAAGTATGGATAGGATTTGATTTGGAAATAGAACAAAAGACCTATCCATGATAGAATAGATTACCTATTCCATAAAACGGTATATGCGTTATATTTATCGCGAACAAGTAGATAAAGGGAAGCAATGAGCGCAATAGAAATATCACAATTAACCAGAGAGTTTCATACATCAGTCGGCGTTTTCCGCCGGAAGAACAAAATAGTCAAAGCGGTTAATGGCATATCGTTCAATGTAGCAGATGGGGAATTATTCGGACTGTTGGGTCCGAATGGGGCGGGGAAGACCACATCTGTTAAGATGCTGACGACATTGCTGATCCCCACCACCGGAACTGCCCGCATCCTGGGATTGGACATCATCCGCGAAGCAGAACCACTCCGCCCGCGTATTGGATTCATCTTTGGCGGGGAGCGCGGTCTCTACTGGCGATTATCCGCAAAAGATAACTTGCGCTATTTTGCCAGCCTGTACTATATTGATCCGGCGATCGCCAAGAAACGTATACCATATCTGCTTGAAATGGTTGGCTTGAAGGATCGTGCAGATGAAAAGGTTGAAGGGTACTCGCGTGGGATGCGGCAGCGTTTGCACATTGCGCGTTCTCTCTTGCATGACCCAGAGGTGATATTTCTGGATGAACCTACCATGGGCTTGGACCCGGTTGGTGCGCGTGAACTGCGCCAGACCGTGCGCAACCTGCAAAGCGAGAAGAAGACCATATTACTGACCACACATTATATGTTCGAGGCGGATGCACTCTGCCAGCGCATTGCGGTGATCAAAAAGGGAAAGATCGTTGCCCTGGATACTCCCCAGAATATCAAGGCAACCGTACAGGACCTCTCCGTTGTGGAGATCGAGGTATTTGGTATCCCGAAGGGAGTTCTGGAGCGGGTGAAGAAGCTGCCGGTTGTTGAGAGCGCCAGTGTGGAGAACAGGGATCAGCGTCAGCTGCTGCTCGTGCATACCTCACAGGGTGCACAGGCAGTTCCGAAGTTGGTCGAAGCATTGCAGGGTCTCAAGCTGGGCAAGGTGACCACCCGTGAACCAACCCTGGAAGACGCGTATGTGCGTCTCGTTGGAGGTGAATGATGAATAATGCCCAGCGCCTGAAAAGCAACTTGCGCGTCATGTTCATGGCTTTTGAGATTGAAATGCGCCAGTCCTTCACTGATGCTTTTGTGCTGTTCGGGATCATCGTGCAGCCCATGATCGTGGCTTTCATGGCATTATGGATGCTGCGTGACCAGGTGGCGAATTATGCCATCTTCGTGGTGGTTGGCAGCGGTATGACTGGCTTATGGACGACGCTGCTCTTCCAGGGCGGCAACTCCATCACCAGCGAGCGCTGGACTGGCACGCTGGAACCCCTGGCTTGTTCCCCCGCACCCTTGCGGGTGGTCGTCTCGGGAAAGCTATTGGCGAATATCGTGCAGTCTTTGCTCTCGATCGTGTTCTGCTATGGCTTCATTTCAGTGATCATGGGACTGCCTCTTTCGTTGACCTATCCCTGGTTGTTCTTTGGGTCCATCGTCTTGACCGTGATCGCGTTCATCGCGTTTGGATTGATGATTGGATCTCTCTTCATCATCAATCCCGATTTTCAGCGTTTCCAGAACGGGTTGGAATTCGTTGTGTATATCTTCTCCGGGTTCCTGTTCCCGATCGCGCTGCTGCCCATGTGGACCACACCCATCAGCTATATTCTGACGCCATATTGGGCTGCCCGTGCATTGCATGCTGCCTCAAGCGGGTCGGGTACCGTTCAGGAGATCTTATTTTGTTGGGGTATGTTGATCCTGTTCGTGGTGCTCTATGCCTTCCTGTCGAAATATCTCTTCCGTGTCATTCTGCGCAAAGCACGGGAAGACGCAACTTTGAATATGCAGTGATATGAAAAAACTAAAACTGAACGTAAAGATCTTTTTTGAAGGGGCATATCTCTCCTATGTAGGTCTCTTCCGCTGGCTGCGGCCATCGACGTATTTCGCAACCCTTATCTTTGCTCCTCTAACGCAAATGCTTTTCTTCGTGCTGATCGGAACCTACGCTCGCGGAAGCAGCAGCGCCCATTTCTATGTGATCGGAAATGCGCTCATGAACGCTGCGATGAGTGGTATCTATGGGGTCACCATGAGCATCGGTGGAGAGCGCTGGAACGGAACTTTACCTTACTTGTTCGGCTCTCCCGCACATCGCATCTCTCTTTTCATGGGACGGGCGTTCATGCACATCTTGAACGGGATGATCGGTGTTGTCATCGGATTACTATGGGGTGTTGTTCTGTTCAACCTTGATTTTTCTGCGACCGATCCGGCTGCGCTGCTTGTGACCATCCTGGTCACAACCCTCAGCACCAGCGGTTTGGGGTTGCTGATGGGCTGCGTGGGATTGATCACGCGTAATGTGATGTTTGTCAACAACACTGTATACTTCGTCATCCTGGTCTTTTCGGGAGCCAATCTTGACCTGGCGACCCTGCCAGCCTGGATGAGCACTGTCTCACGCTTTTTACCTCTCACACGCGGTATCGAAGCCGCACGTGCCCTCATCGCTGGTGAGCAATTAGTGTCGATCACGCCCTTATTGATCGAAGAGGCCGCGATCGGGTTTTTCTTCGCATTTCTGGGATATACTCTATTTCGATGGTTCGAATTCACCGCCAAGAAACGCGGTACATTGGAAGTGTTTTGATCAAGAAATCGAGGTAAAGGATGCAGAAACCAGTTTATCTGGATTACAATGCGACCACCCCCATCGCTCCCCAAGTCGCAGAGGCGATGCGCCCCTATATCTATAACACCTTTGGAAACCCATCCAGCAGCCACGCTTTTGGTGCGGCCGCCAAGAAAGGGGTGGAGAGCGCCAGAAGGCAGGTGGCAGACCTGATCGGCTGTCAACCAGACGAGATCATTTTCACCAGCGGTGGTTCTGAATCCAATAACTTTGCGATCAAGGGAGCCGCCTACGCCCTGCGCGGAAAAGGCAACCATATCATCACATCTGCCATTGAGCATCCGGCAGTACTTGAGGTTGTAGCTTACCTGGAATCGCAGGGTTTCCGTGTAAGTATCCTGCCAGTCGATGAATATGGATTGGTGGACCCTGCGGATGTAGAAAAGAATATCACTGCGGATACCATCCTGATCAGCATCATGCATGCTAATAATGAGGTTGGTACCATCCAACCCATCCGAGCCATAGCAGATATTGCACACAAACATCAGATCCTCATGCATACCGATGCAGCCCAATCGACCGGAAAGATCCCCGTCTCGGTTGAAACGCTGGGGGTAGACCTGCTCTCCATCGCCGGACACAAATTATATGCCCCTAAGGGGATCGGCGCGTTGTATATTCGTCGCGGTGTGCGGCTGGAAAAGATCATCCACGGTGCAGAACACGAGATGAACCGCCGGGCGGGCACGGAAAATGTCATTCAGATCGCTGCCCTGGGCGCTGCCTGCCAACTGGCGCATGAGAAACTGGACGAGTTCCAGATGCATATGCAAACTATGCGGGACCGGCTGGAAGAAGGACTGAAACAAGCCTTTCCGTATATAAAGATGAATGGGCATCCTGACAAAAGATTGCCCAATACCTGTAACGTGAGCTTCCCGGGGTTGGAAGCCAACACCATCCTATCCGAATTGGACCAGGTGGCAGCTTCGGCTGGGGCTGCCTGTCACGCCGAACAGGTTGACCTTTCTCCGGTAATTGAAGCGCTGGGTGTTCCAACTGAAATTGCCATGGGAACCATTCGCCTTTCCGTTGGGCGTGATACCACGCAAGAGGAAATCGATTTCGCACTTGAGGAGATTGAACGTGTGGTTGGCAATATCCAATCCCAGGCGGATTTTTCTCCAAGCTTAGGGATGGATGATGAGATAAAACTGACGCGCTATACACATGGGTTGGGTTGCGCTTGCAAACTGCGTCCGCAGCTCCTTGAGGAAGTGCTGGCTGATATACAACCGCCACAGGATAAACGCATCCTTGTGGGGACAGAAACCGGGGATGATGCTGCGGTCTATTTGATCAACACCGATACCGCCATTGTGCAGACGGTGGATTTCTTCACCCCGATTGTGGATGACGCCTATCATTTTGGCGCAATTTCAGCCGCCAATTCCCTGAGCGATGTATATGCCATGGGCGCTCAACCCCTCTTTGCACTCAATATTGTGGGCTTCCCGAGCAATCGCCTTCCGGTGAGTGTTTTGCGTGAGATCCTGCGTGGAGCGCAGGATAAAGCCATTGAAGCTGGTATTTCGATCATCGGTGGGCATACGGTTGACGACACCGAACCCAAGTATGGCATGGCGGTAACCGGGGTGCTGCATCCCGATAAATTGATCACCAATGCCGGGGCAAAGATCGGCGATCATCTGTTGCTGACGAAACCGATCGGCACCGGGATCCTGACCACAGCCCTAAAGCAGGGTTTGCTGGACGAGAAGCAGAGTGAGATCGCAATAGAGTGCATGTCTACTTTAAATGATAAAGCCGGGCAGGTGTTGGCGGAGTATGAGGTGCATGCCTGTACGGATGTGACCGGGTTTGGATTGTTAGGGCATCTTTTGGGGATGATGAAAGCCAGCAAAACTATGACGGAGATCAATTTTGATGCCGTTCCCATCCTGGATGGAGCGCTGGATATGGCTGCGGCTGGGATCATTCCCGGCGGAACACGGAGCAATCACAGTTTCACAAGATCCTCTGTGGAATATGCTTCAAATATCTCTGAGCTGCAGCAGTTCATTCTAAATGATGCTCAAACATCAGGTGGACTGATGATGGCATTACCAGAAGGTCGTGCGAAAGCCTTGCAAGCATATCTAGAGAGCGAAGGGGTGATGGCGATAGAGATAGGTATCATCAAAGAAAGATCGGATGATATATACATCTCTGTTCTGTAGGAGTGAGAGTTCTCTCGCCAAAAATTTACGCATTCTTCAATAATTCGATGTATTTCTCTGGGTCCTGGATAGGATCGGGATATTGCATATTAAAAGATCGCAATGTCTCGACGATGATGTTTGATATGCACAGGTTGCGATACCAGTTACGGTTGGCGGGGATGCAGAACCACGGCGCCCAGGGGGTGCTGGTCTTGTTCAATGCATCCTGATAAGCTGCCTGATAATCGCCCCATCTCTTCCTCTCATCCAGGTCGCCAGGGTTGAACTTCCACAATTTGTGGGGTTCGGTGAGACGCTCCAAGAAGCGCTCTTTCTGCTCGTCCTGGTCAATATGTAAATAAAACTTCAGGATGGTGGTTCCCTCGTCTGCCAGCATCTTTTCAAAGGCATTGATATGCTCATAGCGTTTCTGCCACACCGATTCAGGCACCAATTCATGCACGCGCACCACCAGCACATCCTCGTAATGGGAGCGGTTGAAGATGACGATCTCGCCTTTTCCCGGCACTTTCTGGTGAACTCTCCATAGGTAATCATGGTCCAATTCGAGTTCAGTTGGTACTTTGAAACTGGCGACTTTCACTCCTTGCGGGTTGACTTCCTCGAACAGGGCACGGATGGTACCGTCCTTGCCGCCGCTGTCCATGGCTTGCAGCACGATCAAAACTTTATGCTTGTGTTCGGCATACAATTTTTGCTGCAAGGTAGCGATCTCTTTTTGCAAGTCTTTGAAACGTTTCTTTGCTTCCTTCTTCCTGTCCACCCATTCGCCCAGTTCGTTTGCATCGCGTTTGGAAAGGTCGACCGGGTTTTGGGGATCGATACGATAGTCAAGCATACTAGCCTCCTATTTTGCCTGCTGCAATATAGTATTCATTAGTTCCTTGTCATCCGGGAATAGTCCTGAAGCGGGTAAGCGCTGCAAGAGTACTGCCCAATCAGGATTGATGGCAAAGACATCCTTGAAGATCGGCAGAGCTTCTTCGAGCTTTCCATTCTCCGCCAGCGTGGCTGCTTCCCAGAAGCGCAGTTCTTCAATGTGCGGTGCCAGCTTGGCTGCCTGCGCGTAGGCATGCATCGCATTCTTCATATCGTGCTGAGAAAGAAATTCGTCTCCTTGATTCATATGATCATAGGCGCGTTGGATGTCGATCAGGCGTTTTAGTTCGGTGAGTGGGTCAGGGTCATCCTCAACGCGCAGATCCAACACAAGATGTTCGTAGGGGGTATCACTCTTTGTCGCATCCGCAATGAGCATGGCGGCGCTCTGTTTTCCACGAATATCTCCACCTTCGGCTTGCGCAGCCAGCATGGCAGCTAACATACGGTCTGCCAGATCGCCTTGGCTTTCTTCGAATGCTTTTGCCATGGCAGGCCACACGGAGTCGTTCTTCATCATGTTCGCCTGCACTGAGAAGCCTTTTCCTTTTACGTGTCCTGCCTGGGCGATGCAGTGCGAACCGGTATGGGTGGCGACATTGCCTTGCGCATCGACGATGGCTACCTGGCGCACATTATTATCCTTATCTTCCGCCAGCATGATGTCCAATGCTTCCTGGGCGCTTTTGCCAGCGCGCAGCAGGTCCAGCCCTTGAGGTCCATAGCTCACTTTCACCAGGGATTGCGTGGCAATGGCACCCACACCGGCTTCAACCCATGGACAGAGTGAACCAACGTTGAACCAGTGTGATTGCACGGCGACACCCAGTTGTCCGGTCTTTTCATCCCGTGCTACGATCGAATAGGTGTGGTAAAGCGCGTCCATTGTCAACTCCTCAGTATTTATTTTTTCCAAAGTGCATAAAGGGCACGCGAAAGATAGCGCTGGCTGTCCTTTTCTTGTTGGGCTAATTCTCCCGATTGCACCTGTCCACCACGTGCAAGTAATTTCTCTTCCAAAACACGCTGCAGAGTCAGCGCAGATGCTTTTACAGCATATGCGGTCAACAGCAGGAAAGAAGCATCATCACTGAGTATGGCTTCACATGCATCCAGTAGATTGGGTAAGTATTTGTAGAATTCCCAGACCTCTCCATTGGGACCTCTCCCAAATTTCGGAGGGTCAAGTACGATCGCCTCGTATTGTTTCTCGCGGCGCGCTTCTCTTCTAGCAAATTTCAAAGCATCATCAACGATCCAGCGGATGGGTTTATCGGTCATCTTGGAAGCTGCCTGGTTTTCCTTTGCCCACAACACAGCTTTCTTGGAGGCGTCCACATGGGTTACATGTGCGCCCGCTTGCGCGGCGAACAAACTAGCCATCCCGGTGTAACCGAACAGGTTGAGAACCTTGACGGGCTTGTTCTGGGCTGCAATGTGATCGCGCAGCCAGATCCACTGTGGATATTGCTCGGGAAAAATACCGATATGCCGGGAACGAGAAAGCTGCAATTTACAGCGAATGCCATCCACATCGATAAACCAGGGACTCGGAAAGGATGAATTCTTTGTCCAATATCCATCATCTTCCTGATTTGGGGCGTTATAAAGTGCATGGGCTTTTCCCCATGTGCTGGCTGGGTAATGTTTCTGCCAAAATGCTTCCGGCTCTGGGCGGGCAAGGATGACCTCTCCATATTGCTCGAGCTTCATACCCTCGCCAGTATCGATTAATTTGTAATCACTCCAACCGTCTGTGGTGGTTACAGGAAGAATTGGTGTCTGATTGATGTTTTGTTTCACTATGATTAACTCTGTTTTTGCTTAGTATACCAATGAACTATACCGATGAAGTAGAATATTGGGATTACGGAATGTGAGGAACAATGACGGTTAACTTTAATCAAATTATAGATAGAGCGAATAGTGATTCTTTGAAATGGAATGTATATCCTGAAGATGTGATTCCGCTGTGGATCGCGGATATGGATTTCTTGGCACCCCCTGCAGTGAATCGTGCATTAGAAGAACGAGTTGCACACGGTATTTATGGTTATGCAAAAAATCCACCAGCGCTAGATGAGGCGATCATTCGCTGGGTTGAAAAACACTACGGGCTGCAAGTGAGCAATGCGGATATTCATTACGTTCCTGGAGTTGTCACCGGGTTCAACCTGGTTGCGCGCGCATTTCTGGAACCTGGAGATGGGATCCTGTTTCAACCACCTATCTATCCTCCATTTTTCAACGTTGCCGAAAACGGTGGTTTTGAGAGCCATGCCATAGATCTGGTACAAAATCCTGATGGGTCCTATGTGATAGATTTTGATCTGCTTGAAAAGAATATAAAACCCAACACAAAGATGTTCTTATTGTGCAATCCTCATAATCCGGTGGGGCGTGTATACACCCAAGCCGAGCTGCAGCAGATCGCTGCTTTTTGTGCGAAGCATGATCTTTTGATCTGTTCTGATGAGATCCACTGTGACCTCATCTATTCTGATCAGCACCATATTCCTATCATGTCGCTGGGCGAAGAGCTTGAAAAAAGGACGATCATGTTGTTTGCTCCCAGCAAGAGTTTCAATATCGCCGGTTTGGGTTTCTCGGTGATGATCATCAAGGATGAATGTTTGCGCGAGCAATTCAGAAAAGCGTTTGCGGGTATTCTTCCCCATCCAGATTTGTTATCCATACAGGCAGCGCTGGCTGCCTACACCTTGAGTGAGAGTTGGCTGCAGGAAGTGATGGAATACCTGGAAGGGAATCGCAATTTTATCTACGATTATGTCAACAATGAGATTCCCGGGATGCGGATGTGGAAACCAGAAGGGACCTTCCTGGCGTGGTTGGATTGTAGACAGCTGCCTTGTGCTGATGATCCTCATAAATTCTTTCTGGAGAAAGCGAAAGTTGGACTTAACAATGGAAGTGATTTTGGAGAAGTAGGGCAGGGCTTTGTCCGCCTCAATTTTGCTTGCCCTCGTGCAATGCTGCAGGAAAGTTTGGAACGCATGCGCAAAGCTGTACGAGATGTGTGATCACGATCCTTTTTTCTGGTAGGATTGTGGGCATGATGGATCAGAAACAAAAAAATAAGAACACAAAAAAGAGGTTGAAGCCTCTTTCTAAAATGATGATCACCTTCGTGGTCTTCATGTTGTTGGTCGTTTTCCTGCGCGCTGCAGGTGATTTCTTGATCGTTTCCAACGATCTGGAATATGCGAATGCCATCGTTGTGCTTAGCGGTGGGGACGAGAGCCGCATGCAGGAAGCGCTTGACCTCTACTACCAGAATTACAGCGGCCTGATCATCTTGACCGAGACTGGTGAACAAGTTGAGGGTTACGAACATTTGCATAGTTTTGATATGCGTATCGGGCTGTTGAACAATGGCGTTCCCAGCGGCAATATTGTCCTTACGGAGCAGGTGGTCACCAGCACAGAAGATGAGGCGCAGGCAGTCAAGCAGATACTGCAGAACCGCCAGTTCATTTCTTGCATTGTAGTGACCGATCCTTATCATACTCGCCGCACCATGCGTATTTTCCAGGATGTCTTTGCTGATACGGACATCAAGATCATAATCAGACCTACTTCCAACCATTGGTATAAAGCGGATGATTGGTTCCTCAAGATCAGTGGCTGGAAATTTACTGTCCTTGAATATATCAAGTATTTTGCCTATCAAATGGAACACTAAGAAGATTCCTTCCAAGTCGTGTTTTATCTCGATTGTGAATGTATAATACGTCTTCAAGAGTGTACACATGAAACGATTTATTCTCATTTCTCTATTTAGTCTGCTGATGTTTGCATTGAGTGCATGCAGTTTGCTGCCAGAGCCCGTTTACGAATCCGGCGATATCATCCTGGTGGACGATTTCTCCAGACCGAATTTTCAATGGGATGTATGGAAACGTGACGATGATTCAACTGTTGCGTATTATGAGGATGGATTGGTGTTTGTGATCAACGCTCCTGATACGGACTATACCAGCACGCTGGATAGAACCTACCAGGATGTACATATCGAGGTGCTTGCAGAAAACTTGAATGGACTGCCCAACAATGGGTTTGGGATCGTTTGTCGATATCAAGATGACGCTAACTACTATGCTTTCCTTATCTCATCCGATGGATATTACGGCATCATCCGTGTCCTTTATGGTGGATATGCTGTTCTGAATGGCGGAGAATTGCAGTATACCGAGATCATCAAACCTGGACTATCGACCAACCACATTCAGGCAGAGTGTGAGGGAAATGAGCTCAGTCTTCGCGTCAATAATGTGACGTTGGCTGCGGTGCAGGATGACGTTTTCTCCGATGGTTTGATCGGATTGACAGCCAGTACATTTGAGATCCCAGGGACAGCGATCCGTTTTGATAATTTCCTGGTAACCCAACCCTGATTAATATGAAAGTATTTCTTGGATCTATTGGATGCCGGCTCAACCAGAGCGAACTGGAGATATTGGCTGCTCAGCTTCGCGCAGAGGGACATTCGATTGTAGGAAAAGGGACAGAAGCACAGGCAGCTATTGTCAATTCCTGTACGGTGACCAATGCTGCTGATGCGGATTCTCGCAAGATGGTCAACCGCTTGCATCGCGACGGCGTTCAGACCATCATTCTGACCGGTTGCTGGGCTTCCGTGGATCTGATAAATGACGCAAAATTACCGGAAGGCACGATCTGTGTCCCAAATTCCGAAAAAGAGCATATCGTTCAGCAATTCTTCACGAATCCTGAGCACACACCAGTTGTGCAGCCGATGGGACGTATTCCACTGCCCGGTAAAGCAAGGAGAACACGCGCTTTCATCAAAGTGCAGGAGGGCTGTGATTATCACTGCACCTACTGCATCACACGTATCGCACGAGGGAAAAGCGTGAGTGTTCCGATCGAAACCATCCTTGATGATGTTCGCTCAGCAGTGTTGACCGGTACAAAAGAGATCGTATTAACGGGTACTCAATTAGGAGGTTGGGGGAAGGATTTTCCTGAGAAAAGGACGATATCCGATCTGGTAAAAATGATCCTCAAGGAAACTGATATCCCACAAGTCCGCTTGAGCTCCATCGAGCCCTGGGATATTGATGAGGAATTTTTTGCCCTCCTTTCAGAGCCTCGTTTTTGCGATCATCTTCATTTACCCCTGCAATCAGGAAGTTCGCGAACGTTGAAACGCATGGGACGCAGGATGTCGCCTGCGGAATATGCGCATCTTCTGGAGCAGCTGCGATCACATAAAGATGATCTTGCAGTTACCACCGATATTCTAGTGGGCTTTCCCGGTGAAACACAAGCAGACCACCTTGAGAGCATGCACTTTGTACAGGAAATGCAGTTTGCCGGGGGGCATGTGTTTCGCTATTCACCTCGACCAGGAACACCCGCAGCGCTATTTGCAGACCAGGTAGATGAGAAAGAAAAGAAGAGGCGCAACAAAGCTATGCGGGAGGTTGTTGAGCGTTCTTTTGCTGCTTATCGAGGGCAATACATGGATCGTGAAGTGCAGGTCTTGTGGGAGAGAGGGCAAAAAGAAGGTGAATGTAGATGGAGAATGCATGGTCTCTCCACAAATTATCTGCGTATTCAGGCTCTAACTCCACAAAACCTTTGGAACCAGATCTCCCCAGTTGTCATTTCAAAGGATCAGGGGCGCTTTATGGAGGGTTTTATTCCCAATGGTAGTAAAATGGATGATGTATCTTGACATTATGGTAGTATCCATTATGGTATAATTCACCCGTTAAATCTAAAGAATTCATTAGTTAAAAGAGGAAAATATCAAAGATGCCTAAAAGGACATATCAACCACGTATACGAAAACGCGTTCGTGTTCATGGTTTCAGAAAACGCATGGCCACATCCAACGGACGGAAAGTACTCAAACGACGAATGGCAAAGGGACGCCACAGCTTGACTGTGACAAAGAACAATCACGTCAAGAACGTGCGCTGGTAAGATTTCCTGATATCAATCGATAGTTTTGAGTTGTTTCACTCGAGAAGCATGTGAATCAGAAATTCCGACTTAAGAGAAGTGCGGACTTTAAAAAAGTAAAGGATTCAGGACAAACATATTATCATCCTTACCTGAAGCTTGCAGTTGCAAGCAATGGGTTGGCAATATCCCGTTTTGGAGTGGTTGTCAGTAAGATCATTGGTAATGCTGTTGTCCGAAATCGCTGCAAACGTAGAGTTCGGGCAGTCCTGAATCAAAATAAACAAAATTATGAAAATGGTTGGGATTTTGTTTTCATAATTCGAAAGCGTTTTCTGCATTCCACTGCATGCGATTTACAAGCTGCTGTTGAACACCTGGTTCAGGAAGCAGGCTTGTTGAAGACAAAGAACAATAAAAATCTATGATCACTGAAGGAAACCAACCTCAAGAACCATCCTTGCGTGATGTAAAGGTTACGATCTGGACGTTTCCCCGATACATCGCCATGTTCTTGATTCGCGCCTATCAGAAGATCGTCTCTCCTGCATTACCTTCCAATACATGTCGTTTCTATCCCACCTGTTCCCATTATGCATACATGGCCATTTATAAATATGGCATCTTCAAGGGTGGGTATTTAGCAATTCATCGTCTTTTGCGTTGTAATCCTTTTAATGAGGGCGGGTACGATCCTGTCCCATAAGGAAATATGAAATTAGGTGAAAATATGAAAAAGAAATCAATCCTGGTAATACTTCTCATCCTCATCGGTGCTTCTATTCTGGCAGGATGCACGGGTAGTGCCGGTGCCGCCTCAAGTTGGCCTGGGGTCACCGTGGATGAGGATCTGGCTTTAGTCTCCTACGGCTACCAGATTTATGCCCTGAATACACAAAATGGCAGCAAGGTCTGGACCTACCCGGCTGAACAAGATCGCAAGATCATGTTCTACGCACCTGCGGCGGTTGCAAATGGCACCGTTCTGGTGGGCGATTATGCGAATAGTTTGCATGCGATCAATCGCTCCAATGGTGTTTCAAAATGGGTTTTTGATGGTGCGGATAGCCGCTACATCGCCTCCGTACTTGTGGCAAACGGAAATGTCTATGCTCCCAATGCTGATGGGATGCTATATGTTTTGACAGAAGATGGGATGCTGAACTGGGTCTTTGAAACACAGGGACCGAACTGGTCGCAGCCTGTTGCGGACGAAAACTTTGTATATCTGGCATCCATGGATCACAAGGTCTACGCATTGCAACCGAACTATGAGACTTCTCAATTGAGCACAGATGCAAATGGGAACAAGACATTGGTCTCAGAGCCAGTTTGGGAATTGGATCTTGGAACCGCGGTTGTATCTGACCCCTTGCTGGTTGATGGAAACATGTATGTCGGTACACTGGATGGCAAACTGTTCAAGATCAACACAGCCGATGGCGCTATCGTTTGGGCATATGAGGACGATAGTAAGGTGAGCAGTATCTGGACAAAACCAGTTTTGATGGATGGCTTGGTCTTCTTTGCCACCGAAAGCGGCGATATCTACGCATTGAATGCGGAAGATGGAAGCGAAGCCTGGGCAGCACCTTTGTCAACCAATGCTCAGATCGTTGGTGATGGTGTCATTATCAACGATACGGTAGCATTCGGTACTACTGAAGGTGAGTTGGTTATCGTGGATAAAGACCAAAATAAATCCCCTTCACTCACAAAAGAAGGCAGCATCTATACTTCACCGATCTTTGAGGATGGAAAACTTTTCCTGACCCTGGTTGGTGGAGATAATTTGGTTTTTGCACTGGATGAAAATGGCCGCCAATTCTGGGCATTTTCCACAAAAGAATAATTTATAAAGGAAAATCACATGTGGGAATCACTTATTATCAAACCCTTCATTAACACGCTGCTCTTGATCTATAACCTGGTAGGCAAGAATTTTGGCGTTGCCATCATCTTGTTCACTGTCTTGATCAAGGCGCTCACGCATCCCCTCATCGCTCGCCAGATCCGCAGCACAAAAGCGCTTCAGGATCTGCAAAAGGATGAGGAATATCAGGAGATCCAGAAGAAATACAAGAACGATAAAGATCGTCTGGCGCAAGCACAGATGGACTTGTATAAGAAGAAAGGCATCAAACCTTTTGCTTCCTGTCTCCCAACTCTGATCCAATTCCCGATCATCATTGGTCTGTATCAGAGCATCATCCAAACCATGGGGAATGCTCCTCTGCAGATCTTGAATCTGGTACCCAAGATAGGCACATGGTTGACAAACACATTTTCATTCATACCCTCGGTTGTGGATCCGTTGACCCTGATCCCTTTGAATAACCAGTTCTTATGGATGAACCTCAGCCAACCAGATCGCGTTTACATCCCTGGTATCTCCTTTGGCATTCCGGTGTTGGCGATCTTTGTTGTCATCACCAGCTTCATCCAGAACAAACTCATCAGTCCATCGGGTGGAGATGCTCAGGCCGCACAAGCCACCGGTATGATGAATATCTACATGCCGCTCTTGATGGGTTGGTTCGCTTACTCACTCTCCTCGGGTTTAGCGCTCTATTTCGCAGTTTCCAATGTCATCTCTCTGTTGCAATATGCAGCACTTGGGCGTATCAAATTCAGTGAGTTGTTCAAACGAAAAGAAAAAAGCGAGAAAAAAGCAGCTTAATTGCCATGTATAAGCAAACTATGCTTATGAAACGAATAGACAAGAATGCTTTGGTGGTTTCTACCCCTTTGAAATAGAAGGGGTAGTACGCTATTTGAAGTCCATTACAGGTTCTTGCAGCAAAATACTACGATTTCAAGTACTTTGTTCAAACCTCCCAAGCGACAAGTTGAAAGGAAGGTCTACTAATGGAAGATCGCACTGCTGAAATGGAAATAAATGGTCAAATGCCTTCATATCTCGATGACGATGTGGATAAATTGGAAAAAGCAAGAAGGATCGCTTTTGAGACCATCAAAAATCTTCTGGAAAAGATGAATATTGATGCCAAAGTTGTTACACGCATCGTTGACCCAGAGGATGATCGGGATCGTTCGATCGTATTGGCTGACATCACCGGCAAGGACCTCAGTATTTTGATCGGTCGAAAATCGGATACGTTGAATTCCCTGCAGTACATCTCAAGCCTCATCCTGTGCAATGAGATGGGTGAGTGGATCCCTCTGACAGTTGATGTACAGGGATACCGTTCACGTCGAGAACGCCAATTGCGCCAGTTAGCACGACGAATTGCTGATCAGGTAGTCCAAACGGGCAGGAAGCAGGTCCTGGAACCAATGCCGGCCAATGAACGCCGCATTATTCACCTTGAACTACGTTATCATCCATTTGTAACAACTGAGAGCACTGGCGACGAACCGAACCGCCGGGCTACCATTTTCCTAAAGCCAAAAGAATAGTTGTTGTTCTTTTAATGATCTGAAAGGAAAAGTCATGCGTGCAATTGATATCATTGCCCATAAAAGAGATAAACTGGAACTGACCAAAGAAGAGATCGATTTCTTTGTAGCGGGGATCACCACTAATACCATCCCGGATTACCAGGCTTCTGCCTGGGCGATGGCAGTTTTACTTAATGGTATGACAGCGCAGGAAACAACTTACCTGACGTTGGCGATGGCACATTCTGGAGATATTCTGGATCTGTCAAGCGTTGCACCCCTGGTTGTTGACAAACACTCATCGGGTGGGGTGGGCGATAAGACTACTCTGGTCGTTGCTCCTCTCGTGGCTGCTTGTGGATTGCCAGTAGGAAAGATGTCTGGGCGTGGATTGGGCTTTAGTGGCGGTACGCTGGATAAAATGGAGTCTATTCCAGGTTATCGCGTTGATCTGAGTGAAGAAGAATTCATGAAACAATTGGCGGATATCGGGATCGTCCTGACAGGTCAAACCGGCGATCTTGCTCCAGCAGATGGTTTCATGTATGCATTACGTGATGTCACCGGGACTGTTCCCTCAACTCCATTGATCGCTTCATCCATCATGAGCAAGAAGATCGCCGCTGGTGCACATGCTATCGTGCTGGATGTAAAGCTTGGCTACGGCGCTTTCATGAAGGATCTGGAATCAGCGCGCGAATTGGCCCAACTGATGGTCGAGATTGGTAATCTAAGCGGACGCAAAGTCCGTGCTTTGCTGTCCGATATGAACCAGCCTCTTGGAAAAGCGGTTGGAAATGCTATTGAACTGAAAGAAGCGATCGAAACCATGCATGGGAAAGGTCCCGAAGATTTCCGGGAACACTGCCTGGTTGTCGCCTCCCACATGTTGATTCTGGGCGAAAAAGCCGCGGCCATGGAAGAAGCACGAGCCCTCGCGGAAGAAAAGCTCAGTGATGGAAGCGCTTGGGATAAATTCCTGATCCTGGTCGAAGCTCAGAATGGTGATGTGGATTATGTGAAAGACCCAGAAAAATTACCTGCTGCCGAGATTCGCGACGAGATCTGCGCAGATGCAGATGGTTATATTGCGATGATCAATGCCCAATCTGTGGGCGAAGCATCCGTTATGCTGGGCGCGGGACGAGAGAAAAAGGGTGCAGCTATTGATCTGGGCGTGGGTATCTATGTTGAACATAAGGTCGGAGACCAGGTGAAGAAAGGCGATGTCCTCTTCACGATCTATGCAAACGATGTTGACAAGCTGAATTCTGCCAAACAGAAATTAAGTGAAGGTGTTCGCATCCAGGCTGCAGCATGCGAAGAATTACCCTTGTTCTACGGTGTTCTGTAGCGCTTGAAATTGAACAAAAATTGATTTTATGAGATAATTCAGCCATATTGGCTGTGATGGAAACGAGTAACTCAGAGCTATGATCTCAGCGAACCAGGGATAGTGCGAGCCTGGTATCCAACTTTGAGTGAAAATCCTTCCGGAGCTGTGATCTGAACACAGTTTTGTAAGTAAGAAATCCGGTCTCACCAACCGTTAGCGTGGTGCAGAGATATTCAAGATATCTCTGGTGAGAGTTCACAATCGTGTGAGAATTTGGGTGGTACCGCGGGTAATTATGCTCGTCCCTTGCAGAGGACGAGCATTTTATTTTTGGAGGTATTATGTTTAAATCGGTTTCATCGAAACTGAACACAAAAGAATTAGAAGAAGCGATCCTTGAGTTCTGGACTAAAGAGGATATCTTCAAGAAGACACTTGAAAAGACCAAAGATGGTCCGAAATATGTTTTCTATGAGGGACCACCAACAGCGAATGGCAAACCTGGGATTCATCACGTGCTTGCCAGGGCTTTCAAGGATATTTTCCCGCGCTATAAGACCATGAATGGTTTCTTCGTCGACAGGCGTGGTGGGTGGGATACGCATGGCCTGCCAGTTGAGATCGAAGTTGAGAAGAAATTAGGTTTTACTAATAAACAGCAGATCGAAGACTACGGCATCGAAAAATTCAACAAACTCTGCCGAGAATCAGCCTTCTCATACATTCAGGAATGGGAAAAATTGACCGACCGTATAGCTTATTGGGTCGATCTTGACCGTGCTTACGTGACCTTCAAGGATGAATATATTGAATCCGTTTGGTGGTTGTTGAAAAAGCTTTGGGATCAGGATCTTCTATATCAGGGCTTCAAGGTTGTCCCCTATTGCACTCGCTGCGGAACACCCTTGTCGGATCATGAGGTTGCCCAGGGATATAAGGATACAACTGAACCATCCATCTTTGTTCGTATGCCTTTGATGGATGAAGAAGATACTTCGTTGTTGGTATGGACGACAACTCCATGGACGCTCCCAGGTAATGTGGCTGTGGCGGCAGGGAAGGATATTCCCTATGTGAAGATCGAACGCCAATTGCAGAATGGTGATGGCACAACCAAAGAAAAATTGATATTGGCAGAACCAATGCTTGAAGAAGTGTTCGGTGATGAAAAAGTCACTATTCTGGAGCGCTTTAAAGGAAAACAGCTCAAGGGAAAACGCTACCAACCACTGTTCACATTCCTGCCGGTGGAAAAACCTGCGCATTACGTTGTGCTGGGTGATTTCGTCACGGTTGGGGAAGGTTCAGGACTGGTACATATTGCGCCTGCATTCGGTGCGGACGATATGGATGTAGCCAACAAGGAAGACCTGCCGGTGTTGATGACGGTCAAGCCGGATGGCACGTTCATCCGTGAAGTGGATTACTGGGCAGGAAAGTATGTAAAAGATGCTGATCCGTTGATCGCAGAACACCTCAACGAACGCGGTTTGTTGTTCAAGGTGCAGGATTATACGCACACTTATCCCTACTGCTGGCGCTGCCATACACCCTTGCTGTATTATGCCCGCCCAACCTGGTACATCCGCACCAGCCATCGCAAGGATCGCCTGGTGGAATTGAACAAAGAGATCAATTGGTATCCAGAACATATCAAGAATGGTCGTTTTGGGAACTGGTTGGAGAATAATATTGACTGGGCGCTGGGTCGTGAACGATTCTGGGGCACGCCGCTGCCTGTCTGGGTGTGTGAGGATTGTGGTCTGCAAACCTGTGTGGGTTCCAAAGAAGAGCTCTCCGAACGGGTGGGGCACGATCTGACCGGGTTGGAATTGCACCGTCCTTATGTGGATGAGGTCACGTTTGAATGTCCTGAATGCCACGGGAAGATGAAGCGCGTTCCCGAACTGATCGATGTGTGGTTTGACTCTGGATCGATGCCGGTAGCCCAACAACACTATCCATTTGAGAATGAAGAGGAATTCAAAGAACAGTACCCCGCAGACTATATCTGCGAAGCGGTGGATCAGACCCGCGGTTGGTTCTATTCGCTGCATGCCATTTCGACACTTGTGTTTGATCAGAAGTGTTTCAAGAATGTGCTGTGTCTGGGGTTGATCCTGGATGAGAATGGGCAGAAAATGTCCAAGTCAAAGGGAAATGTTGTTGATCCATGGGATGTGATCAACAAGAACGGAGCAGATGCCATCCGCTGGTATCTTTACACCGCCAGCCCTCCCGGACAGGAGAGGCGTTTCTCCGCCAATTTGGTTTACGAAGTGATCCGCAATTTCATGCTCACTTTGTGGAATACCTATTCCTTCTTTGTGACCTATGCTAACCTCGACAAATGGACTCCTGAGGTCGGTAAGACCAATATTGCTTACTCACCGCTTGATAAATGGGTGCGTTCAGAACTGCACTCTCTGACAAAGGAAGTCACTGAAGCGCTTGAAAATTATGATGTCATCAATGCCACTCGTCCCATCGAGGCGTTTGTCGATCAGCTTTCCAATTGGTACCTGAGGCGCTCACGCAGGCGCTTCTGGAAGAGTGAATCAGATGAAGATAAATATGCCGCTTATGCAACGTTGTATGAAGCGCTGGTAACCATCAGCAAGTTGATCGCACCTTCCATGCCTTTTATGGCTGAGGATCTGTACCAGAACCTCGTGCGCTCAGTGGATGCAGATATGGAAAAATCAGTTCACCTCACATCCTGGCCAGTATATGATGAGTCTCTTATCGATGCCAATTTGAATCAAGAGATGGAGTTGGTCATGAAATTGGTCTCGCTGGGACATGCGGCGCGCAACAAATCAGGTATCAAAGTGCGCCAACCATTGGCTGAAGTCGCCTTCACAATGGGTGCAGCTGATGATGACACTATCGTTGAACGGTATGCGGATATCCTGAAAGATGAACTGAATGTCAAGGATGTGCGCTTGTTGAGTGCTGCCAATGAGGCGGTTGCGTATGACCTGGTGCCGTTACCAAAGCAGTTGGGGCAGAAGTATAAGAATGAATTCCCCAAGGTCAAAGCAGCAATTCTACAACTGGATGCTGAAAAAACTGCACTATCGATCTCGCAGGGCGAGCCTTTCGATGTCAAGGTTGGTGACCAGACCTATTCCATCAATCCCGATGAGGTTGAGATCCATCTTCAAGCAAAAGAAGGATTTGAGGTCGCTTCGGACGGTGCCTACCTGGCAGCGTTGGTGACCACATTAGATGAAGATCTGGTGTATGAAGGATTGGTGCGTGAGTTCATCCGCCGTGTACAGGAAGCACGCAAACAGGCGGGCTTTGATATCGCAGACCGCATATCGCTCTACTTCGCAGCGTCTGAGAAACTTGAAAAAGCGATCGCAAAACATCGCGACTATGTCATGGCAGAAACTCTCGCCATAGCCATGTCATCCCAAAGTCATCCGGATACCTTGCCTAACGCAAGTGATGATTTTGATGATGAACAAGTGACGATATGGCTTGAGAGAATGTCTGAAAGCTAAACGAGAAAAAAGACCAATCCAAAAGGGTTGGTCTTTTTTATATGATAGGATAAGTGATTAGCTAGGGCATTAGACCACCGGCAATTTTTCGTATACAATCAATGGAAATAATTATTGGAGTGCTTACTTGAAAAAGACCATTAAATCCTATATCTTCTTGATCGTGTTAGCAGGAATTATCATTTTTCTGGATCAGTTCACCAAGGATCTTGTGCGAGCGGGTTTGGAATATGGAGAAGTATGGTCTCCCTGGGAATGGTTGACGCCCTATGCGCGTATCGTGCATTGGTATAACACTGGCGTTGCATTTGGACTCTTCCAGGGGTTGGGATTGGTCTTTACATTTTTACCTATCATCGTGGTTATCTTTATATTCATCTTTTACAGCCGGTTGGCTGGGGATGACTGGTGGATGCGGGTTGCGATTGGATTGGAATTTGGTGGCGCGATTGGAAATTTGATCGACCGCATTCAGATCGGGCATGTCACTGATTTCATATCGGTGGGAAATTTCCCGGTCTTTAACATTGCCGATGCTTCCATTACTGTTGGAGTGGGGGTGATGTTAATCGCCTTGTGGCGTGAGGAGAAGAAGAGCTCTCAAGAAACAGCATAAATCTATGAATGCCAAGAGAGATGTTTTTACCATTACTTACACAGGTGTAGACCCGATCCGATTGGATAAATTCCTGGCTGAAGCTATGCCGGATCAATCACGTTCGCGAATTCAGGACCTAATTAAATCCGGAAAGGTTCACATTGACGGTTCTCTGGTTGAAAAACCGAGTTTCCTTCTAGCCGAGGCATGCGAGATAACCGTTGTAGTACCCGAAGCCCAGGCATCGGATCTGGTTCCTGAGGATATTCCACTTGACATCCTTTTCGAGGATGAGAATGTGATCGCGGTCAATAAAAAGGCCGGGATGGTCGTACATCCTTCTCATGGTCATCAGACCGGAACATTGGTGCATGCATTACTGGCACATAACCCATTCCTTCAGGGAATTGGCGGCATACAACGTCCTGGTATCGTCCATCGGCTTGATCGTGATACTTCTGGTGTGATCCTGATCGCCAAGAATGAGCAGACACACCGTTGGCTTCAGGACCAGTTCAGAAAACGACAGGTGAGGAAAGAGTATCGCGCTTTGGTGGACGGGCATCCACCCACACCAACCGGCCGCATCGAGATAGGTATTCAACGTGATCCTACCAAACGTAAGAAGATGGCGGTAGCCTATGGCAGTCGTGGGCGAATGGCGATCACAGAATATGAACAGATCAAAGCTTTCAGCGAGCATACGTATCTATCCGTTCGCATCCATACTGGAAGAACGCATCAGATCCGGGTGCACCTCTCTCATTTGAATTGTCCAATCGTTGCCGATACCGTCTATGGATATAAACATCCTTCTCTGCAAGTAGGAAGACAGTTTTTGCACGCCTACTCCATATCGATCCGCTTGCCCGGCGCTTCTTCTGCTACCACCTTCACTGCCGATCTACCCATTGATTTACAAGAGATACTCGACCAACTCACATAATTATTTGGAGAACCTATGAAGAATGAACAAAGCATAATAGACCTTAGGTCAGACACAGTTACTCTTCCTACTCTGGAGATGCGCCAGGCTATGGCAAATGCAGCGGTGGGGGATGATGTGTATCGCGAAGATCCAACCGTGAACCTGCTTGAAGAAAAATCAGCCGCACTTCTTGGAAAAGAAAAGGGTTTGTTTATATCCTCGGGGACCATGGGAAATCTTTTGGCGATCCTGGTCGCCTGCAAACGTGGTGAAGAAGTGATCATGGGGAATGCCGGGCATACGTTTTTGCACGAGGTGGGTGGGATCTCTGCTTTGGGGGGGATCTTTCCCTATACACTCCCTAACTCTCAGGATGGTACGCTTGATCTGGATATGATCAAAAGATCTGTCCGCGGCGACGATATCCACGAACCACGAACGAAGATGGTCGTGATAGAGAACACCCAGAACCAATGCGGTGGAATCCCGATCGGCGTCAACTATATGCAGGATCTTGCCACATTGACAACGAAGCATGGGCTGTTCTTGCATGTGGACGGTGCTAGACTATTCAATGCCGCGGCAGCATTGCAATGCCAGGCGAAAGATCTGGTTGCAATGGCGGATTCGGTCACTTTCTGTTTGAGCAAAGGTCTCTGTGCGCCGGTGGGCTCAGTCTTATGTGGGGCAGCTGATTTCATTGAAGAAGCCAGACGATATCGCAAGATGCTGGGCGGTGGTATGCGTCAGGCGGGTATCCTGGCAGCAGCCGGTATCATAGCGATCGAGGAAATGGTTGAACGCTTGGTGGATGATCATCGACGGGCATATAAGCTGGCAGAGCACTTATCGCAGTTGCCTGGCTTTACATTGTCCAAAGGTATGCCACTCTCGAATATGGTCTTTCTCAACATTGACCGGGCTGTTTTCCCTGATGATGAGGAGCTGCTTGCTAAATTCGAAGCAGCAGGGATCCGCATCGGTTTTTCTGATAAGGATGAGATCCGCCTGGTAACCCATTACTGGATCACAGACGAACACGTCGATCGCGTGATCGAGGTGTGTGAACGATTTTGAAAAGAAATTTGCAAGTTGATTTAAACAGTAGCTTGTTATAATCTTTAGACAACCAGAGAGGTGAAAAATGGAGCAATTCATTACCATCGAACAGATTGATGCAGCAGTAGCAGAGATTAAGAAAAGAACACAACATGAGCCAAAGGTCGGATTGATCCTCGGATCAGGTTTGGGGGATCTGGCAGAATCGGTTCAACCTGCCGATATCATCGATTATAAAGATATTCCCGGATGGCCTGCTTCAACAATTGAGGGGCATAAGGGTCGTCTAGTCATTGGTGAACTCGAGGGTACAACTGTATTGATCATGCAGGGGCGCGCGCATTATTATGAAGGTTATCCGATCACTCAAATTGGTTTCCCGATCCGTGTGATGAACCGTTTGGGCATCAATACTCTTATTGTCACCAACGCTGCCGGTGCCATCAACCCGGATTACTTGCCTGGTGATGTGATGATGCTGACTGACCATTTGACCTTGATGGCGATGAGTGGGGAAAACCCACTGCGTGGACCGAATCTGGATGAATTCGGACCTCGTTTTCCTGATATGAGTCGTAGTTACAGCCCCGCTCTGATGGAACAGGTTGAAGAGATCAGTGCAAAATTGAATATACCTGTGCATAAAGGCGTCTATGTGTGTCTGGCAGGACCCTCATTTGAGACACCGGCTGACTTGCGCTTTTTGCAAGTGATCGGGGCAGACGCTGTTGGTATGTCCACGGTTCCTGAGGTCATTGTCGCTGTGCATTCAGGAATGCAGGTATTGGGTTTTTCTGGTATCAGCAATAAAGCAAACCTGGATGGAAGCACTATAACCACACATGAAGAAGTATTGCAGGCTGGGAAAGAGATCGCACCGAAGCTAGAGGCCATCATTCGTGGAGTACTAGCAAATCAATAGCCTGCGCCAGGTCTGGTATAGGTAATTTACATGGTAGAACTACTTCAATTCTTGAAGGAATTTGAGGGTGGGATTTACCTCCTGCTGGCGGTCTTTGCGCTCATCTCGGGCGGACGATTATTCCAGGCTTTCCAGGAGAAAAATAAATCCGCTTTCAGCCTTGAAAAGGAAATCGCACAGAAGAAGATCAACTCTTCTGGTGCGGTCTTGGCGATCATCGGTGTATTATTGATCGGACAGGTCTTGTTGGTCTCGGTTGCTTCAGTGCGTTATCCGGGTCTGTATGAATTGACAACTCCCACTGTGGGAGCGCTGCCTACACCCACCGATATGTTTCAGCCCATGCTGCAAATGGAGGAGACACCGGAGGGACTGGAACAGACCCAAACTGCAGTTGCCCTGACCGGATGTATCCCCGGGCAGATCGAGTGGTTGTCACCGCAATCTGGGGAGGAGGTCTCAGGATCGGTGCCTCTGTTTGGTACGATAAATGTGCCCAATATGGGATTCTATAAATATGAATATCGTTTGAAAGGTCGGGAAGATTGGATTCCCATCGCGGCGGGAAATCGGGTTGTGATCGAGGATGAATTGGGTGGAAACTGGAATACGGAGCAGCTACAACCAGGATTATACGAGCTGCGTATCGTTGTATCTGATAATCAGAATAACCTTTTTCAGCCTTGTTTGATCGAAGTCAAGGTCGTTTTATGAAAGGGATTTGTTGATGGCTGAGGTAATGATTCGGGCGGCGGTTTCTCCAGATTTCTCTGTGTTGTCCTCATTCCGCCATTCTGTTGAAACCCAGAATGTCTGGCAAATGGAACAGGAGATCAATGATGGAAATGTGACGGTTCATTTTCATGAGATGAAATTACCCCGTTTGATGAAGCTCTCCTATCCGCGTTCAACGATAAATTTACTAGAGCGTTGGAAACAGTTATCGGTGCTCCTCATCGCTTGCGTGGATAATGTCCCCATCGGGTATATATCCTCGTCATCTTACCAAACGACCTCGAATGTATGGATAAAAGATCTGGTCGTGCATGAACGTTGGCGGCGTCAGGGGGTGGCAACATCTCTTGTGAAAGCAATGGCGGATTGGGGCGAAGAACGTGGTTTGAAACGGATGACGCTTGAAATGAGTTCGAAGAATTATCCTACCATCAAGCTTGCTCAGAAATTGGGTTTTGAATTTTGCGGATATAATGATTTTTACTATCAAAATAACGATATCGCGATCTTCTTTGCGCGATTGATCCGCTAGGGGATTAATGTTTTATGGATGTTTTTGGAACGATCAATGGAGGGGTTGCTTTCTTCAAAGCTGCCAGTGATGTTTTAACCGCTGGTCTAGCTCTGACCACTTTTTCGTTGTTCCTCTATTCTTTAACTTTCCGAATCCAGGACAGGTTAACCACCATCTTTTCTGCTATATTGTTTGCTCTGATCCTTGTTTTCGGGGCAGATGCATTTGGTTCAGTCATCACCGAACCGGATATTTTAATGAATATCATCAAGGTACATTGGGTTGGTTTGCTCTTCATCCCAACTTTATATTTTCACTTCTCTGATGCTCTGCTGGAGATGACCGGAAAGCCCAGTAAGGGGAAGCGGAAGTATCTTGGATATATTTTTATCCTTGTCAGTTTTGCACTACTCTTTTTCTTATTCAGGGGTGATCTTTTAGGTGAACTGGTTTTGAATGAAGCTCCAGCACCATTTTTCTATCGCACGACAGTTATGAACTTGTACCTGATCTTCTTTTTCATAACGATCGGGTTGTCGATCTACAATTTCTACCGCGCTGTCAAGCGAACAAACACTCGAACCAGTAAACGCCGAATGTTGTACCTGGTCTTTGGTGCGTTGGGATTGCTTTTTGGACTCTTTCCATACCTGACTTTTGAATCCTCTATTGGTGTGTTTAGCACATTGACTTTTTGGTTGACGTCGTCTATTTTGTACTTAACCAGTTGGATATTACTATTGACGATGACTTACGCCATTTCTTTCTTTGGCTTTTCCGTACCGGACCGCGAGATCAAAAAACGACTTATGCACTGGATATTTCGTGGACCTTTAACTGCCAGTATCGCGCTGGGTCTTACCACATTGATCCGCCGAGCTGCTACTATCTTGGGGCAGGACCTCACAATGCTTGAGATCCTGGCGATGGTAGCTAGCGTTGTACTTTTACAGCATACCTATACTCTTCTCTTTCCCAAAATGGAGAAGATCCTTTTTACCGGCAAAGATCTACAGGAATTGGAACGCGTACGCCGACTCGAAGAACGATTGTTTACCAAGCATGACTTCGAGCAATTTTCCGAGATCATTCTAGCCAACATCTGTGACCGAATTCGTGTTACCGATGCAGTTATTATGTTGAAGTTGAATGGGAGTTTTGAACGGATAGTGGCGGTTGGAGAAGAAGCAGCAATTCTCGCTGCCATCCAAGAAATGGGGGATGATCTGCCGAATTATGAAAACGATAAACTGCTCTACCCTAAAGGATCAATAAATTTGATCCTTCTACCATCCATTTCTGTAGAAAATGATCCCCAGGTCATTCCGGGATACATCGCAGTAAAGGATTTGGACGCAATCGAGCTGGATGATGAACAGACCAGAGCGGTGAATGTGCTGTTAACTCGTTTACGAACAGCCATTCTCGATTATTTACAGCAGCAAAAGATGCTATTATCCCTCGATATTCTTGCACCGCAAATTGATGAGATGCAGTATTTGCTGGCCGCAGGGCGGTTCAATCCTTTGGGAACAAGTACTGAACTGAATAATAAAGACCAGGTGAACAAATGGACAAAAGATGCGCTTTCGCATCTATGGGGAGGACCCAAATTATCGAACAATGCTTTGTTACAATTGAATGTAGTACAGGAGCGAGCCGGGGAGATGGGAATTACCCTTACGAAAGCATTGAGCTCTATCCTGAAAGACTTGATACGATCTCTCCAACCAGAAGGAGAGCGTCAATATACGAACGAGTGGTTACTCTATAATATTTTGGATTTTAAGTTCAACCAAAATATGAAGATGAGGGATATCGCAAAAAGGTTGTCTTTATCAGAAGCCGATCTTTATCGTAAACAGCGTGTCGCTGTTGACCTAATTGCAGCAAAAATTATAAACTTGGAAAATTCATCCAGCGAGGAATAATGGTGAATTTCAGGAGGGATAAAAATGGTTTGGAAGAAAAATGTTTCAGATGAGCAGTCTGGTCCCGTTGTAGATGATTCATGGTGGGAATCGCTCTTGGATGACGCGAATCAGTATCCGGCTTCGGAGGGCGGTTTTACAGCCAAACCGCGTGAGAGAAGTGCAATTGAAACTGAGATCGATTGGGAGCTCATGGAAAAATATTTCCGTGAGGATGAGATCTTAACTGTACTGGTTGTAGGTTACAACAAGGGTGGCCTGTTGGTCAAAGCTACAGATCTGAAAGGATTTGTACCCAATTCTCACCTGATAGATATTTCCAGGATCCAATCAGCCGCAAAACGCTATCAAGAGCTAAAAAAATGTGTTGGTAAGGAGATCACTGTCAAGATCATTGAAAGCGATCCGAAATTGGGAAAACTGATCCTTTCTGAGCGAGCAGCGGAGAAAGCTCCCGGCAGCCGGTTGGATATTTTTGAAGAACTCTCGATTGGTAGCGTTGTTGAGGGAGAGGTGACCAATATTACAAAATTTGGCATCTTTGTTGATCTTGGCGGGATCGAGGGTCTCATTCATGTTTCGGAGATATCTTGGGGCAAGGTGCACCATCCGGCGGAGTTGGTGAACGTTGGAGATACCATAAAAGCCCGCGTAATTTCAATTGATTGTGAAAAAATGCGCATTGCTTTGAGTATCAAGCAATTACTTCCCAATCCCTGGTACGACTTCAGTGAGCGCTATCTGGTTGGGGATGTGATAACGGTCACAGTGACCAAGATGGTTGGATATGGAATTTTTGCCGAAGTGGAGAATGGAATTGAAGGACTGATCCATATCTCTGATATTCAATCCAAGGACGCCACCCTATCCGTGGACGATCTACAAATTGGTGAGAAGATCGTTGTGGCGATAAAAGCGATGGATGTTGAAAATCGCCGCTTGAGCATGGGATTTATCAGTAGATTCTAGCAGAATGCATTATCATTATATTTAATGAAGGTAAAACCAAATAATTCATCAGAGATACTTGAATATTTTCAGAGATTCATCAAGGATATTGTTGGTATTGTTCTGATCTCTACTGCAGCCATTAATCTACTTGGTATTTTGGGGTTATCAGAGGGCAGGCTTCTTGATTCAATGGTGCAATTGGTTCGCCAGGGTTTTGGTTGGGGTGCGGTCGTTTTTCTTCTCTTTTTACTCTATATTGGAATTTTGATCTTGTTTCGCCGGGTTGAGGCAATTCCTGATCTTAACCTGAGACGCGTGCTCTTGCTGGAGATATCATTCTTCGCTGCGCTGGCTTTTTTGTCGATTTTTGGCGGTAACATCATTTCAAGAGCAACACAGGGGATGGATGGTGGTGTGATCGGATGGGGAATTGCGCGGATATTCAACTCTTTCCTCCCCATGCAGGTAAGTTCTGTTCTTCTCTTCTTGGTCGCATTGTTCTCTCTGGTCGCTGCCTTTGGTGGCTTGAGAAAAGTGATAACTGCCTTGCAGGTGAAATTAGGTGAGCTCGAACAGCAAAACTCGACACTAGCTGCAGATATGAATGAACAGGATTCCAAGGTGGGTGATGCGCATCAAACATCCGTTGAACATGAACCTCAGCTCGATGCACAACCAGCCCTCCCCGATGAAAACCTCCCTGATAACGCTATCTTGATCGATCCGCAGAACGTTGCGACAGATGAAAAATATATCAAGAACAATGCTGAGGTGATCGAGCAAACATTTGAAGAGTTCGGCATCCCTGCCAGTGTTGTGGGATATCGTATTGGACCGACAGTTATTCAATATGCCTTGGAACCGGGTTATATTGATAAAACTTCAGCCAATGGAGAAGCCAACCGGAGAAAGATACGTGTGTCTCAAATATCTTCGCTGCAGCGTGATCTGGCTTTAGCCCTTGGGGCAGAGAGATTGCGTATAGAAGCCCCCATCCCGGGATATTCTTTTGTTGGGATCGAAGTTCCTAATCGTTATAGCAGTATGGTGCGACTGAAGAGCATTCTCACCAGTACAGATTTCCAGCGTATGAACTCATCGCTGCGCCTGGCCCTTGGATTGGATGTTTCCGGTAATCCGATCGCAGCTGATCTGACGCGTATGCCGCACTTGCTTATCGCCGGGACAACGGGTTCGGGCAAATCTGTTTGTATAACTGCACTTATTATGAGTCTGGTAATGTGTAATTCTCCCGAAGACCTTCAAATGGCGATCTTGGATCCCAAGCGGGTTGAACTATCACAATTCAATGGGCTGCCGCACTTGATCGGAGAGGTGGAATCAGATCCAAACCGCATGCTGGCGGTGTTGGAATGGGTTGTAGCAGAAATGGAAAGGCGCTACAAGGTCTTTGAAGAGAAGAATGCACGTGATATTGATGTGTATAATCTCAAAGCTGCACGGAGAGGTTTTCCGAAAATTCCAAAGATCGTTGTTTTGATCGATGAGCTTGCCAGCTTGATGATGATGTCCCCGGAGCAAACTGAAGCCCGCCTGGTGCGGTTGGCACAGATGGCGCGAGCAACAGGTATCCATCTGATCGTGGCTACTCAGCGCCCCAGTACAGATGTGGTGACTGGCTTGATCAAAGCTAATTTCCCAGCCAGGATCGCTTTCACCGTCGCTTCTTCTGTTGATTCGCGTGTCATCCTGGATGTGAACGGAGCTGAAACATTATTGGGTAGAGGAGACATGTTATTCCTCGATCCGGAAAATGGTGCTCCTCACCGCGTGCAGGGTGTTATGATCGACGATAGCGAGATCAAAGCTGTTCTGGAGCATTGGAATACTGTCATTCCACCCCAGACATCTGCCGGTCCACCGCCTTGGGATAAATTTGTGGTCGAACGCAGCGAAGATGGTGACGAAATGATCGGGAGAGCGATCGCCTTGCTCAAGAAAGAAGGACGAGCCAGTGCTTCCCTGCTTCAGCGGCGGCTGCACATCGGCTATCCTCGAGCTGCCAGGTTGATGGATGAATTGGAGGAAATGGGCGTCATTGGACCTCCGGAATCAGGGGGCAGGGACCGCGAAGTTATCTTTGATGATCCTGAAGAATAAGATCCGGAGAATTCCTTGACAGGATACCCTGCCAATACTAGGATAGGACGATATTATTACGATGGAGACTAGATGACATTCACAGATCGTCTGAGAGCATTATTTAAAGGTTTTCTTGATAGGGTGGGCAGTTCTCTGTATCAACTTGGAATTGGCGCAAATTTCATTACTATCATGGGAGTAGTTGGTAATATCGTCGCGGCATGGATGATATCTCGCGGGGTTTTATTATGGGGTGGGATCGTGGCGCTATTGATTGGACCCCTGGATGCAATTGATGGAGCTGTCGCTCGTGCAGGCAAGGGTGTTACTTCGTTTGGAGCTTTCCTCGATTCGGTCACCGACCGCTATTCCGAATTGGCGCTTTTCTTTGGTTTGTATCTCCATTTTGTACAACAAATGGATGAGAAAGGTATAGTCCTGACATTCATAGCTGCAGCTGGCTCTATATTGGTTTCTTATACACGCGCCAGAGCGGAATCGTTGGGATATAGTATTAAAGCTGGATTAATGACGCGCGTAGAACGCTATCTTGTGTTAGTCCCCGGTATAATCTTAGGAAAACCAAAAATATCATTATGGATCCTGGCGATCTTCGCAAATTTCACAGCGTTCCAGAGGATCTGGTTGGTCTGGAATCAGTCAAAAAATGAAAAGAAGGAGTAGTAGAAATGTCTGATGGTTTTTATATAGGTCCGGTCTATATCTATTATTACGGTGTCATCATCATGGTGGGTGCATTGGCAGCTTTATGGCTTTCATTAAAGGAAGCCAAATATCGCGATTTGGACCCGGAGGTGATCTGGGATGTGGTCCCCTGGCTGCTCATCGCCGGAATCATCGGCGCTCGTTTGTGGCATGTTCTTACCCCTTCGAAATCGATGGGTGCGGGTGTGGATTATTATTTTTCCAACCCGATCGAGATCTTCAAGATCCGTAAGGGCGGGTTGGGCATTCCCGGAGGAATCCTGGGTGGGATCATCGCACTGGTCATCTACAGCCGCAAGAAAAAGCTCAATTTCTTCACCTGGGCAGATGCGATCGCTCCTGGACTTGCCCTGGCACAAGCGATCGGGCGCTGGGGGAATTTCATCAACCAGGAACTCTATGGGGGTCCGACTGATCTGCCCTGGGCTATCCACATTGATGAGGCAAATCGTCTGCCTGAATATATCCAGTACGAGACCTTTCATCCGATGTTCTTATATGAATCTCTTTGGAATTTGATGAACATGTTCCTGCTGCTGGTCATGGAAAGAAGCTTCAAGGAAAAATTATTGCCTGGCGATCTATTGTTCACATACTTGATCATTTATCCATTGGGCAGATTCTTGCTCGAGTTCATGCGCCTGGATACCTCTCTGGTGGGTGGTATCAATGTGAATCAAATCACCATGCTGGCAGTTGTGATATTCGCAGCGGTGATGCTTTTCCTTCGCCATCGAAAGAAAACATCTGCTCCTGCGGATGATGAAACGATTAGCACGGAAACTGCGGAAGTAGAAGAAGAATAAAAAAGGTTAATAAAACTTCAATACTATCTTGCTGTTACTTGCATACAATTAAGATAAACCCAATCTAAATTGTTGCATAGGAGGAAGTAATGTTCAGTGAAAAATTAATTCTTGAGATGAATCACCAGATCAAGCACGAGATGTATTCAGCTTATCTATATCTCTCCATGGCGAGTCACTTTGAAGTAAAAAACCTGAGTGGATTTGCTCATTGGATGAAGCATCAAGCGGAAGAAGAACTTGAGCATGCCATGAAGTTCTATGAATACCTCAACAGCCGCGGCGCAAAAGTGAATCTTGAAGTGATCGAACAACCGCCGCTGGAGTTCGGCAAACCAGTAGAAGTGTTTGAGATGGTGTTGGAACATGAGAAATCTGTCACAGCACGCATCAACTTGCTGTATGGTATTGCTGTGGAAGACAAGGATTATGCCAGCCAGTCTTTCTTGAATTGGTTCGTGGATGAACAGGTTGAAGAAGAAGAAAGTGCCAGCCAGATCCTGGAAACACTCAATATGATCGGCGAACAAGGAAATGCCTTGTTCATGCTTGATCGATCTCTTGCTGAAAGAGATTAGTGTACGATCTTCACAAAAACGAGGAGCTGCAAAAGCAGCTCCTTTTTTTATCAATATGAAGGAATATCAGCTTTACCAACCGGTGAGAAAAGGTTCCCATTCGTGATTATCATGCAGATGTTTCCCAAAGATATAGATTGCAGAAGCAGGCGGCGTCATCGGTTTTTTTGCCAGGCGCATATTGGTCATATCTAGCGTCCTACCGCCTTTGAGATGGTTGCAGCGCGCACAAGCTGTCACCACATTATCCCAACTATCAGTCCCACCAAGGTGTTTGGGAATGACATGATCGATGGTCAACTCGCTTGCCCTTTTCCCACAGTATTGGCAGGTGTAATGATCCCTTCGAAAAACCTCTTTGCGATTTAGATGTACCTGGGGACGTGGGCGATGGATCATATACTGCAGCCGGATGATGGAAGGTTTGGGATAATCATAGTTGACAGTATGAATCACACCCCTTCCGTTCAGCACCATTGTGGCTTTATCAACGATGATCAGCCCTATGGCGCGGTGTGTGCTGCAAATATTGATCGGTTCAAAATTTGCATTGAGGACTAATACTCTTTTCATGATGCCCTTGGCAGGATTATAGCACGAGAAAAAACCTTTTTATTAAGGGGAAGTTAAGATAGAAAAGCTCTCAAAAAGAAGGACTGGTATAATGCTTGGAAGTGTAATTATGCATAATTGGAGGTTAGTGTGAAGATTGATGAACAAGTTGCATTATTGATGCAAGGTACTCAGTATGGGGATCCTGATATCAAAAAAACAATGGCTCGCGAATTAAAGGAACGGTTGATCGAGGCGGATAAAGAAAACCGACCCTTGCGGATCTATTGTGGTTATGACCCCACCAAAGCGGACCTTCATCTGGGACACACCGTCACCATGCGAAAACTTCGTCAATTCCAGGACCTGGGACATCACGTCACTTTCCTCATTGGAGATTTTACAGCTATGATCGGTGACCCATCCGATAAGGATGTCACCAGACCGATATTGACAAAAGAACAGGTGCAGGAAAATGCCCGGACTTATGCTGAACAAGCTTTCCGCATCCTGGATCAGGAAAAAACAGAGATCCGCTTTAATTCTGAGTGGTTATCCAACCTTACTTTTGCCGACCTGATCCGTATTGCTTCCAATTTCACCGTGCAGCAATTCCTTTCTCGCGAAAAGTTCAAGCTGCGCTGGGATAAAGGGGATCCCATTTTCTTGCATGAGACATTCTATGCTTTCATGCAGGGTTATGATGCCTATGCTCTCGATACGGATGTGCAGGTAGGAGGTACAGATCAATTCTTCAATATCATGATGGCTGGCAGGAAGGTAATGACTGCCATGGGCAAGAAACCCAATATTGCCATTACGCTGGAGATATTGCCCGGTACGGATGGTGAGATCAAGATGAGCAAATCTCTGGGTAATCATATTCCCATCACCACCAGCGCGGAGGATATGTATGGGAAGCTCATGAGCATTCCCGATAAGGCCATGCCGCATTATTTCCGCCTGGTGACCCGCTGGACACCCAAAGAGGTGGAAGCGATCGAGAAAGACCTGGCTGCAGGAGCCATCCATCCACGAGATGCAAAGATGAAATTGGCTTATGAAGTTGCGGATACGTTCTATGGAAAAGAGAATGCGGATAAGGCGCAAGCGTTATTCGTCCAGAAATTCCAGAAAAAAGCAGTGCCGGATGATATCCCCACTTTTACGATCCAAGCCGACCAAACCATTTTGGATGTGATCATGGCTGCCAATTTTGCGCCCTCAAAAAGCCAGGCAAAAAGACTGTTCCAACAGGGTGGTGTATCCCTGAATGGTGAACACGTAAAGGATTGGTCAGCACTCGCTGAACCCGGTGTCTTGCAGGTTGGGAAAAGGAAATTCTTGGAGTTGGTCGACTAGTAATTCAGTGATTGGGTTAGTTCATAGATCGCATTGCTGATCTGGTCAGCAGAAGCCAGATCAGCATTCTCAAGAACGGTCACCACGACCGTTCTTTTTGATCCAGACAAAGGTAAAGAACCTCGTATTGCCCAATAGTAGATAGCGTTCTCATCCTCGGATATCGCGGAGTAGAACCAGGAGGTATGGTCGCTGCACAATACTTCATCCAGCAAGACACGGATAGCATCAGGGTCTATTTCAGATAAGGTTCCTTCTTGGTCATCAATTTCTACATCAGGTGAAAGGATCAAGCGCGGGATGACCGGGTCACCAGCATTGCTGATCTTCCCTGCGGCCTGGGCGATCAACAAAGGTGAAACACGGATCTGATCATCAACGCTTACTTCATCGGATGCATTGATATTATTTTGAGGAATATAAATTTCTGATAACGGCAGACCGATCGCTGCGTTGGAGAAGAAATCATACGAAGCTAATTGTTCGGTCAATTCCTCCAGTGCGATACTGGATAGGAATTCGTCGATATTATTGAAATATTTTCTTTTCAGAGAGAGCGTTTCTTCTGATGTTGTGGATGATGGGGTGCACAAGGATTGTATATTCTCTTGAATTTGTTCTGATATTCCAATACCTTCATCTTGTACAAGAAATGGTAATAGAACGCCGTCAGCTGGGTAACTCCCTTGCAATGCGCGGTTGAGGAAAGGTGCGTTTTCATCCTGTGCCCAGGCTGCCCAGTTCTCATTCAGTTTATTTGCATCAAACCAGGGTGAAGAACTGATCGCCAATATATCACCAGTTTCGATATCCATAACAAGAGAGGCTCCTGTGTAGTCGGTCAGTAGTTCGTCCAATTCTTGTTGGAGGAGCAAGTCCAAAGAGAGTTGGATATCTAAGCCTTCAGGCGGTTGGTCATACATGAGATGGGTCAACCAGATGGTTGTGCTGGGGCTGCCTTCATAACCACGCAGGATCTGGTTATACGATTCTTCCAGACCTGCTCGTCCATAACGGACATGGCTGAAGCCGAGCGTGTTGGATAAGGGGGCGTAGAGGTATTGGCGATATAAAGAACCTGTGTCACCTGTAGATATAGCCAGGGGAATAGAATTTCGATCATAGATCTTTCCACGCGGAACGTAAAGATCTGCGTAGATCAAGCGAGCATTGTCGCTGCGCTTTTGTAGGTCGTCTGCTCTGATATAGCTCCAGCGCAGCATCACAATTTCGATGGCCAGAAGAGCGACTAGAAATAAGGTGCCCAGGGTTTGTAATGCTTGCCTGAGCGAAGTTTCCTGATTGTTTTTCTTCAAGTCTACTGTTTCGGTACTATCCATACAGAACAGGAGAGAGATTCCCAAAAAGGCTGATACAAACGAGGAACCTCCGTAGGAAACAAATGGTAGAGTGATTCCAGTGATGGGCAGGAGGCGGATGTTTCCACCAATGATAATGATAGCTTGAGCGATGATCGATGTGGTCACGCCTGCTGCCACGTAGTGCTGAAAGGAATTGGGCGCTTTGCGGGCGAGTTTATATCCCCGCACAAGCAGGAGGGCAAGCAGAAGGATGAAGGCGGATGTACCGATGAACCCTGTTTCTTCTGCGATAGCTGAAAAGATGAAATCGGAATGGACTAACGGTACGATGTTTGGGTATCCCAGCCCCGGACCTGTGCCCAACAACCCTCCCGAAGCGATGGCAATGATAGATTGAATGACTTGATACGAACTACCTCCTGGATCTTCCCAGGGTGATAACCACGAAGTGATACGAGTGGAAAAGATATCGAAATATTGGTATCCGATATAAGCCAATGCGAGGAAGGAGAGAACGATGATTGCAAATATTCTCTTTTTATCGGTGTAAAAAAGGATGTACGCAGCATAAATGATCACAAATAATAATAAAGTGCCGAAATCATTTTGGGCGACGAGGATCACAATTATGCTTAGAAAAACCACCAGGGTTGGCAGGATCGTTTTAATAGTAGATTTGCCGTCACTTTTTGATAATCTGGATGAGAGATAGATAATAAAGAATAATTTCAGGAATTCTGAGGGCTGCAAATTAATACTAAAAACACGCAGCCACAATCGTGGTCCTTCACCACCAGGGTAGGAACCCCAAATGAGCGTGGCAGCCAATAAGCATAAACCCACCATCAAGCCAACCTTGCTGTATCGATTCAGCCATCGATAGATCGGTTTTCTAGATTTGAGTAGGACATAGGTCAATCCCACACTACCCAGTATCCATAGTGCCTGCCGGACTCCAAAGAAAGTGGATAATCGTGAAATAGTGAGGAACCCCCACCCGCTCAGGAGATAGATGATGGGAAGGATGAATGGATCGCAGATGCGATCTTGTTTGCGAAGAAGTTGCTGTAGGAAGAAGAAGGCGGTTGAGATGGCAGAAAATCCCAACCAGTGTATCCAGCGCAAATTTGCCTGCCAGGTATGGTAGCGTACTGCAGGAGAGATGGTCAGGATGGTCGAATAAAGGGCAAGAAAGGTAAACGCCAGACCCATCAAGCGCCTTTGGGTTCTTACGTTTGAATTCATGGTATATATTTTTTATTGCTGCTTATTCAAAAAAGATACTCAATTTGTCTTTGGTCGCACTTGAAATGTGATCTGGATTGGTTAATACTGCGTCTTGAAGTGCATCCCAACAATCACACTGTGTGACAGGTGGCAGAATATTGATCAGGTTCTGGATTGCTTTTTGGGCATTTTCCGTGTTCCTTTTTGCAACCTTAAGCACCATCTCAACTGTTACCGGTTCTTCGTGGATGTGCCACACATCATAATCAGTGACGTGCGCCATGGTTGCATAACACATACCCGCTTCCCGTGCCAGAAATGCTTCAGGACAGGCTGTCATTCCGATGATGGACATTCCCCATTCGCGGAATAAATTCGATTCTGCACGTGTCGAGAAACGTGGACCCTCGATGGTGATATAAATTGCGTTGTCGTGGGTGACTGTGCCGGTTTCCTGTACTGCCTCAACAACACTCTGCCGTAATGATGCGCAATACGGTTCGGCGCTGCTGATATGCGAGACCATGCCATCTTCAAAGAATGTTCTTTTGCGATCTTTCGTGAAATCAAAGAGTTGGTGAGGAATGACGAAATGACCTGGCTCAAAATCTTCACGCAGAGAACCACACGCTGAAATGCTGACGATGCGCTTCGCGCCGACTGATCTCAAGGCGAAGATGTTCGCTCGATAATTTACTTCTGTAGGATTGTATACGTGACCAATCCCATGTCTCGCAAGGAAGGCAACTTTTTTCCCTTGTAGATCACCCATGATGATCGGTGAGGAGGGTTTGCCAAAAGGAGTAGTGATATCAAGGGTCTTTTTGTTTTCTAATGCGGGAAATTGATATACTCCAGATCCACCGATAACTGCTAGAAAAGGTGCTTTTTCCATGTTAGTTTCTCCTTAGTTGATGCGCTCGATTAAAGAGCGATCTCCTTAGTCATTCTCATTTTGATGATGAAGGTTCTTCCAGAGGATGAATAAGGCGAACACAGTGAAAGAAACCAGTACGACCGCCATTCCACCTCTTAGTATCAGAACTAGGGTTCCAATTGTATCCATATATCCTCCAAACAACGTACTATTTTACCCGACATTCCACTACTTATTTGTACTGGGTATAATGGATTTGGAGAGATGAATGCAGACAATTAAGGGTTTTCGAGAGATCGATCATACTGCCGACGTTGCCCTGGAAGTTTGGGGCGCTTCGCTTGAAGATCTTTTCCAGCAAGCGTTATTTGGTATGTATGCAATCTGTGGAGCAATCCCTGGTGGAGTTTCATCGGAAAAATTTAGCAAGTCTATGCATATCGAGGCAGAGGATATGGAAACCCTGCTCGTCAACTTTCTCTCCGAGATGTTATATTTGCTGATGGATGATACGATCTGCGAGGTGAATTCTCTGAGAATTCAAGACTCTCATCTGGATGTGGAATTATGGGGACAATTCTTTGATACTCTACAACGTGAGATCAAGGCGGTTACATTTCACCAATTGAAGATCGAAGCAAGTGATACTCATTATCGAACCTGCATCGTATTTGATATATAGGAGAAATGATGATCACAAAAAAAGAACTACACAAGAAAACTGATTTCGAGTGGGTGATACCATCCACCTTTCGTGCAGGAATGGGGGGCGATGTGCGCATCTTCGCTTCCAACACTATTATTGAACGGTGCCTCAAAGATTGCTCGCTTGAGCAAGCTGTCAACGCTACCTATCTGCCGGGTTTGGTGGGTGATGTGCTGGTCATGCCAGATGTCCATCAGGGTTATGGTTTTCCGATCGGGGGAGTAGCAGCTACCGATGCAAGTTCAGGGGTGATCAGTCCGGGGGCGATCGGCTATGATATAAATTGCGGCGTCCGTTTGCTGTCCTCGGATGTCAAATTGGAGCAAGCAAAATCCCAATTATCCGATCTATTGCATGCTTTATATTCCACAATTCCCAGCGGTCTGGGAAAAGGTGGTCTACCAGGATTGCAAACCGGGGATATTCGAAAGATCCTTCAACAAGGCTCACAATGGGCGCTGCGCAATGGATATGCATCCCAAATGGACCTGGATATGACCGAAAGCGGTGGATGTATTCACGGCGCTGATCCATCCATAGTGAGCCCCCGGGCCATCGAACGAGGGGTGCATCAAGTAGGTTCTCTCGGCGCAGGCAACCATTTTATCGAGATCAGTGTGGTCGATCAGATCTTTAATGCTTCTGCAGCACAGCAGATGGGGCTGGTGGAAGGCTGCCTGTGCTTGATGATCCATTCAGGATCACGCGGCATTGGGCACCAGATCTGTTCAGATTACGTCCGACAATATCAGCAGATCCAACAGAAATATTCACTTTCTTTACCTGACCGTGAATTGGCTTGCGCTCCGATCATTTCGGAAGAAGGGAAAGCATATTTGGCTGCCATGCGATGTGCTGCCAATTACGCTTTTTGCAACCGTCAGGTAATGGCGCATTTAGCACAAGAGGTCTTCGAGCGGGTGCTATCAATTTCATCTCGCCATGCATTTTTACGTCTGGTTTATGATCTGGCGCATAATATTGGTAAGGTCGAAGAGCACCGTATTAACGGAAAACCCCGCCAGCTTTGCATCCATCGCAAGGGCGCTACTCGCGCTTTCGGGCCTGGAAGTCGTGACCTTCCTGCAAAATATGCGAATTTGGGACAGCCGGTGCTCATTCCCGGGAGTATGGGAACGGCATCCTGGGTGTTGCTGGGAACATCTGGAGCCATGCATAAAAGTTTTGGTTCCTGCGCTCATGGAGCGGGCAGGGTGCACAGTCGAAAAAGTGCACGCAAGATCGTCAGGGGAAGTCAGCTCATTCAGGATCTTTCAAAACAAGGCATTCAGGTTTTAGCAGGGTCAATGGGAGGACTGGCAGAAGAAGCACCCCTGGCATACAAGGATGTGGATGAAGTTGTGGAGTGCGTGGTAAAAGCAGACATCGCTGAGAAAGTAGCTCGATTGCGTCCTGTGGCAGTGATCAAGGGATAAATGGTTGTTGACGAATTGGCCCAAGGGAAGGTATAATCCTTTTGTTACTTTTCTGGAGGTAAACGTGGAACGATATTTTCAAATTGCATTGATGATCACATCTGTATCCTTGATTGCCAGCATTGTGCTGCAATCAAAAGGCGTTGGGCTGGGTGGATTAACAGGTGCTGATTTTGGCTCCAACATCACAACCCGACGTGGGGTCGAGAAGGTCATGTTCCGGATCACGATCGTTTTGGCAGTCCTTTTTGTTGCCCTGGTCCTGGGAACTATCGCTGTAGCCAAATAATAACCACAACGTACGAAGAATAAAGGGCGTCTCATTCTTGAATGAAACGCCTTTTTTTGTGCTAGAATTCATCTTCGATGAAGAATATACGCTGGCAACTGATCATAATCCTGGTGACAGGATTGGTAATTGGGATTCTTCTCCTGAGTGAACAGACCGGGTTCAATATTGCCCGTCCTGAAGTAACTCGTGGAGGAACATATACTGAAGCGCTAGTGGGAGAATTGCAGCGCTTGAATCCTGTATTGGATTACTATAATTCCGCCGATAGAGATGTGGATCGATTGATATTCAGTCGTTTGATCACATATACTGAGAACGGACTTCCAGAAGGGGATCTGGCGACGAATTGGGGTATATCCTTTGACGGACTTTCGTACAATTTTGACCTGAATCCGGAGGCGGTCTGGCATGATGGTGAACCGGTTACCTCAGCGGATATCATCTTTACTGTTGATGTCATGCGCAATTCAGAGTCGGTTTTGCCAGAAGATCTGAAGACATTCTGGAATGGCGTTGAAGTGATCCCCCTGGGAGATCACTCAGTCCAATTCCGTTTGCCAGAGGCCTTTGCACCATTCATGGATTATCTCTCATTTGGTATTCTGCCAGAACATCTACTGGGTACTTTGAACTATCAGCAGATCATCAACTCCTCCTTCAACCTGGAACCAATTGGCAGTGGTCCTTATGTATTTGATCGCCTTATCACTGAAAGTGGGACTATCAAAGGAGTTGTCCTTTCTGCTAATCCTGCTTACTATGGTGGCGAAGCACTGATCAGCCAATTTGTTTTCATGTACTATCCAGACAGCGCTTCGGCTTTTACCGCTTTCCAAGATGGTACAGTTCAGGGTGTCTCGGAGATTACTTCAGACATACTAAACGCTGCCTTGAGTGACACAAATCTATCCATCTATAGTGCACTCAAGCCAGAAGTGTCCACGGTATTATTCAATTTGAATAATGGACGCGTGAAATTCTTACAAGATGAAAATGTTCGCAAGGCTCTCCTGCATGCAGTTGATCGTCGGCGATTGATCGATGAGGCTTTGCAAGGGCAAGCGGTTATTTCCAATATTCCGCTTATCCCTTCCAATTGGGCTTATTATGGCGGCGTACAGAATTTTGATTACGATCCTCAAAGATCTGCGTTACTGCTCGATGATGCTGGCTACACGATGAACACCAACGGCGCTGCCGCATTTCGTGCAGATGATGGAGAAGCACTCAGCTTTGAGTTGGTGCATCCCGATGATGCAGTCCACACAGCTGTCGCCCAGACTTTGCAGGATGATTGGCGTAAAGTTGGCATTGAGGTCGAACTGGTGGCAGTTCCCTATAATGTTCTTATTCTGGACTATCTGGAGCCACTGACCTACCAGGCAGCTTTGATCGATCTCAATTTTGAACGCTCACCCGATCCCGATCCTTATCCATTCTGGGATCAAGCACAGCAAACCGGTGGACAGAATTATTCTCAATGGGAAAATAAGGTGTCTTCGGAATATCTTGAAGAAGCTCGGGTGATCACTGATCTGGAAGAACGCTCAAAGCTATATCGGAATTTCCAGGTCATTTTCCAGGATGAATTACCTGCATTACCGCTGTATTATCCGATCTATAATTTTGCCATTGAGGATGGTGTGAATGGTGTACGTCTTGGATCTTTTTATGATCCAAGTGACCGTTTTTACTCTGTAATAGAGTGGTACTTGCTCGCTCAGTAATTAATAAGAGGGTAGTGTATGCACTCCTACAATCATAATGGAGATGAAGGATACACCGATATGTTGGGGGGAGAACGGGCTCGCAAAGATGATCCCGTCCTGGATCTCATCGGGGATGTGGATGAGTTGAGTGCGTGGATCGGTATAGTTCGCAGCGAAGGTCTACCTTCCCAGCTTGACGAAGAACTGCAAAAGATCCAGGATCATCTTTCTTTGCATATGGCTTGGCTAAGTTCCATTCGAACAGACCATTTGATCGATGGGGAAAAACTGCGTGATTCGCTACAGGAACTGGAAAATTGGGTGCGTTCAAAAGAACAGAATCTGGAAATGCCCACTACTTTTCTGCGGGCTGGCGGCAGCAAGCTTGGTGCTTTGTTCAATCTATTGCGTACCATTTCTCGCCGTGTGGAACGCAAGGCAGCTGCACAGCTGATGGATGATGAAAAATTAAGGAATTATTGCCTGCCTTATTTCAATCGTTTATCGACCTTGTTCTACTATTTATGGCTGAAAGCTGAGCAGGACCAGGAATCTTCGTAGATAAATCAATAACTCTTCATAGAATCTTCATAAGGTCTGGGGATAATTGGAAAGATAAGGAGATCTTATGAAGCGTACAAATACTATTTCAAAGAAGACAAAGAACCGTTATTTTATAAATTTCATCATGTTTTTCTTGTTTCTGGCTGTGACCGCATCCAGTTTGTATTTTCTTTACGTCCCGGGAGGTTACCAGGGTGGCCGAAATCCGCGATTTAACATGGAGATCATTTTCGAACGGGAGACATGGGATGATATCCACATTTGGAGCAGTTTTATTATTTCTGCGGTGATCTTGCTGCATATCGTTTTACACTTAAATTGGGTAAAGAATGTATTTCTGAAATATGTTCAGATATGGAAGAAGAGCGTTCGTGCACGCAACAAGATGGCATTGTTGAATGTATTTGATGATGCTGTTGCCGCTCTTTCTTTCTTGCTTTGTCTAATTTCGGGTGTTGTGCTCTTCATCGTCCCCGGAGGACGTGGTACTGCATATACGCTCATCCTGGGCATCATGCGTGACACCTGGAAGGACATCCACACCTGGACGGGTGTGGTAATGTTATTGAGTGTAGTGCTGCATTTGATCATTCATTTTGGATGGATCAAGAAGGTGAGCATCAAAGTGTTCCAAAAACAAACATCTGGAACTGCACTGGAAACGGCTGTATCTTCTCAAGAAGTCGGATAGCGATAGATCGGGAAGGATTCCCCTCGATATTCAAAACCACATTTTTCGTAGAGATGGATGGAAGAATGGTTATTGAATTGGGTATTGACTGTGATCTGTCTGATCCAGGGAACGGAAAAATGCCGCAGCATATTTTCAACCAACTGTGAGCCGATTCCCTGATTTCGATATTCAGGCAGCACTGCCAGGCGGGTCAGATGAGCTCGCTGTAGATCGGCGGTACTGATCAGGAGTCCCACAACTGTTCCATCGATTTCTGCAACGGTTGCATAAGCAGAGCTTGCATGGGCACGGGTGATGGTCTCTGCAGAGAATTTCCAATACTTTTGAAAACATATATTGTCGATCTTTATAACCTGATCCAAATCAACTGCCTGCATTCTTCGAATGTTCACTGGCGTGTTTACAGATGAGATCTTTCTTCCATTGCCACCCCAGGTGAGCACGATCACCTTTTGAACTTTTTGCCAGCCTTCTTTTACAAGCATGCTTTCCATCCAATTCTGGTAGCATAGTGCGGTGATGTGGTCGTTTTCGTCGTAGGTGTTCTCGGAAAGGATCGCGGAAAATAATTCATGCCAGGCATTGCTTTGCGGTAATTCATGCTTCACAACAAAGAAGCGGACCCAATGCATATGGATTGGGTCGGGAGGCATACTCAAGATGGCTTGTATTTCCTGATCGTTGTATAAGATCTTGGTTGGCGATCGCTGCATCCATTCGATCGGTTCGCGCCAATCCAAGTGGGTATGTGTGCGCAGAGTCTTAGTCAGGAATTGGCTAACTGCCTCACGGTCGGTTTTTTCGTTGTAATCCCGTATGTGTTTTCTTGTGCTTGTGATCATCTTTCCCCTTGCCTGCGATCAGTTATCTTTTGGAACCATAGAAATAATCAAAATCGTTATTGATCTCATTATAGACCCGCTTCAATCTTCCAGCTGTCCTGGTTTTTTCCACACAAAACGCCCTTCTATCATTGTCGCGATGGGCTGCAGTTCTCTCATTTGTATAGAAGGCATAGAAAAAGGATTGCTGGGTAAGACCACCAGGTCAGCTAGATTGCCTTTACTCAAACTGCCAAGCTGTGGATTGCGGCTGATCCTTGCGGGTGAAACGCAGTAAGCTTGCAGAGCTTGTTCTATGGTGAGACACTGTTCAGGATACCAGGCTTCTGGATGGTTCGCTTTCTTACGAGTGACGGATGCATGCAGCGCGGGGAATGGGTTGGGGGATTCTACGGGAGCATCCGAACCGAATACCAGGGGAATTCCTGCTTGTCGGATGGCGTTCCATGCATAAGCATAGCGGCAGCGCTCGCCCCAGTACCGATCAGCCGTTTCCATATCTGATATCACGTGGAAGGGCTGCATGGATGCCACCACTCCCAGCGCTGCCATATGCGGGATATCATCCGGATGGATGATCTGCACATGCTCAACTCTTGAAGGCAGATTTGGTGTCTGGTCAGCGTTTTTGTAAATTTGTTCAAAACCCGCCAATAGTGAGTGTATGGCTCTATCTCCGATGGCATGTACTTCCAGGCTGACGCCATGCGCATAGGCATACTCCCCAATCTCGACCAGTTCTTTTTCTGACATGGTCAGCATACCCATCTGGTTGGAGTTTTCATAAGGTTCCAGCATGGCTGCGGTTTGCGGTCCGAGCGCACCATCCATGAAGAGTTTCAACCATCCAACCTTCAAATGCTCATCTCCCATGCCAGAGGTGAGTCCCAATTGGATGGCTTCTTCCAGATGACTGCGGGGGATACTTTTCACAATGCGTAGCGGGAAGTGATCCTCAGCTTGCATATCCTTCAGGAGCGGGTAGATCAACCACTCGTCCACATCATGCACACTGGTGATGCCATACTGCAGCAGTTGTGTTTGTGCTCTGTGTAGATCTGCCGTAATGCTCTCCTCATCAGGGGAGGGGAGAACGTCTTCTACCAGCAGGGTTGCAGATTCGAGCAGGATACCCGTAGCTTCACCGTGTTCATCACGCACGATCTTCCCACAAGATGGGTCGGGTGTGTTCTTATCGATGCCCGCTGTGTTTAGTGCCAGGCTGTTTACCCAACTCGAATGCAGGGATTTCGATTCCAAAAAGACCGGGTGATCCGGGCTGATCGAGTCGAGCTCGTAGCGCGTCCCGATACCATCCCGCCATTGGTTGTGATCCCAACCCTGTCCCAGTATCCATTCACCGGGTTGTGCCCGCTCAACAGCCTTTGCAACTCGTTCCAGACAAGCTTGTTTGCTGCTGGTCTCGCAGTCGATCTTCCTGAGCTTGCGACCGTATTGCAATAGATGAATGTGCGCATCTGTGATGCCCGGGATCACGCATTTCCCTCGAAGATCAATCTTCTTGGTGTCCGCGGTTGCCAGGGCTAGGATATCTTCGTTCTTACCAGTTGCGAAAATGTGCTTATCGCTAATAGCAAGCGCCTCAACCGTGGGTTGAAGCGCGTTCAAAGTATGAATGATTCCGTTGTGAAGGATGATCATGAATTATTAATGCAGCATTTGCTCGATCAGGTTCTCGAGCTCTTCTTCGGAATAGTAGTGAAAGACGACAGTTCCACCTTGTTTTCCATAATTGATGTTGACCTTTGTACCAAATTGCGAGCGCAGCTGCTTCTCGAATGATTTCACTTCAGCGGGGGCTTCTTTCTTGGGTGCTTTGACCGGGCTTTTGCGTTCGGTCAGTTTTCTGACCAGTTCCTCTGTTTGGCGCACATTGAGCTGGTGTGTGAGGATGCTTTTCATGGCGGCTGATTGTGCTGCAGGATTCTCTAACCCAAGTAGAGCGCGTCCATGCCCTTCGCTAATCTTTCCATCTGCGATAGCCTGGATGACATCTTCCGGCAATTTCAATAAGCGCATGGTGTTGGTGACCGCTGTACGGCTCTTCCCAACTCGGATGGCGATCTCTTCATGTGAGAGACTGAATTCATCTGCCAGCTGCTGGTAGGCTTCTGCGGCTTCAATGGAAGAGAGGTCTTCTCTTTGCAGATTCTCGATGAGGGCTAATTCCAATTGCTGCTGGCTGGTCATGGATTCACGGACGAGCACCGGGACAGATTCCAAACCCGCCAACCCTGCCGCGCGCAAACGCCGTTCTCCAGCGATGAGGATATATCTGCCATCATGATCCTCATTCTTGGTGACGATCAATGGCTGCAAGATGCCATGTTCGCGGATAGAAGCAGTCAGTTCTTTCAATTCTTCCGAGCCCATGTCGGAACGGGGTTGGTAGGGATTGGGGCTGATCTTTTCGATACTTATAAAATTCACACCATCTGATGATGGTTCTGTTGTGAAATCACTGCTGGGTATGAGTGCGTCAAGCCCTTTTCCGAGCCCTTTTCTTTGTGCCATTTATAAATCCTTATCTATATTATTACTCAAATTCTACATCTTCGCTGATCTCAGGGACGGGTTTTCCATCTTGTTTGAGGATCTCGGTGGCCAGTTTGGAATAGGCTTTGGCAGCCGATGAACGCGGGGCATAAGTAGTAATGGGTAGTCCATAGGAAGGTGCTTCCGCCAGGCGAATACTGCGTGGAACGATGGTCTGGAAGACCCGATCTGGGAAGAATTTTCTGACTTCAGTAACCACATCCATTGCCAGGCGGGTGCGGCCGTCGTACATGGTCAAGATCACACCGCGTACCTGCAGGTCAGGGAAGAGAGAGCGCTGAATGCGCTGCAGGGTACTGGTCAATTGCCCCAACCCTTCCAGTGCCAGATATTCGCACTGTACCGGGATAAGCACGCCATCCTTAGCGGCAATAAGGCCGTTTATGGTCAGTATACTGAGTGAGGGTGGGCAGTCGATCAGAATATAATCGTAGCGATCTTCGATGGGTTTGAGCATTTCACGCAAGCGGAAATCTCGATTCTTGGCATCCATCAATTCAACTTCGGCTCCCGCCAGAGATGGAGAGGAAGGCAAAATGGATAGCTTCAAGCGCGGGTTGTGAAGGATGCTGGGGCCGATGGGTGCGATGCCGACCATAACCTCGTAGGAACCCTTTTTTACTGTCAGTTTGTCGATCCCCAGAGAGGAGGTGGCATTCGCCTGTGGGTCAATATCCACCACCAGTACCTTCTGGCCGAATGATCCCAGAAAAGCTCCGATATTGATGGCAGAAGTTGTTTTTCCAACGCCACCTTTTTGATTAACCAATGTATAAATTTTTGCCATTATTACTCACTTTTCATGAATGATCTCTACCATGCTATGATTGATCTCATCTTGTGTGGGAATGCTTGATAACCCTTTCCGGGACACAGAGGATGATGCCAATAGGACCGCGCTTTTGGCTGCTGCCCACGGGTCGTACGTTTGATGGAGCTTCCAAAAGAATACGGCTGCAAAGATATCGCCAGCTCCGGTCGTATTCACTACTTCGATATTTCGAGCGGGAAAATGACGTACATCTCCCTTCCAGTATACATAAGCACCAGCTTGTCCTTCTGTTACTGCCACAATATCACAGAAACGGATCAGATCCTGTAAGTTTCTGTCATCTACCAAATCCTCGCTGCTGAGGACGATCGCTTGCATTCTTGACAGAGCTACTTCCGCCCAATTCCACTCTTGTGGATGCACCAAACCCTCACTATCCCAACTGCGCAGCCATCCCTGGGGAGTGGCGCACAGGAATGCATCATCGGGGAAGCAAGCGATGGTTTCTGGGGGAATCTCCTGTGCAACAGGTCCAAAATGAACGATGTCGCTATGGAGCCATTCCTCGGGGATGCTATCAGGAATGAGGTTTTTTGCTTGTGAGTAGCAGTATTGCTTGCGGGCCGCAGCCGTGGTGATGTTCTTGAATTGTGTGGCTGTGGAACCCTCAAGGTTGTGCGTCGACAATAAGGGGGAATCACTGAGCACTACTTCTTGAGGATAGGAAGTAACCAATCTGACCGAATTGCCCAGGGCGAGGGCAGTTAGGCCTGCATATGCGGCCGTTCCACCCAGTTCGTACCCATTTTGGGTAAGATCCTGGGTTAGGTGACCGAGCAGGAGATAAGATAATTCATTTTTTGACATGCATGCATTGTTGTACGAATGTATTCTCAAGATCTGTAAAATTATAGCATTAAGTGCTTATCCATTTTTATTCCCGATGTTTGCCCCCATTTTTTTGTTTGGAATTATGACCAATACCAGGGCTATCAACAGAGCGGCAGAGAATAGGATCAACCCCATTCGGAAATCAAAAAGGATCACTTCGATACCTGGATTCATCCTTTGGTAGAAAGCGTATATCATGGGTGACAGGAACATGCCCAGGTTGGATCCAGCCACGACCAGGGAAACAGCTCGCGAAGGGTTGCTCTTGGGAGCATATTGCGTTGCGCGCAGCATGATAGCCGGAAGTAGGACACCTGTCCCGCAGCCCGAGACGAACACCCCGCAATAAACCCCAAAAAGCTGCTGCGCGTTGGCGATAATGAAGAATCCCAATACCATGAAGCCGAGACCGAATACCCAAACGAATCGTTTGAAGAAGCGAATGATCGGTGCAAAGAAGAAGTTGATCAAGGTGGAGGCACTGGTGGAAATGGATGTTGCCAGCCCGGCTGCTCTTGAATCGCCAAACCCTCGTGTGTGAAATAAGTGGGCGATTCCAGTGGGGAAGATATAAAAAGTTGCCATGAACAACAGTGTGTTGAAAGCTATGATGTAGACCATGTTGTTGAGTACCAGTTTTTTCTCCATTGGTCCGTTTTCGTGTTGTGGTGGTTCTGGCAGCCAAAACCAGGTGATGATCATGATCACCACTGCCAGCAGGTAGATCCCAAAGGCATAGCGCCAGGAGATGCTCGCCAAAGTTCCTGTGATCAAGGGAGCTGCAATTGCGACAGCGTGCGCCACCACACTTGAATAACCGACCAATTGAGTTCGCTCTTCTCCCTTATAGAAATTTGAGATAAGGGAGGTAGCGAAAGTGTTGGTGACCCCCGCACCCAATCCAACCAGGATGCGCATGACCAGGATGGCGGTGAAGCTGTTGCAGAAGCCAGCGCCCACTCCGCCCAGAAGATATATGAAAAGACCGATAAAAAGAAGCGTTCTTTTGGGCATCCGGCTGGCAAGATACCCCGTGAGCAATGAGGAAAAAATGATGACCAGGGCGGGCAGGGTTAATAGAAGGCGGATATTGGTGATGGATACATCCGGGAAAGCCTGATTCAAATAGAACAAAACCGGGGCAAGGGAGGCGTTGGTCATGATGTTCAACGCGGAAACCGATAGAACTGCGATCTTTTTTTTGTCCATAGCTACCCGATAAATTGCGTTCTAAGCGATAGTAACGATAAATCTGGGTAGTTCATAGTACATGACAATCCAACAGATGTCAATTCAGATGATAGAGGCTATCGTGTTTTGTCCATGCATTATAATCAGTAGAGGGAAAATGAAAGGGGAGAATGTAAAATGCGGGGAAAGAATTTGCGTATCAACGACCTACCAGTGGATGAACGACCACGGGAGAAGCTTGTGAAACACGGTATTGCCAGCTTGAGCGATGCTGAGCTGATAGCCATCCTTTTGCGAGTTGGAGTGGAGGGAAAGAGCGCGGTGGCATTGGGGGCGGAGCTGCTGCAGATGTTCCATGGGATTGCTGGCATTCATGCTGCTGATCTGGAAGCGTTATGTGCGCTGCATGGGGTAGGACAGGCGAAAGCTACTCAGATCAAAGCTGCCATTGAATTGGGTTCTCGCCTGCACCAGGAGACGCTTGAAGAGCGCCCTCTGATCGATAGTCCTGAGAAAGCTTTTGAAGTGTTGAAGTTTGAAATTCTGCAGAATGATCGTGAAACTTTATGGGTGCTGGCGTTGAACGTACGCCATCGCTTGCTCAAGAAGAAAAAACTCTACCAGGGCACACGAAATTTCTCGTCTGTGCGTGTGGCGGAGATCTTTGAATTTGCGCTGCTGCAGCATGCGGCTGCCATCATTATGGCGCATAACCATCCAAGCGGAGAAGCTGCGCCCAGCGTGGAGGATATGCGCCTGACGCAGCAGGTGCGTGAGGCGGGCGATTTGCTCGAGATACCTCTGTTGGACCATCTCGTCATCGTACCGGGCGGTTTTCATTCGGTTAAGCGCATGAAGAAGGGTATCTTTGAAGTTAACACCACCTGGTAACGAATTTAAAGTATGGGAATACACTCCAAGCCCCCTTCATTGCATGCGTACATCAAATGCAACTTGGATTCCTGCATGTACAAATTTGTGGGTTATCGAAAGGAAAGTGAACTTGATCTGTTGGTGATGTTTTTGGCCCACTTCATACCACTACCAACAAAGTGTTTTGATGGGAATTACGTTCGGTTTCCTATTCTATGTCTTCGGATTTGATCTTTTCTCCATGGTAGATCGCTTGCCGGGCTGTCAGATATGCGTTGGTCAGTTTGATAAAGACCTCATCGCTGGGCATATTGTTGAAGTATGCTGTGCGCAGGTATGCATAGTTGACGATCTCCCAGGCAACGGCGGCGATCATGGCATTATCTTCTAAACCATCCGGTAAAGTAGCCATTTTCTTATCTCCTTTCATTGTGATATTATCCGATGTTTTTTTATTTCTTGTTTTTTTGATGATCGATCACGCGTCAAGTAGCATATCTTTTTAGAATGGTTCGTATGCCACTAACTCATTGAAGAAGAATGGTGCTTTGATGAGCAGATCATCGAATTCGAAGCGGGCGGTCACTCCCTCAGCCGTCCAGGTTGCCAGCGAAATGCGCGAACCCGCTGCGGAACGTGTCTCATAATCATTGACGAATACCCCGTTGATATAGAATTGGTAATAGCCATCTTCAGCAATGATGGTTAGTTCGTTCTCTGCGTCCCAGATGATGGAATCATGCGATCTACCCGATATGGGGAATTTCTGTTCTCCCTGGTCATACATGGTCAGGTAATACCAGCCTTCGCGGCTGCTGATCATGAACGCATAAAAATTATTCCAATCCTTTTCATTGAAGACCACTCCCCACGAGCAGCTTTTGTAATTGCTTTCAATGTTTCCTTTTATTGTGAGTACGAAATCATCAGCTGAGACAACCGGCAGCCACTGGATCACGCCGCTCAGGTAGCCGGTTGTTGCTTTTCCAGTCAGGTCGACCACCAGTTTCCCGTTCTCGATGGAGTAGATCGATCGTGCCAGGTCATCAGAATCCCGACCCAGATCCCACCCATTACGGTTGTCGCTGAAAGTATCGCAAAATGCGATTGGCCACTGTTCATTAAAATCGGTCGAGAGTCCGCAATCAAGGTCTTTTTCTTCAGTAGGGGTAGGAGAGATGGCGGTTGGTGTGGACTCCACGGCTTTTTCAGCGGTCTGTGTTTTTGCAATAGCAGTTTGGACTGCGCTCTCTGAAATTGCAGCTTGCGCTTCCTCAGTTTGGGCGATGGCTGTCTGTACGGCGCTCTCAGATGGAGCTGTGCAGGCGCATAACAGAAGTAGCCCGCAGATTCCCAAAATTAAATTATTCCTCATCACTACCCTCCAATGGGACGCTGTGATTTGAGTATAGCAGTCGTATGGGGCGAATGCAATATGGCTGTTTTTTGTCTCTTGATATTAAAAATGTGATTTTCAATTATAAAAAAGTGATTGTCACTCAACTATGCTAGAATAATGGGGTTGGGAAAATGAGAAAGGCAAATCCGGTGAAAATCGGTGGCGCAAAACTACGAGCCTAAAACGTATACGTCATGGCAGTCGGGTTGCCAAAGTTCCATGTGCATTACTGATTCTTCGCTGGCGCTATATAACGAATGGAAGAGTTCATCAGCGTCTATCATCGCGATAAAATAACTGCCTGCCTACTGTTCTTCGTTCTATTTATATTCCAGGTACTCATAGGCATTTGCATTTCCAATTGTTATTTAAATATCCTAATTCTTTCCAATATCATGTATATACCCATCGTGTTGACAGCGTTCTTCTTCACGCCGTTCATCACTATTGGGCAAGTCTTGCTGGGGAGTGCATTACTATATATATCTTTGGTTTATTCTCCTAGTAGAAATGATCTGGATTTTCCTACTTTTTGTCTGATCAATACTATTAGCTATTTATTCGCGGGATTATTGGTCAGCTTCTTCAAATTGAAACTGGAACGCTTCTGCCAGCGCCGTGAGGAGGTCTTTTTTGTTGATGAATTCACCGGGCTGCCCAACCTTTCAGCGTTCATTCGTGATGTTGAAAAGCTTCATAGTGAAGCAGATAATTATCCACAGCAATTTTTGCTTATAGAGATATACAATCAGCATGAGATCGAAGCTGCCTATGGTTTGAACCGTGCTTATCAGATCCATGCGCAGTTGGCCGATGCACTCAATGAACTGTTCGAGAACCAGGTTGCGATCTACCAGATACGCCTTAACTCGTTAGGGATTCTCTTTCCCACCAAACTTCAATATAAATTGGAAGAATTAAGCCCCACACCGCGGCAAGTCGTTTATCTCGACGACATCCCTATTTTTATCGATTTTGTCGCTGGCGAGTGCACCTTCCCAACCGATGCTCAAGATGCAGAGGGACTGCTGCAGAAGAGTTACCTTGCACTGAAGGAAGCCGAACGCCTCAACCGTATCTATTATCGTTATGATCAGAACATTCCTAACCATCGCACATTTGAGCAGTTGGGGCAGATCCAGGAAGCCATAATAAAAGACGAGATAGATTTCTATTACCAGCCAATTCTGGACAGGCAGGATCGCATCGCGAACGTGGAAGCGTTGGTACGCTGGTCGCATCCGCAGCGGGGGATGATCGCCCCTTCTGATTTCATTCCTGACCTGGAGCTGACCGGCATGGCAAACTTGCTGCTGGGATATTCGCTGGATTACAACCTGCACCGTCTGCGTTTGCTGCATGATGCTGGCTTCAAGATAAACCTTTCGTTGAACATCTCCGTGACAAATCTGCAGCAGGCATATTTTTCACAGATGGTGTTGGAGGGGCTGCGCAAGTATGATATCGCTCCCCAACATCTAACGCTGGAGATCACCGAACATGGACTGCTGCAGGATATGGAAGAGAGCAATCGCAGCATGAACACACTTGCCGAGCAGGGGATCACCTTCCATATTGATGACTTCGGCACGGGTTTCACCAGCATCGGCAACCTGCGCAAGATCGGGATCCAAAGTGTCAAGATGGATCGTTCATTCGTGCAGGATGTATTGGAAAATGAGGTGCATCAAGCGGTCATCACCAACTTGAACAGCCTCACCAAAGCCATCGGCATCTCTACTGTGGCGGAAGGGGTGGAGAAGCCTGAGGTACACGCTTACCTCAAGCAGATCGGCATCGATTATTATCAGGGCTTTTGCATAGCGCATCCTATGCCTTTTGTGCGATTGAAAGAATGGCTGATGGAATATACCAGAGGACGAGAGAAGAAATAACATACTCTTTACATGGCTTTGCGCCCATGATAAAATAGCATTCGCTGCTTGGCGAGGTAGCTCAGTGGTAGAGCAGGGGACTCATAAGCCCTTGGTCGTGAGTTCAAATCTCACCCTCGCCACTATTTTTATTTAAGAGAACAAATTGTATAAAACACCCACTTTGCGTGGGTAACTAATCGCAAAAGAAAGATTGTGTGGCTTAACGAATAAAGACAATTATTTAACTATATTAAGCAAAAAACATCTCATCTTGAGATATTCAGTGCTTTTCCCTTCACATTGACAACTAACTTACAAAGTGGTAATATATTCAAATAAACGAATATGAAATATTGAATATATCAAATAATACAAAAGGATATTTTATAAAGGACAGTAAATCTTCACAAAAAAATTAATATCCAATAAGGAATGCAAAGGTGATTTATGGCAAGCGAATGGTATCCAAAAATAAATGAAGATATATGCACACAATGCTATACCTGCTCCAATTTTTGTGAGCACGATGTGTACGAAGTGGGCGATGATGGATATCCCAAAATCGTTAATCCGGAAAATTGCGTAGAGTTCTGCCGCGGATGCTCAAAAATTTGTCCAGTTGAAGCGATCACATATTTTGGCGATACTGATTAATAATCAATATAAAGGAGAAAAAATGTCAAAAAAAGGTTTATTGTTATGCGTTTGCCAGGGCTCATGCCCATCATTTCAAGATATGAATATCTTTGAAGTCGGTAACGCTCTGCGACGGGATAAGTTGGTGGATTATGTGGCTGTGCATCCGCAGTTGTGCGCCACTGATGGTGATGAATTTCTTTCCACACTGCTCAAGGGTGGTGAGACGGATCATTTATTTGTTGCTGCCTGCGATCCCAACATGCAGGTGAAAATGTTCCGTGATGCATTCGATTCTGCGGGATTTGACAAGGCGAAATTCACAGGGGTTGAAATTCGCAACATGAATACCGATCAGGCGGTGACAGCGATCAAAGAAGCGATCGAAGCCAACCCTATATAGTACTCACACAGAATCAATTTAGACCAGGAGGGTACTATTGCCCTCCTGGGATTTTGTTTGAAAAGGATATTATGAAAATCGCAGTAAGTTCAAAGGGCGCGGGTTTGGGCGCCTGGATTGAGCCAGACCTGGAAACGTGCGGCTTTTTAATGATTGTGGACAATAAATTTAGATTTAATGCTATTGAAAACACTGGCAATACAATCGATATGATCAGTCAGGCAATCGGAGAAGGAATAGAGGCAATAGTCGCCGGTTCAATAAAAGATGAAATTGTTCAAATTCTAAAAAACAAAGGGATTAAAGTATACGTTGCGCAGCAAGGTAGTATCCTCCAATTGGTTGAACAAGTAGACAAGGGAACACTGAATCCACTGAAATAATTATTTTATGACCGAATTACAGATGTGAATAGAAAAATTTTCTATCGAAAGAATTGATTTAGAAGTTTTTAATTATTCTATTGTTCAACATCTTAAATCCAAATCTAATCAGTTACTGTTATCAACACAAGTATTTGTTTTGCTTGTAATGCACAACTAATCTCTCCTCAGGAGTGTTTTTGATATTTTTTCTATGCTAACCAAATGAAATAAAAACCAACAAGGATGATAATCACTCCACTTGCTTTTTCCAGGATTTCTATTCGTTTTCCAAATAACCGCAGCCCTTTCAATATACCCGTAAAAGTCCCAGCCAGGATAATCGGAACGCCTCTCCCAAGCGAATAAATGAAAAGCAGAATTGCACCATACAATATGCTTTGTTTTTGTGCCATTACATAGGTCAATATCGCCCCTAAAACAGGGGTTGCGCATTGTGAGGCAACCAGCCCCGAGACTAGTCCAAAGAGTAAGGCTCCAAACAACCCTTTAGCTTTAACTTTTTCCCGCAATCTTGAAAACCAGGCCGGCTGATTCAAGTGAAATATACCCAAAATTTGTAAACCGATCACAAAACATACAATAGCAATGAGGTAATACCAAATACGAGTGGTGCCGCCAATCAACCCACCAATATAAGTAGCAATTACGCCTAGAAGCATAAATGTGATTGCCAGACCGATACTAAAAACAAGGGAAATAGAGAATGCTTTTCGCCTGGGTACATCTACCGAACCTCCTATGTATCCAATGATCAATGGGATCATAGCCGCATTGCACGGGCCAATGCTCGTCAGAACCCCGCCTGCGAATACTAAAAAATAGCCCAATAACGAAGTCGGTTGTAGAACAGAGGGATCAAGTTCCATTATTGTTCTCCAGTGATTCTCACTAAGGCGTCCTTTAACTCTGTTTCAGTCATCAGTCCGATGGCCTGATAAAGAGCACCTTGGTTATCGATAAAGTATTGCGTCGGAATCGCTTGAATATTAGCCCGCTTCAGAAAGTTTTGATTTATTGGATCATAAACATTTATGTCAACGAGGGAGACATCTTTCGTAAATTCAGGGTAAACCAGATTTACAACATCAATCATGTCAATACATTTTTGGCAATTATTAGAGTGGAAAAACGCAAAAATTGGTTTGTTTTCTGATAATAGCTGATCGAATTTCGCTAGTGTAACGAATTTTCTGTA
>NPIF01002363.1_pt2 | contig 61259 bp, 60 predicted proteins | sample 8637461 | NCBI WGS metagenome assembly NPIF01 (sample SAMN07420641, study PRJNA396082) | bioreactor metagenome | isolation source: sample BR12 brine-fed electro-methanogenic bioreactor BR | place: Japan: Kochi | collected 2016-12-09 | reverse complement strand
ATCATCGAGCGGCCGGAGGAAAAACAGGTGCTTATGCGCCGTCTTGGTGCGGCGGTATCCAACCGCTGGGGCAGCAAGGGGATGAATACCGATTATGTTTCGTGATTTCCACTTGATTCGATGCGGGGAGAACGATGTACTCTTTTTCCCGGAAAGCGTGAAAATTTACGGCGTACCCAAGGTCTATGCGCCGGCGATTGTCGACTATCTGGAACACGGCGGGGAAGTGCCGGATGCCGTCGCGTCGATTCTGGAAAAAGAGGCTGGACAGGCACAAGCGCAGGCAGGCGTGCTCGCGCAACGCATCGAAAACGACGGCAACGCGGAGACGGACAGCCTCTGTCTCTATCTTGCACACGATTGCAATCTGGCCTGCACCTACTGTTATAACAACGGTGGACGCGTGTCCGACTCCGTGCCAATGATGGATGCGGAAGTTGCCGAAGCCGCATTCCGCCGCTATTTCACCGAACCCGGACGTACCTACGGGGTGAGTTTCTATGGCGGGGAGCCGTTACTGAACTTCAGGGCCATGAAACATGTGGTAACGCGTGGCGCGGCGCTGGAGCGTGAACGCGGCATACGAATCATCTACAGCATGACCACCAACGGCACGGTTCTGAACAAGGATATCCTGCAGTTCATCGATCGGAATATCGATAACGTGACGGTAAGCCTCGACGGTCCCATGGAGGTGAACGACCGCTATCGGGTGCGTGAGACCAGGGGCGCGCCACAGGGGTCGTACGCCAAGGTGCTTGCCAATCTCCAGCGGCTGAGGGAGAAAACCAAGGCGAAGTTGACCATCAAGGCCACACTCACCGGCACCGGTGTCCCACTCTATGAACAATCGTTGCAACACTTGCGCTCCCTGGGGACAGACGGGGTGGCGATGACGCCAGTAAATACTGCTCCCGACAATCCCGCGGCTATCGCAGATGGCGCCTTCGCGGATTACGTGGAGCGAGAGGCCGAACACTGCCGGCGTTTCTTCGCGGCCGATGTGCCCGAACCGGTGATGGGGCAGGAAACGACACTGAACATGCTTGCCAACCTGCTTACCAAGCGGAAGTTTCTCAAGCACTGCGATGCAGGCAAAAACCCGGCGGTCACGGCGGACGGCTCGCTCTACGCCTGCCACGGCCTGACTGGAATGTCCGAGTTCCACATGGGCACGCTCGCGCAGGTGTCGCCGCGGGAGTGGGATATTCGTTCCATGTTCGCGGCGCTGAACGTCCGTGACATTCCCGAATGCAGCCGCTGTTGGGCGCGCTACCTGTGTGGCGGGGCCTGCTACGCCCACGCGTATACCAACACAGGCAGCGTCGCGCGCCCCGATCCTCGGCACTGTATGCTCACCCGTCGCCAGGCGGAGGCGGTGATCGCGGGATTCGCCGGGGCAATGGCGGAGCCGCGTCAGCTCGCGCGCATCTATCGCACGGTGAAAGAGATGATCAATCCCGCCCAGGACACGCCCCATGCATAACAGCCTGAGCAACGTCTATCTGCTGTTGTCCCAGAAATGCAATCTTTCCTGCAGCTACTGCTATGCCAACGGCGGCGATTTCGGGCAGGAGTCGCGCCTGATGGGATCGCGCGTCCTGCGGCGTGCGCTGGAGCGCATGTTGCCGCTCGCCGATGAGGTGCTGGTGGTTTCATTTTTCGGCGGTGAGCCGTTGTTGAATTTCGAGCGGATGCAGGAGGCGGTTGCCATTGGCGATGGGCTGGCGCGGGAGTCGGGGGTGGAGTTGCGCTACGCGCTTACCACCAACGGTACCGTAGTCACGGACGAAATCATCGCCTTCCTCAAGGCGCATGTCGATTACGTGGCGGTCAGTTTGGATGGCGAGGTGCGATTAAACGATCGCGAGCGGCGCTTCCGCAATGGTACGCGCGGTGTGCACGATGCGGTGTGTGCGACCCTGGCGCGGTTCCGGGAGGCGGGTATCCGTTTCGGCATTCGCGGTACGGTGACGGAAGACGGTGCGGGGATGGTTGATGCCACTACCCGCTATCTGCGCGGGCTCGGTGCCGATTCGGTACGCATTGTCCCTGCGTTTCACGCCGACGGCTGGCCGCTGCCAGCGCTGGATGTGCTGGCGGAAAGCATGTGCGCCCTCGAACTGGAGGCGCTGGCGCAGGTCGCCCGTGGCGAGGAGCCGGTACGCGGCGAATCCTTTTACAAGACACTCGCCTGCACCATTGGCGGGGAACGCAGGGACCATCCCTGCGCGGCGGGAGATGCGATGCTCGCCGTGGCGGTCGACGGCGGTGTCTATCCCTGCGATCACTTCGTCGGTGTGACGGACTATTGCATGGGCAATGTGTGCGACGAATCCTGGCCGGGGCAACGTTTCGCGCAGGTGCGTGCAAAGCTCAACGGGAATTCGGTGACGCAACGCGCGGCCTGCCGTGAATGCGCCGTGCGGCATGTTTGTGGCGGGGAGTGCCATGCCCACTCTCTCGCAGCGCATGGCAACATCGCCACGCCATCGCCCTCTCATTGTACCTTGATGCATCGCGTGTATTCACGTCTGACAGCGGAGGTGGAGAAATTGGTGGCGGACGAAACTGCGCGCGGTCGGATGCGGGATTTTCTGGGGGAGGAACGATGACACCGGCGCTCGCGGTGGAACATCTGCAGTGCCGTTACCCAAACGGTACGCTTGCGCTGCGCGATCTTTCTCTCGACATCGGCGTTGGGGAAGTGTTCGGGCTGCTCGGCGTCAACGGCGCCGGGAAGACCACCATGATCAAGGTACTGGGCACACTGTTGCGTCCCAGCGCCGGCAGGGTCAGGGTGCTGGGACTGGATGTGGGCAGGGATAGGGTCGAAATCAAGCGCCGTATCGGCGTCATGCCGCAGGACATCAATTTGGACACCTATCTGGACGTGCGCCAGAATCTGATTTTTCACTGTCGCTTTCACGGGGTGGCGAAACGGGAGAGTGCGCTACGCGTGGAACGCTGGCTGGAGGTTCTGGGGCTGCGCGACAAGGCGCAGGAGCCGGTGCTGCGGCTGTCCGGGGGGACGAAGCGGAAGGTGATGCTGGCCAAGGCGTTCCTGACCGAGCCCGAGTTTTTGATCCTCGATGAGCCGACGGCGGGGCTGGATCCGGAGATGCGCGCCTTTGTGTGGAACAGCGTGCTGGACTTCCGGCGCACGCGGCGTACCGTCTTTCTGTCCACCCACTACATGGAGGAGGCGGAACGGCTGTGCGATCGCGTCGGCATTCTGCACGGAGGAACCCTGGCGGCGCTGGGGCGGCCTAGCGAGCTGACGCACAAGGTAGGAGAGGATGGCCGGCCGCTGTATATCGAGATGCATGACGTGTTCAGCAACGTCGTCGGGAGCGCGGCATGAAGTTCGTATTCATAATGCTGCTGCGCGACCTGACGGCGGATGCCAAGGCCATCAATCTCGCGGCCGTCAGGCTCGTGCTGCAACCGGCGGTATACCTTTTCGTGTTCGGCTACGTGGTCGGCGGCATGCTGCCCACGGAGGGCGGGCGTTACTCCGAGATTATCGCCCCCGGCATCATCGCTATCACGGTGATGACCGGGCCGTTCGTCACTGTCGGCGGCTCCATCCTGTCGGGGTATTACTTCCGCACCATGGAGGCGTGGCTACTGGCGCCGGTTACGTTGCGCACCCTGATGCTGGCCAAGGTGCTGAGCGGACTGTTCTACGGCCTGGTGAGCGGCACCATCGTCGGTCTGCTGATCTGGCTAATCCTTGGCCTGGCGCCGCAATCGCTGCTCATGCCTTATCTTCTCGGCGCATCCGGAGCGCTTTTCTTTTCCTTTCTGTCAATTGTGATCCTGCTGTTTCCCGAGACACCGGACAAGGGGCAGGAGCTATTTTCCTTCCTGCTCATGCCCATGACCTTTTTCGGCTGCACCTTCTACTCGTATTCGATGCTCGCCCCGCCGTTCAGCTACCTCGCCCTCCTGTTGCCGACGACCTATATCAGCGAGGGGTTGCGCGCCGCCTACAATCCGGCGCTTCCGCACATGGACAGCACCTTCGTCGTTCTGGGCCTGCTGCTGGCGGTGGCTCTGCTGTATCCGCTTGCCGGCTGGGTGTTTCGTCGGAGGTTCAGGGACTTTACATGGTGAGTTGGTTTCGGGGCGTGTTTGGGCATGTTGTCGTGCCGTTATTATCGCTGACCATGTTGTTTTTCGTCGCTCTGACCGCCACGGCGGAGGAGGCGGAATCCAACCACGTGACGACGCTCACCACCGAGGATATACGTCGGGAACGGCCAACCGATCTGGTTGATTTGCTGCGTTCCCGCGTCGGGCTGGATGATCGGAGCGGCACCTTGAGCATGCGCGGCGTACCCGGGGTGGTGGTACAGATCGATGGTTTCGTGTCCAGCATGGAAGCCTTGCGCCTGTTGAAACCCGAACAGGTCGTAGAGATAAAGATACTGCGGGGCGCGGCCTCTGCGCACTTCGGCGCGGGCGCCATGGGGGGCGCCATTGTTGTGACGACGGAAAGGCCATCTCTCGGCCGCCGCTTCGAATGGGTGCTTGGCCTGGACTCTTCGGGCAGCACCTCCACGCGCTTCATTGGCAGTCATCAGGAACGGGGGTGGGGAGGAACGCTTGTCGGAGAATTGCAAGACAGGCAGGGGTATCGGGCCACACCGGAGGCACCGTTTCCGGGCCAGATCACGGTGGAGAAGGAGAGCGGCCACCAACAAACCGTGGATGCGCGGTTTGATTTTCAGCGCGGCGGCAGCCAAACGCAACTTTCCCTCAAACACGCGGACAGCGTGGACCGTTTCGGACGTCCCAACTGGTGGTGGCAGCGAAGCGTCAACCGTGTTGGCGTGACCTCGGCCGTGGCCGGTGACACGCCCTGGACCTTCCAGGCCTCCGCCGCCTATGAGTCCTCGTCGGATGATGCGCTGCGTGATCGGGGCAGCGGGATCGATCCGGATGGCCTGGCGGCGGATCGCTACATCTTTGCCAAGCAGCGGCAGGCGGAGCTGGAAGTCACGGCTGAGAGGCGCGGTGAGCGCAATGTGCTGCGTGTCGGCATGTTGGGAAAACAAGTGGATGAGTCGCATGAAATCGTTGCTTTCAGTACACGGGAGCCGCGTTTCACCCTGGAGTCCGGCATCTTCAACGGTGCCGCCCATTTCCGTTACGAACACGAAGCGGATGATGGCTTGGTGCTGGACCTGGGGGGGCGTTACGACCTCTACCGGTATGGCGACACCACGATTCATGATGTGGCCTCCGGCGGCGAGCCGATCGCGGGGGCTACCCTCGACAAGACTGCCTTCAGCCCGCGTCTTGGTCTGCGTCGGCAGTTCGGCGGCACGCTGCTCAGCCTCAATGTCGGCACGGGATTCGTTCCGCCCACTCCGGGACAACTGTATTACGAAGACATCACCGATTCGGCCCAGTTTCTCGCCAACCCGGGGTTGAAGCCGCAGCGTTCCGTCACCTGGGACGTGGGCATGCGGCGGACGGTTGGGGGCATGCGCCTCGGCGCGACCCTGTTCCATTCCCGCTGGGAGGAAAAGCTCGGCGTGATGATCGTCGATTACGGCGACCCTGTGAAACGGCAATGGCGGAACATCGGCGCGGCGGAGGCCCAGGGCGTCGAACTGGAACTGGAAGGGCGCCTGTGGGAACGCTGGGATCTCACATTCAATTACACCTTTAACCGTACCCGCATCGTTGAAGACGGGGCAAATCCCGACTTAGTGGGTAACGAACTGCCGGGTATGCCGCGGCACAAGGCCAATCTCGTCCTCACCTACGAATGGACGGATATCACCGGTCGGATGGCGTTGCGTTATATGGGGGCCGCCTACACCGACGAGCGCAATACCGTTGTGGATACTGCAGGTTATCGCTGGCGCAAGGATGAGTATGCGGTCGTCGACGTGTCGGCAACGCGGCGATTCGGTGCGGCGCGCCTCACTCTGGCGGCCGACAACCTGTTCGACGAAATCTATATGACCGGCTTCTTTCGCCGGAGCCCGGGGCGTGTGCTGCGCGCCGAATTTTCCTATCTGTTCTGACCCTTACCCTGGAGGCATAGCATGACCATCACGCTGATGAGGCAATACCTGGCCTTGGGACTCATGTTCCTGGTTCTGGCGCCGCAGGCGGCCCAGGCCTGCCGTCCTTTCGGTTCGTACCAGTTCGTGGAGGACACGGACGGCGGGATCTGGTTTACCGAAGGCGACAACAACGCCATCTCCCGCCTTGCGCCGGATGGGACCGTAACCGCGCACTCGTTGCCGACGCCGCATTCCGAGCCGAGCTCGCTCGCCCTGGATGGGGTCGGCAACGTCTGGTTCGTGGCCATGGATGCGGCGAAGATCGGTCGCTTGGGTCGAGATGGCCGGATTGTCGAATACGCAACTACCGATGGCCATCCCAGCCTGGTCGCGGTGGACCGCAGGGGCGAAGCCTGGTTCACCCAAATGGCGGGCAACGAGGATGGCGGCAGCCACGCCGGACACGAGAGTCACGGCATCGCCAAGATAGGGCGCATCGACGGCAAGGGAGAAATGCATTCCTACCCGACGCCGGAAGGTTGGCCGACATCGATTGCCTTCGACGGCCAGGATCGCGCCTGGGTCACGCTGCTTGTTCCCGGCGTCGGGGACGCACCACCCAAGGGCCGGCTGGCCCGCCTGGGACCGGATGGAAATTGGGAGATCGCGGCCGGCTGGACCGGGAGCTGCCCGAGCAACATGACTCGGGCGCCGGATGGCGGCTTGGCCTATTCCGATCACTGCCGCGGCGTCCTCGGCCGGGTTTCCGCCAAGGGCGTGATCAGCGCAGAAAAACTGCTTGAGGGCACCTATATCCAGCAAATGTCGGCGGCTGCGGATGGTACGCTGTGGTTTACCGGTGACAGCAAGAGTCGCCTGGGGCGGATAGACCGCTCCGGCAGGGTCAGCTACCTGGAGCGCCCGGAGAACGGCGATCAGACCATGGCAGTACTTGCTACACGCAACGGCGACGTGGTGTTCTCCGAATTCTACAACTACAACATCAACCGCCTGACCCGAGACGGCACTTACATCGAACACCTGATCAATGTCGACGAGCGGCAGGGGACGCGGGAGGTGAAAAAGGGCGAGGTCTGTTACATCCAGTTCGCGGCCCGCATAGTTTCCAAGAAAGAGATGGACGCGAAGCGCGCCGAGGAGGTGCGCAGCGGCCGCTTCAAGCCCGACGGCAAAGGCACCGAGAAACTGGTCGAGGAGAAATGCCTGGTCTGCCACGATGCCCGCCGCCTGCTGCTGTCGCGGCGCAGCGACTGGACCCCAAGTATTACCCGCATGCATGCGTACAGGGATGTGCGCAACGTGGAGGCGCTGACCGCGGACGAGTCGACACGACTGGTGCAATATTTCAACGAATATTACGGGCTGCGGTAATAAGGCTGTTGCAAAACATTACGGCGGCGCACTGGGATATACCCCGTTCCGCGCTTAATCAGGTATGCGGCCCCACCTCTCGTCCAACAGCAAGGCGCTCACCTGCCGTATTAACGCGGCCGCCCGGCCGGTTACCAGCGCAGTCCGCCTCCCGTCTGGTACTCGGTGACCCGGGTTTCGAAGAAGTTCTTCTCCTTGCGCAGGTTGGCCTGCTCGTCCAGCCATGGCAACACGTTCTCCGCGCTGGGGAAGGGTTCGGTCACACCGAGCTGGCGGGCGCGGCGGTTGGCGACGTGGCGGAACTGCTCGATGTGCTCCTCCGCCGAGTAGCCGAGGATCGGCCGGGGCAGCAGGAAACGGGCGTAGGCGTTCTCGGCCTCCAGTGCCTCCTGCCACATCTGCGCCAGCGTGTCGGCATCGGGCTGGATGTTTTCTTCGCGCATGATCTGCTTGACTACGCGGATGCCGAAGCCGCAGTGCAGCACCTCGTCGCGCATGATGTACTGCAACTGCTCGGCGGTACCCTTCATCAGGCCGCGCCGTTGCAGGGCGAAGATGGGCGAAAAGCCGTTGTAGAACCAGCAGCCCTCGAATACCGCGGCGAAGAAGATGTAGGCCATCAGAAACTCCTGCAACGCCGCCGGGAAGGTGAGATCAAGGTCGCTGCGCAGGATCGAATGGAGGCGGCGGTTGGCGATCTGGATCTTGCCGTTGATGGCCGGGACCACGCGGTAGCGGTTGTAGATTTCCCCCTGTTCGAGGCCGAGGGTCTCGATGCAGTGCTGGTAGGTCCAGGTGTGCAGCGCCTCCTCGTAGACCTGGCGCGCCTGGTAGATCTGCAGTTCGGGTGCACTCATCTTCTCCATCACCGCCAGGCCGATGTTGCGCATGGCGAGGATATCCGAGGTGGTGAGGTAGGCGAGCACGTTCTCGTAGACGTGGCGTTCCTCTGGAGTCAGCTTGTGGTGATAGTCGTGGACGTCCTGGGCCATGTTGATGTCCAACGGCGTCCAGTGGTTCCTGTTGGCGTTGAGGAAATACTCCCAGGCCCAGGGGTATTTGAACGGCGCCAGCTGGTTGATGTCGGTGTGGCCGTTGATGACGCGCTTGTCGTCCGGATTGATCGGCGCCATGGTCGCCGCCGCCGCGACGGGCGGCGTGTGCCGCGGCTCTGCCGCTATCGCGGTGATCGGCGCAGCGGCCGGTTCGACATGCTCTGCCGTCGGCCGGGCCGGCGCCCGCACTGCGGCGATCGGATCGTCCCAATTCAGAAACATTTTGGTATCTCCTTGTAATGGAGGTTGTTGGGTTACACGGCCCATCGGGTCTTGTGCCGTCGTCGGGGCCGGTGCTTGGGCCGCTAACCTAATACATTTGTTTATTGGCATGCCTCGCAATCGGGGTTGTCGATGGCGCACAGCTTCGGCGCTTCTTCCACTGCCACCGACTTTTCCACGTGGGTGGCGCCCAGGGTGCGCAGGTAGTAGGTGGTCTTGAGGCCGCGCAGCCAGGCCAGCTTGTAGAGGCTGTCGAGCTTGGGGCCGGAGGGTTCGGCCAGATAGAGGTTGAGGCTCTGTGCCTGGTCCAGCCACTTCTGCCTTCTTGATGCGGCCTCCACCAGCCAGCGCGGGTCGATCTCGAAGGCGGTGGCGTAGAGAGCCTTGAGTTCGCCCGGGATGCGGTCGATGGCGACGAGGCTGCCGTCGTAGTACTTGAGATCGTTGATCATCACCTCGTCCCACAGCCCCAAGGCCTTGAGATCGGCCACCAGGTGCGGGTTGACCACGGTGAACTCGCCCGACAGGTTCGATTTGACGAACAGGTTCTGGTAGGTGGGCTCGATGGACTGGCTCACGCCGCAGATGTTGGAGATGGTGGCGGTGGGGGCGATGGCCATGGTATTGGAGTTGCGCATGCCCTGCTTCAGCACCTTGTGGCGCAGCACCTCCCAGTCCAGCGTGCTTGACGTGTCTATTTGCAGGTAGTCGCCGCGGACCGCTTTCAGCCGGGCGATGGAGTCGATGGGCAGCACGCCCTCGCTCCACAGCGAGCCGTCGTAGCTCGGATAGCGGCCGCGCTCGGCAGCGAGATCGCTGGAGGCCTGGATGGCGAACCAGCTCACCGCCTCCATGGAGCTGTCGGCGAACTGCACCGCCTCCGGCGAGGCGTAGGGCTGGCGCAGTTTGTAGAGCGCATCCTGGAAACCCATGATGCCCAGCCCCACCGGGCGGTGGCGCAGGTTGGAGTTCCGCGCCTGCGGCACGCTGTAATAGTTGATGTCGATGACGTTGTCGAGCATGCGCATGGCGGTGGTCACCGTGCGCTCCAGCTTGGCCAGATCGAGGCCGTTTTCAGTCACGTGCGCGGCGAGGTTGATCGAGCCCAGGTTGCACACGGCGATCTCGCGGTCGTTGGTGTGCAGGGTGATTTCGGTGCATAGGTTGGAGCTGTGCACCGTGCCCATGTGGTGGTTGGTGTAGCGCAAGTTGCACGGGTCCTTGAAGGCGATCCAGGGGTGGCCGGTCTCGAACAGCATGGAGAGCATCTTGCGCCACAGGGTGAGCGCCGGCAGCCGCTTGTGCACACGCAGCTCGCCGCGTGCGGCCTTCTCCTCATAGCGCAGGTAGGCCGCTTCGAACGCTTTGCCGGTCAAGTCGTGCAGCTCCGGCACCTCGTCGGGGGAGAACAGCGTCCATTCGCCCTCCTCGGCCACGCGCTGCATGAACAGGTCGGGCACCCAGTTGGCGGTGTTCATGTCGTGGGTGCGGCGGCGTTCGTCGCCGGTGTTCTTGCGCAGTTCGAGGAAATCCTCGATGTCGATGTGCCAGGTCTCCAGATAGGCGCACACCGCGCCCTTGCGCTTGCCGCCCTGATTCACAGCCACCGCCGTGTCGTTGGCCACCTTGAGGAAGGGCACCACGCCCTGTGAGCTGCCATTGGTGCCCTTGATGTGCGCGCCGAGGCCGCGCACCCGGCTCCAGTCGTTACCCAAACCGCCGGCGAATTTGGATAGCAGGGCGTTGTCCTTGATCGCGCCGAAGATGCCGTCCAGGTCGTCGGGCACGGTGGTCAGGTAGCAGGAGGAGAGCTGCGGGCGCAGCGTGCCCGAGTTGAACAGGGTCGGCGTGGAACTCATGAAATCGAAGGACGAGAGCAGCTCGTAGAACTCGATGGCGCGCGCCTCCCGCTCCAGCTCGTTGAGGGCGAGTCCCATGGCGACACGCATGAAGAAGGCCTGCGGCAGCTCGAAGCGGACGTCGCCCTCGTGCAGGAAGTAGCGGTCGTAGAGGGTTTGCAGGCCCAGGTAGGTGAAGTCGAGATCGCGCTCGTGCCTGAGCGCGGCGCCGATCCGCTCCAGGTCGAACAGCAGCAGGCGCGGATCGGCCAGCCCCGAGTCGGCAGCTTTTTGCAGGTAGGCGGTGAAGTACTCGCCGTAGTGCTCGCCCATCTGTGCCTGGCCGTCGACCGCAGCTAGGTCGAGGAAGCCCAGCGCCTCACGGCGCAGACGATCCAGCAGCAGGCGTGCCGCGGCGCGGCCGTAGTCGGGGTCGCGCTCGATGAGGCCGCGTGCGGCGAGCACCAGCGCCTCGGTCACAGCGCCCTCGGGCATGCCGTCGAACAGGTTGCGTTGCAGATTGTCGCGGATCAGCGCCGCATCAACCCCGGAAAGCCCCATGCAGGCCTCATCCACCAGCCGCGTGAGGCGCTCAAGGTCGAGCGGGGCGCGGCTGCCGTCGGCGCGCACCATGTGCAGAACCGGCGCTGCGGGCGCGGCGGCTGGCGCCTCCTGGGCGCGCAGGCGGGCGTGCTCCTCGCGGTAGAGCACGTAGGCGCGCGCCACCTTGTGGTGGCCGGAACGCATTAGCGCCAGCTCCACCTGGTCCTGGATGTCCTCGATGTGCAGGGTGCCGCCGCTAGGCAGGCGGCGGGAGAGAGCACTCACCACCTGATTGGTCAGTTCGGCCACCGCCTCGTGGATGCGGCGCGAGCCGGCGGCACCGGTGCCTTCCACGGCGAGGAAGGCTTTGGTCACCGCGGCGGCGATCTTGGCCGGCATGAAGGCGGTTACCGAACCGTTGCGGCGCACCACCTGAAGCTGAACGGTGAAAATTTCAGCTTCGGTCGCTGCCGGATGCGTGGTGTGGGGCAAGACTGTTTTCATATCCATTGGGGGTCTCTCTCGTAGCGATCAGAGTTGGCGTGGGACAGTTGTCAGGGTGGGATCGAACATGCGCTCTTCACGGCAAGGCTGTTCCAATACCCGTTGCGCGCCCATGGCACGCAGACGTGTTTTGATTGATTCTGCCTGTCGGCGGTCGGTCAGCGCCGGATGCGCGGTAATGCGCAGTTCGTGGGCGACGCCGCTGTCGATGAGTAGCCGGGCGCTCTCCCACGCGGACTCGCCACTCCCTTCCGCCCCGGTGAGGGCGGGGTAGTTTTCCGGCAGGGCCTTGACGTCCAGTCCGACCCAGTCGAGCTTGGGCAGCAGGGCGGCCAGCCGTCGCGGGTAGATGCCTGCGGTGTGCAGCCCCACTTTGAATCCCAGTTCTTTCACCTCATCGACGGTCGCCTCCAGCGCCGGCTGGAGGGTCGGCTCGCCGCCGGAAAAGACCACTGCGTCCAGCAGGCCGCGGCGCCCTTCGAGAAACCGGATGACCTCGTTCCAAGGAATGGTGGTCTCGCCCCCCGGGGGCAGCAGCTCTGGGTTGTGGCAGTAGCGGCATCGCCAGGGGCAACCCTGGCAGAACACCACCGCCGCCAGCTCGCCCGGATAGTCGATGGTGGTGAGGGGGGTGAGCCCTCCCACCCTCAGCTCAGCGCGCCCCATGCGGCTCCTCGAAGAAGCGGCGCTCGGCGTGTTCCGACTGCTTGCCGGGGTTCCAGGCGGAGACCGGGCGGTGGTAGCCCATCACCCGGGTCCAGACCTCGCAGCGGGTGCGTTCTTCGGGTTTCAGTTCGATGTGTTCAGCGGCAGACATGCGCGTTCTCCTTTTGTTTGCGGGTGATCAATTCCTCGTCGCAGCGGGGGCAGTATTCGTGCTCACCGCTCAGGTAGCCGTGCACCGGACAGATGGAAAAGGTGGGTGTCACGGTGATGTAGGGCAGGCGGAAGTTTTCCAGGGCGCGGCGCACCAGGTGGCGGCAGGCATCGATGCTGGAGAGGCGCTCGCCCATGTAGAGGTGTAGCACCGTGCCGCCGGTGTACTTCGCCTGTAATGCCTCCTGGCGTTCCAGCGCCTCGAAGGGGTCGTCGGTGAAGCCGGCCGGGAGCTGGGAGGAGTTGGTGTAGTAGGGCCGCTCCGGCGTGCCCGACTGGAGGATGCCGGGGAAACGCTTGCGATCCTCCTTGGCGAAGCGGTAGGTGGTGCCTTCCGCCGGGGTGGCCTCCAGATTGTACATATGCCCGGTCTGTTCCTGGAACGCGGTCATGCGGGCGCGGATGTGATCGAGCAGGCGCAGGGCGAAGGCGTGGCCCCGCGGCGTGGTGATGTCCTCGGCGTCGCCGCTGAAGTTGCGGATCATCTCGTGAATGCCGTTCACGCCGAGGGTGGAGAAGTGGTTGCGCAGGGTACCGAGGTAGCGCTTGGTGTAGGGAAAGAGCCCGGCGTCCATGTGGCGCTGGATCACCTTGCGCTTGATCTCCAGGCTGTCGCGGCCCAGCTCCAGCAGGCGGTCGAGCGCCCGGTAGAGGTCTGCCTCGTCGCCCCGGTGCCGGTAGCCCAGACGGGCGCAGTTCACCGTCACCACCCCCAGCGAGCCGGTCTGCTCGGCCGAGCCGAACAGGCCGTTGCCGCGCTTGAGCAACTCGCGCAGATCGAGCTGCAGGCGACAGCACATGGAGCGCACCATGTTGGGCGAAAGCTCGGAGTTGACGAAGTTCTGGAAGTAGGGAAGACCATACTTGGCGGTCATGGCGAACAGCCGCTCGGCGTTCTCGCTCTCCCAGGGGAAATCCGGGGTGATGTTGTAGGTGGGGATGGGAAAGGTGAAGACCCTTCCCTTGGCATCACCCTCGGTCATCACCTCGATGTAGGCGCGGTTGATGAGGTCCATCTCTACCTGCAGATCGCCGTAGGTGAACGGCATTTCCTCACCGCCGATCACCGGCACCTGTTCGCGCAGGTCCTCCGGGCAGACCCAGTCGAAGGTGAGATTGGTGAAGGGGGTCTGGGTACCCCAGCGGGAGGGGACGTTCAGATTGTAGATCAGTTCCTGGATGTACTGGCGTACCTGCGCGTAGCTCAGCCCGTCCTTGCGTACGAAGGGCGCCATGTATGTGTCGAAGGAACTGAAGGCCTGGGCCCCCGCCCACTCGTTCTGCAGCGTACCGAGGAAGTTGACGATCTGCCCCACGGCGCTGGACATGTGGCGCGGCGGCCCCGCCTCCACCTTGCCGGGTACGCCGTTCAGTCCCTCGTGCAACAAGGTGCGCAGGGACCAGCCAGCGCAGTAGCCGGAGAGCATGTCGAGGTCGTGGATATGGATGTCTCCATCGCGGTGGGCCTGGCCGATCTCCGGCGGGTAGACGTGGTTCAGCCAGTAGTTGGCGATCATCTTACCGGCGCTGTTGAGGATCAGGCCGCCCAGCGAGTAGCCCTGATTGGCGTTGGCGGCCACCCGCCAATCCTCCCGCTCCAGGTATTCGTTCACCGCCTGCGAGACGTCCACTAGGGTCCTGCGATCCTGGCGCAGGCGCGCGTGCTGCTCGCGGTAGACGATGTAGGCGCGGGCGGTCTTCAGATGGTTGGCGCTGATCAACACCTGCTCGACGATGTTCTGGATGCGCTCGATGTCGGGGGCTTCGATGCGGGCGTGGGCCAGTACCTTAAGTACCTGGGCGGTGAGCAGGGCCGCCTCGGGCGCATCGAACTCGCTGCTGGCGCGGCCGGCCTTGAGGATGGCCGCCTCGATGCGCTTGGCATCGAAGGGCGCGCTGGCGCCATCGCGCTTACGCACTGTGACGGGCGTGCCGGTGCGCGGCGGGAAGAGAGGAGTGGCGGTGACGGCGGAACTTGCCGCCGGCGGAACGGGGATTTCAGTGTGCATGGCGCCTCCCAGGTCAATTTGGTCCGGTCGGGCCATCGATCAAGTTCAGGGGCGAGGGACCGGACGATAAGGCCGGAAGGACGCGCCCCCGAGACCTTTGACGCGAAGGCTCGGGTAGTGCCCGTTCGGGGAGGCTGTCGGATTATGGATGCTCCTACTGCGCCGGCGGGAGAGCGGCCCAAATTTCCCCGATTTCTCGTTGCGTAGGCTCACTATGCGCCTCGAAATCGTGAAAATTTGTTCTCGCTCTCCCACCGTGCTCGCTACGGGCACCATAACCCGACAGCCTCCCAGCCACGGGTCGCTCCTCGGCAGGTATTCGGACTCGGGGGCGCGCTCTTGCGAGCACCTACGGCCGCGGCTTCCCACCCCCCCTTTGTGATCAGGCGGGCAGTGCCTGGTGACTGACACCTGGCGGCCTTCGTTCCCCCACACCGCTGCGCGACAGTTCCGGATTCACACCGGATTCCCTGTTATCGCAACCACAAGATTTAGTGGGTGCACCGAAGATGGGCCACAAGATAGCGATAAGCGGCGGTCATGGCAAGGGCGAAATACAACCGCTCATTCGGTCGGCAACACTCCTTCCAGGCGCTCGAAACAGTCCGTCCGCGCGCCATCGATGAACGCTTCCAGATAGGCAAGTTCCTGTTCTTCGCGGCGTACGGCGGCATAGAGGGTGCTCCAGAGGCCGTGTTCGCCGAGTGGTCTGGCGAGCACCTGGCCGGCGACGACGGCCTGGCTGGCGGCCCATTGCGGCAGGGCGGCGAGGCCCCGGCCGCTGGCGACCAGTTGCAGGATCATCACGGTCAGCTCGCTGGAGCGCCGTTCGACGGCGACGCCGGCGGGGTCGAGAAAGCGGCGGAACAGGTCGAGGCGGGTGGTATCCACCGGGTAGGTGATGAGGGTCTCGTCGGCGAGGTCCTGCGGTGCGATCCAGTTACGCGCCGCCAGGCGGTGACGTGGCGGCAGCAGCAGCAGGTTCTGGTAGCGGAACAGCGGGCGATAGGTGATTGCCGCGTTGTCGTCGGGGTCGGCGGTGACGACCAGATCGACCTCGTTTTGGGCGAGGGCCGCCAGCGGCTCGAAGCTGTGGGCCATGGAGATGTCCAGGGTCACCCGCGGCCATTGGTGGCGATAGTCTTCCAGCACTGGCATCAGCCAGTCGAAGCAACTGTGGCACTCCACGGCGAGGTGTAGCCGTCCGCCCTGGCCGCCGCGGATATGGCCGAGGTCGCGCTTGGCCTGGCGGATCAGCGGCAGTACCTCGTCAGCTAGGGTCAGCAGTCGCTCCCCGGCGGCGGTGAAGCGGGGCGGCCGGCTCTTGCGTTCGAAAAGCGTTACCTCCAGCCGTTCTTCCAGCTCCTTGAGCTGGTGTGAAAGGGCTGATTGGGTCAGGTGCAGCCGCTCTGCGGCGCGTGCCAGATTGCCGCTATCGCGCAGGGCGGTAAGGCTGTGGAGGTGGTGCAGCTTTATCATGAAAAAATCTCAAGTTAAATTCAAAAATTCATCGTTTGATTCATTTTAGCCCGCTCTCCAGACTAGGCGCAAACCGAATAACTGGAGAAGGAGTATCCCTATGTGTGTCGCCCATTCCCTTGGTTTCCCCCGTATCGGTCATCGCCGCGAGCTGAAGTGGGCGCTGGAGTCCTACTGGAAGGGGGAGTCCGATCGAACCGCCCTGTTGGGAACCGCACGGCAGTTACGTGAGCGTCACTGGCGGCTTCAGCAGGAGGCGGGCCTGGACCATGTTCCGGTGGGGGATTTCTCGCTCTATGACCATGTTCTGGATCACAGTGTGATGTTCGGTGCGGTGCCGCCGCGCTTCGGTCAGGTGGAAGGGGCTGTCGATCTGGACACCTATTTCCGCATGGCCCGCGGACGCGCACCGAGCGGCGAGCCGACCCATGCCTGCGAGATGACCAAGTGGTTCGACACCAACTACCACTACATCGTCCCGGAGCTGTACCGGGGCCAGACCTTCCACCTCGCCTCCAGCAAGCTGTTCGACGAGGTGACCGAAGCACAGGCGCTGGGGCTGACCCCGCGCCCCGTGATTATCGGGCCGCTCACCTGGTTGTGGCTGGGCAAGGTCAAGGGTGAGGAGTTCGAGCGCCTCGATTTGCTCAATGCCCTGCTGCCAGTCTATGGCGATATCCTCTCCCGTCTGAAGGCGCAGGGGGTGGAGTGGGTACAGATCGACGAGCCGATCCTCGTCCTCGATCTGCCTTATCCCTGGAAGCGCGCCTTCGAGTCGGTCTACACCCGGCTCGGGGGCAATCGGCCAAACCTGCTGCTTACCACCTATTTCGGCGCGCTGGAGGACAATCTCAAACTCGCATGCCAATTACCCGTGGACGGGCTGCACGTGGACCTGATACGGGCATCCGAGCAACTGCAACAGGCGGTGGACTGGCTGCCTGGGCACAAGGTTCTCTCCGCTGGTGTCGTCGATGGTCGCAACATCTGGCGTAGCGACCTGTCACAAAAACTCGACCTTCTCGAGCCTCTGAATGAGCGCCTCGGCGACCGGCTCTGGCTTGCCCCCTCCTGTTCGCTACTGCACGTGCCGGTGGACCTGGACGGCGAAGAGCAGTTGGATGCGGAGCTGCGCGGCTGGCTCGCCTTCGCGGTGCAGAAGCTGGACGAGTTGCGCATCTTGCGGCGGGCCCTGGATCAGGGACGCGGCGCGGTGGCGGCGGAGCTGGCGGCCAGTGCGGCGGCGGTGGCGTCGCGTGGTAGCTCTGGGCGGTTGCACCGTCCCGATGTGCGCGCCCGCGTGGCGGCCATCGATGAGTCGATGGAGCGCCGCCGCGGCCCCTATCCGATCCGCGCCGAGGCCCACAGGCAGCGCTTCCGCCTGCCGCCGTTTCCCACCACCACCATCGGCTCGTTCCCGCAGACCGCGGAGATTCGTGCTGCCCGCCGCGACTTCAAGGTCGGGCGTATCGACGCCGTCACCTACGAAGGCCTTATGCGCGAGCAGATCGCCCATGTCGTGCAGAAGCAGGAGGAGTACGGTCTCGACGTGCTGGTCCACGGCGAGCCCGAGCGCAACGACATGGTGGAGTACTTCGGCGAGCAGATGGACGGTTTCGCCTTCACCGCCAGCGGCTGGGTGCAGTCCTACGGCTCGCGTTGCGTCAAGCCGCCGCTGCTCTACGGCGACGTGGCGCGACCGGAGCCGATGACGGTGGCGTGGGTGCGTTATGCGCAGTCGCTGACGGACAGACCGATGAAGGGCATGCTCACCGGGCCGGTGACGATCCTGAACTGGTCCTTCGTGCGCGACGACCAGCCGCGCGCCGACACCTGCAGGCAGCTGGCGCTGGCGATCCGCGACGAGGTGCTGGACCTGGAGCGGGCCGGGATCGGCATCATCCAGATCGACGAGGCCGCGCTGCGCGAGGGTTTGCCGCTGCGTAAGGGGCAGTGGAAAGGTTATCTGGACTGGGCGGTCGGTGCTTTCAGGCTCGCTGCCAACGGTGTGCGCAACGAGACTCAGATCCACACCCATATGTGCTACTCGGAGTTCAACGACATCATCGAGTCCATCACCGCGATGGATGCCGATGTGATCACCATCGAGACCGCGCGCTCGGATATGGAGCTGCTCGACGTATTCAAGGAGTTCCACTACCCGAACGAGATCGGCCCCGGCGTCTACGACATCCACTCGCCCAACGTACCGGAGGTTGGGCAGATGGTGCGGCTGATGGAGTTGGCCGACAAGCGTATCCCAGCCGAACGGCTGTGGGTCAACCCCGATTGCGGCCTGAAGACCCGCGGCTGGCCCGAGGTGGAGGCGGCCCTGCGCAACATGGTGGAGGTGGCTCGCCAGCTGCGTGAGGGGAGTGTCGCCGTGGGCTGAATCAGCGGTGAAAAAAACGCGGGCAGGCGTCCACAACATCCCTTGGGGTAACTTGATGAAGGTAAACTCCTTTCTTCAGGTTCCCTAGAGATATTCTAAGTTGTCTTACTACTGCCATAAACCCTTACTTATGAGGTAGAATCGCCCGGTCAACAATTGCTACGTCAGCACGTCATGTCTGGAAAGAATAATAAAAATTCCCGGCATGCACTCGACCCACATCGTGTGGGATGTATCCGGCTGGCCCGTGCCCTGGAGCTGCGCCCTCGGGCGTTTGAGCGAATGGTGCGGGAGATGGAGGTTTCGCCGACATTTGTGGCAGTGAGGCCCTATGTGCATGTGGGACAGGTGATGGAGACAACCCTTGCCGCCAGCGGCAGGGTTGACCGTGGGCGCATGCTGCCCATAGCCTGGTTCGACGGGGCTGGGGCGTTTCGGTACACCTCCGAGTTTTTTACCCGGCATTACGGTTTTGAGACAGAGGCGTTGTCCAGCCTCGGCCCAGCCGTGGGAAGCCTCCTGCAACAGATGCGGGCGATAAACAGCCGCAATCTACTCACCACCAGCCTGCTGCGTTCCCTGGTACGATTGCAGCGGGATTTTCTTGAAACCCGCGATCCGCTCGCGCTCGAGACGCTGGCATTGGACGAGCTTGCCGCCGACATCAACGCCGATCCGCTGTGCCCGATCACGGCAGACGCCAGCCGCCTGTCGCGCCTGATGCGCCACCTGACGCTTGGTTTGGCGGACGGTGAGATGGTAATGGCGCCCACCTTATGCCCGCGCCCGCGCGAATTGCACCGGCGCTACGTGGACAGTGTGGTCCGCGCCGAACAGGCGGCTCTGCTTGAGCATGCCGACACGGGCGCTCTCAGCGATGACGCAATCGCGATGGAGGTACAGGAGCGTTACGGCATGGTGCTGTCCCGGCGTACAGTGGCCAACGTCCGCCGTGATTTGGGTATCCCCTGCAGCCGCGGACGGGGGGCGAATGATGGATATCTGGGGGCAACCCACGGGTTCAGCCCATTGCAGCTACTGGCACGCGAGGTGGTGCGTACGGCGGCGCCGGCAGTGGGCGGCGTCTACGAACTACATGCCCGCGGTCCCGACGCCCGGCGGGCTGGCGTCATCTACATTGGCAGCGCCGGTGACCTGCGCAAGCGGTTGATGGACCATCTGCGCGGCACCGGTACCAACACCTGCCTGGCGGCCCATGTCGCCGAAGGCCGGGTGTGGTTCCGCTATCGGCCCGTGGTTCATCGCTGGCGCGAGACCGAGCGGCAGGTGTACCGGGCATTTAGGGAAAGTTTCGGCGACCGGCCGGCCTGCAACCGGATGAGCCCCTGACAGGGAGGGACGATGACAGCGATGGATTCGATGGACGCCACAGCGCCGCTTCGGCTACAGGACTTCAAGGAATACGCCGAACGTGTGTTCGCCAATATTCCCAGTGGATTGGTCATCCTTTCGGCAAGGCTGCGTATCCTGACCGTCAATCGTGCCTTTCTGCAAATGTTCGGTGTCCCCCAAGGGGATGTCGAGGGACGCTTTTCGCATGAAGTAATTTCGGCAGAGGGGTTTGCCGACCAGTTAGCTGCGGTACTGGGCGGCAGCGTGCCGCGGGCCGATGGCATGCTGCTGATGCGGGTGTACGGCGGCGAGGAGCGCCTTATGCGCTATGCCGTCACTGGTATGTACCTTGCAGAAGAAGAAGAAGAAGAAGAAGAAGAAGAAGCGCGTTTGCTCGTCGCGCTCGAAGATATCACCGAACAGGAACGCGCTTTTCAGGCGCTGGCCCGCTCTGAGGCCCGTCTGGCTGAGGCCCAACGCATCGCCCGGCTGGGGCATTGGGAATGGAATGTCGCCACCGGCGAGTTGTGGTGGTCCGACGAGGTGTACAACATCTTCGAGCGGGAGAAGGGGCGCTTCGTCCCCGGTTACGAATCCTTCCAAGCCTGTCTCCATCCGGATGATCGTGCCCGCGTCGAGGCCGCCGTGCAGAAATCGATCGAAGACGGCAGTGACTACCGCCTCGACCACCGCATCGTGCTGCCCGGCGGCGCCGTACGCCACGTGCACGAACAGGCGCGCTGCATATACGGTGTGGATGGCACCGTCGAGCGAATGGTGGGCACGGTTCAGGACATCACCGATCGCAAGGAGACGGAGGCGCGCCTGGCCCATTTAGCGCACCATGATCCGCTGACCTGTCTGCCCAATCGCATGCTGCTGCGCGACCGTATCAGCCAGGCCATTGCCTACGGCCGCCGGCACGACCGGTTGGTGGCGGTGCTGTTTCTCGATCTTGACCGCTTCAAGCGTATCAACGACAGTCTGGGGCACGATGTGGGCGATCGCCTGTTGCAGGCCATCGCTGAACGTCTGCGCAAGTCAGTGCGCGACGGCGATACGGTGGCCCGGCTGGGCGGCGACGAATTCGCCATCGCCCTGACCGACGTCGCCGATGTGGACGACGTGGCCAAACTGGCGCGCAAGCTGCTCAACGCCATCAATCAACCCATCGTCATCGAAGGGCGCGAATTCTATGCCACCGCCAGCATCGGTATCAGCCTGTTTCCCCACGACGGCGGCGACGTGGAAACCCTGCTGAAGAACGCCGACACCGCCATGTACGAAGCCAAGGAGGCGGGGCGCAATGACTACCGCTTCTTCCGCGAGGAAATGGACTTCAACATCCGCGCCCATTTGGAACTGGAGCAGTCGCTGCGGGGCGCCCTGGAGCGTGGAGAATTCGAGGTGCACTACCAGCCCCAAATACGCCTGCAGGACGACACGGTGACCGGTGTGGAGGCGTTGCTGCGCTGGAACCGGCCCGATGGCAAATTTATCGGACCGGATATATTCATCCCTGTCTTGGAAGAAACCGGCCTGATTGTGGAGGTTGGCGCCTGGGTGATGCGTCGCGCCTGCGCCGACGCGGTGCGCTGGAACAAAACCCTCGGACGCGAGCTACTGGTGGCCGTCAACCTGTCACGGCGCCAGTTCGACGATGCACACCTGGCGGAGACGGTAGAGGAGGTGTTGCGAGAATCGGGACTGCCGCCGGCGCTTCTGGAATTGGAGGTTACCGAAAGCGTCGTGATGTCGAATACGGCGCGGGCAGGGCATGTCATGGAGACCCTGCGTGGCACGGGTGTTCACCTGGCGATGGACGATTTCGGCACCGGCTATTCCTCCCTGGTTTATCTCAAGCGCTTCCCCCTGGATCGTCTCAAAATTGATAAGGAGTTTGTGCGCGATATCGGGGTCGACGCCAATGACGATGCCATCGTACGCACGATCATTGCTCTTGCGGAAAATCTGGGGCTTGAGGCCGTGGCCGAGGGTGTGGAAACGGAGCTTCAGCGCGATTTTCTTCGGCGCCATGGCTGTCAGCTTGCCCAGGGGTATCTTTACAGCCGGCCATTACCCATGGCGGAGTTGGAGGCATTTCTTGCTCGTGAGACGATTCAAGGTTGATGGGTATATTTACCAAGGGTCGTAGTCGGGATTTCGTCGTTACATGGCATAAGGTATGGGTGTGGTCTACGGTTACTCGTGCTGCGTTAAGGTTCTTATCATTCGCATCACAGGAGGTACGCCATGAACACGAACCAGATCAAGGCTATTGCCAAGAAAATGCACGTTGATACGACAGCGGCGGACAAAGCAGAACTTGTGCACCGCATCCAGCGTGCAGAGGGAAACTTTGACTGCTTTGCCTCGCCAATCAATGGTATATGTGATCAGACAGGTTGCCTCTGGCGAGACGACTGCTTTGAGTCCGCTAGGATTGGTGCGCACTAAGGGACGCGCGTCAGTTGTTTTTTGTCCCTCAAATAACCTATCGGCCGGTACAACGTCTGCGCAGGACTATCCCCTTGTGAAAGGGAGGGGGTGATTAATAGTGTTGCGCGTGAGCGCAGCATCATGACTCTACGGGTTATTCGGGGAAAGGGAGATGCTATGAGCAAGGACGCAGGAACCATCAAGCTATTTTCACTCATCGTCATAATCACTGGTTTTGGGCCAGCATATGCCGAACTGGCAACCCCCTCTCCCCGAGTGACTGAATAGCTGCTCTGCAACCAGCCGGAGAGGAAATAGATGGCCAGCGGATAGCCGTACATCTCGCTGAACAAGGTCGCCAGAAACGCCGAAAAATCCCCGAACGAACGCCACTCCCGCTTGGATTGCGGGTTGAAGAAGCTGAAGGCGAACAGGATTAAGATCACCGAATTGACGATCACCAGCATCCATAGTCCGTAAGACGGCGCGGCATTGGTCTCGGTCGATCTCCATTGCCCGGTTCGGCGCCGCCGTGCATGAACACGTGCATGCCGACACTCAGCGTGAGCAATACCAGCAACAAACCGTTCCCGCCGAACAGATGGGGTTGATGCTCGTACCCCAGAAGCATGGCTGCGCTGACGACGAAAACCATCATCACGATGCCTGCGCGGGACTTCCAAAACGACCCGGGTGGCACCGGCCTGTGGCGCAAGTTGTCATGTTCGCTTATGCACGACTCCTGTTCATGCTGCCGTTGCCGGCGGCAGGCTCAATCCGCTCGTCCGGAAGTCCGGCGGCCGTCGTCCGGCCGCCGTATTCCAATCATTCAGCTCAACGGCGCGGCATTTGCTCGTATTGCTGCTGATGCTCCAGCATCTGGTCCATCATCATCTGCATCATGTCCATGCGTTGCTGCATCTGGTCGACACGCTGCTGCATCATCTCCGGCGTCATACCCTTGCCGGTGCCGGCCTGGCTGCCGCCCATCATGCCGCCGCCGCCCATCATCCCCCCACCCGGCGTGCTGGCTCCGCTCTGCCCCATCATGCCGCCGCCCATTTGCTGCATCATCTGCTGGCGGCCGCCCATCATCTGGTTCATCTGGCCCATGGTCTCGCGCATCTGCTCCATATGCTGCTGCAAATATTCCATGCGCTGTTCGCGCCTTTCGGCATTGCGCGCCTGTCCCATGGTCCGATCCATATTCTGCAGTCGGTCCTGCATGCCCATGCCGCCGCCGGGCTGGGCGGCATACGCCGCGGCACTGGCCAGGATCAATGCGCCGGTAAACACGGTAATTCGTTTCATTTTGGTCTCCTCCGACAGGTTGAATGGCGGGATTGCCTTCACACCATCACTTGCTTCTCAATAATCCGTACTCTGGGCGACCTGCCGTATCGCATGCAGGAGCGGGAGTTTTTCAGCCACCGGCTAAAGATGCCGGCGTCGCAGCCGCAACGCGTTGGTGATCACCGACACCGAACTGAAACTCATCGCCGCGGCGGCAATCATCGGCGACAGCAGTAGGCCGAAGGCGGGGTAGAGCACGCCGGCGGCCACCGGCACGCCGAGCGCGTTGTAGATGAAGGCGAAGAACAGGTTCTGCCGGATGTTGACCATGGTGGCGCGGGACAGCCGGCGGGCGCGGACGATGCCGCGCAGGTCGCCCTTGACCAGGGTCACCCCGGCGCTTTCCATGGCTACGTCGGTGCCGGTGCCCATAGCGATACCCACCTGGGCCTGGGCCAGGGCCGGCGCGTCGTTGATGCCGTCGCCGGCCATCGCCACCATGCGGCCCTCGGCCTGCAGCTGCTTGACCACCGCGGCCTTCTGGTCCGGCAGCACCTCGGCCTGCACGCGATCGATGCCGAGCTTGGCGGCCACCGCCTCTGCGGTCTTGCGGCTGTCGCCGGTGAGCATGACGATTTGTATCCCCTCCTCGTGCAGGAAGCGGAGCGCTTCGGCCGTGGTTTCCTTGATCGGATCGGCCACGCCGATGAGACCGGCGGCGCGGCCATCCACGGCGAGGAACATCACGGTCTGTCCCTCCGCGCGCTGCCCCTCGGCCACAGCCGTCAACGCGCCGGCATCGATACCGGCTTCTTCCAGCAGCTTGACGTTGCCCAGCGCGACGGCGCGGCCTTCGACTTTGCCGACCACGCCTTTCCCGGTGACCGATTGAAAGTCCGCGGCGGCCGCCGGCTCCAGGCCCCGGGCCTGCGCGCCGCGCACGATCGCCGCTGCCAGGGGGTGTTCGCTGGATCCTTCGATGCCGGCGGCAAGGCGAACGATTTCATCTTCGGTGTATCCACCCGCGGCCGTCACGCTCACCAGTTCCGGGTGCCCTTCGGTCAGAGTGCCGGTCTTGTCCACCACCAGCGTATCGACCTTGCGCATTACCTCCAGCGCCTCGGCGTTCTTGAACAGTACGCCCATGGTGGCGCCGCGACCGGTGCCGACCATGATCGACATGGGGGTGGCCAGGCCGAGGGCGCACGGGCAGGCGATGATCAATACCGCCACCGCATTGATCACCGCATGGGCCAGGCGCGGCTCCGGCCCCCAGCCGCCCCAGACCACGAAGGTCACGATGGCGACGAGCACCACCGCCGGTACGAAATAGCCAGCAACGATGTCCACCAGCTTCTGGATTGGTGCACGCGAACGCTGCGCCTCGGCCACCATTTGTACGATCTGCGCCAGCAGAGTGTCGGCGCCGACCTTCTCCGCGCGCATCAACAGCGCGCCGGTGCCGTTGATCGTCGCGCCGATCACGCGGGCCCCCGCCGTCTTCTCCACCGGAATCGGCTCGCCGGTGACCATCGATTCGTCGACGCTGCTGTCGCCTTCGATCACTGTGCCGTCCACCGGCACCTTTTCGCCGGGACGGATACGCAACACGTCGCCGGGCTTGACGTGTTCCAGGGGGATGTCCTCCTCGCGGCCGTCCGGGCGCACGATTCTGGCGGTCTTCGGTGCCAGCCCCAGCAGCAGCTTGATGGCGGCGTTGGTGCGGCTGCGCGCGCGCAGTTCCAGTACCTGGCCCAGCAGCACCAGCGCGGTGATCACCGCCGCCGCCTCGAAGTAGACCGGCACCGTACCGTCGTCCATGCGCACCGCGGCGGGGAAGATGCCCGGCAGCAGCACCGCCACCACGCTATAGCCCCATGCCACCGCGACGCCGAGGCCGATCAGGGTGAACATATTGAGGCTGCGGTTGAGCACCGACTGCACCGCGCGCACGTAGAATATCCAGCCGCCCCACACCACCGCCGGGGTGGCCAGGATCAGCTCGCCCCACTGGCGCAGCCTGGGGGCGATGAGCGCCGCCACCGGCTCCGGCCAGAACTCTGCCGCCATGGCGCTGAGAAAGACAGGGATCGCCAGCGCGGTACTGAGCCAGAAGCGCTGGCTCATGGCGCGCAGCTCGCCGCTCTCTTCCGCCACCGCGCTGACGCTGCGCGGCTCCAGCGCCATGCCGCACTTGGGGCAATTGCCGGGATGGTCCTGCACCACCTCCGGGTGCATGGGACAGGTATATTCGGTCGTCGTCGCCGACGCGGGCACGCCTGCCGGTTCCAGCGCCATGCCGCATTTGGGGCACGTGCCTGGCCCGCTCTGCCGTACCTCGGGATGCATGGGACAGGTGTAGATGCCGACCACACCGGCGGTGGCCGCCGCCGTCGCCGGTTTCAGATACTTGCCGGGTTCGTCGCGAAACTTGCCCGCGCAGTGCGCGCTGCAAAACCGATAGGTCGCTCCCCGGTGGACATGCCGGTGCGCGCTGTCCTCGGGGACCGGCATGCCGCAGACGGGATCAGTGGCCATGGTGCGACTCCTTAACGAAATCCGCTGCGGCGCTGCTCCATGCGGATGTAGGCGGCGATGTGCGCCACGTCGTCGGGATTGAGTTCGGGCAGCGGCGCCATGTCGCCGAAGTTCCAGTGATGCGCGCGCACACCGTTTCTCACTGCCAACTGAAATGCAGCGTCACTGTGGTGCGATGGCTCGTACACCCGGTGCAGAAACGGCGGTCCCTGGTCCGTGCCGCGCATATCCCGGCCATGACAGGCGGCGCAGGTCTGTGCGTACATGGCCATTCCCTTGGCGGGGTTGGGCGTCAGTCCGGGGGACGGCTTCGGTATCTGCCAGGGCTGCGCCGGCGCAGCGGCGGGCGCCAAGCCCAGCGCCAAGGCCACCAGCACGACGCAGCAGGTCTTGTGCAGGTGACGGATTAGCATCACGGTGTCCTCACCGTGCCTATTTGCCCTGTCCGCGCTGCATCTGCTCCATCATCATCTGCATCATGTCCATGCGTTTTTCCATCTGTTGCATGCGATCGGTCTGGGTGCCGCCCATCATTCCGCCGCCCATCATGCCATCCTCCATCATCGGACAACCGGTCATGGCCGCCTGCATACCGCGGCCCATCGTCATGTTCTCGCGCATGGTCTGCATGTGTTCGGCCATGGCCTTCTGCCGCTCGCCGTCGGTCTTGGCCTTGACGACGCGGTCGAGCTGCGCCTGCATTTTCTTGACGTTGTCCTGCATCTTCTTCACGGTCTGTTCGGGCGACTTGGCCTCGGCTGTTGCCGCGCCTGTCGCCGGCGCAGGATGGTGGGCGTCGTCGGCGTAGGCCGGCAGGGCCAGGGTGAAGAAAATGGCGAAGACTAAGAGGTTGGCTGGTTTCATGGTCGAACTCCTCATTGTGTGTATGTAGACGGCTCGTGTTGTGCCGGGGTGGTATCGTTCGGTCGGCAACCGAATCTATGGGGCGACCGTCACCTTGCCCCGCATTCCGGCCTCCATATGGCCGGGGATCAGGCAGGCGAAATCGACCGTGTCGGCTTGCCCGAATTGCCATACCAGGCCGCCGCGCTGACCCGGCTGCAGGGTGATCGTGTTGGGCTCGCTGTGCTGCATGCCGGGCATGTCACGCATGGCTGCGGCGTGCGCCTGGAGTTCCTCCAGGGAGCCGATCACCATCTCGTGCGGAATCTTGCCCACGTTGCGGACGAAGAAGCGCACGGTTTCGCCGGCCTTGACGCTGATTTGATCCGGCGTGAAGCGCATGGTGTCGTCCATGAGTATCTCGATGGTCCGCGAGACGCGGGCGGGATCCCCCGGTTGGCCGGCCGGCGACCGGCTGTGCATGGCGTCCATGGCGTGGCCCGGCATGGCGTGTCCGCCATCGGCGAGGGCTGGGAGCGTAACGAACAACAGCAGCGGGATGACGTATTTCAGCATGATGAATTCCTCGAAACATAAACGTTCAGAACCAGAAGCGTAGCCCAACCATCCAGCGTGTCTCTCCGGTGGATTCGCCGTTTGCGCGGGCCAGGTCCGCGGTTTCGCCGTACTTGCCGGCCCATTCGACGCCCAGATAGGGGGCAAGGCGGCGCGACGGTTCGTAACGCAGGCGCAGGCCGATGACGGCATCGGTCAGGCCGCTGCCGAGACCGCGCGCCGCGTCGCCCTTGCCGTGGAATGCGACCTCCGCCCGCGGTTGCAGCACCAGGCGCTGGGTGAGCAGCAGCTCGTAGTCGGCGGCGAGGCGCAGCGCGGTGCGGCCGTCGCCGTCGACGTAGGCGGTGGCGTCCACCTCGAACCAGTAGGGTGCCAGGCCCTGAATGCCTACCGCGAGCCAGGTGCGCGCCGGGCCGGTGCCGCTGTCGTGGCGCAGGCCGAGCTGGGCATCCCAGTAGCCGGCCACCGCATGGCTCCACAGCAGTTCGGTGCGCGCCTCGTGCAGCGTTCCTTCAGCGTAGTCACCCTCGGCCTTGAGCGCGAGGCGGTCGTAATCGCGGCCGTACCAGGCTTGCAGGTCATAGGTAGTGGATACGCCGTCTTCCGTGTGCACCCGTTCGAGACGCTCGACGCGCAGGCTGCCGCGGCGGTGTTCGTCGCCGAGGCGAAGCTGGCGCGTGTCGGCCACGGCATATTGGCCGGTGCCCAGCGTATGGCCGCCGGACCAGGCATGGGGATCGCGCGCATCGGGAGGTGCTGCGCCGCCCTGCGCGGCAGGAGTGTCCGTCTGCGCCCACGCGGCGGGGAGGCCTGCCAGCAGGAGCGCGGCGGCGAGGATCGACCGGGCCTGCAATGCGGTCGCGCGCTTCATGACACCACCACCTCGCGGAACATGCCCGCCTCCATGTGCAGCGCCAGGTGGCAGTGCCAGGCCCAGCGCCCGAGGGCATCGGCGGTGACGAGGAAGCTCAGGCGCTGCGCGGGCTGCACCGGGATGGTGTGGCGCCGCGCCAGGAAGCGGCCGTCGGGCGTTTCGAGTTCGCTCCACATGCCGTGCAGGTGCATCGGGTGGGTCATCATGGTGTCGTTGTGCAGGATGACGCGCAGCCGCTCGCCGTAACGAAAGTGCACCGGGGTGCTCTTGCCGAATTCGAGGCCGTCGAAGGACCAGGTGTAGCGTTCCATGTTGCCGGTCAGGTGCAGTTCGATCTCGCGTTCGGCGCCGCGCGGATCGAGCGGGCCGCCGCGGCTGGACAAATCCGCCAGGGTCAGCACCCGCCGGCCGTTGCGGCGCAGGCCGATGCCCGGATCGTCGAGATTGGTGCGCGGCGTATCGACGCGCATGTCCACGCTGGGGCCGTATTCGCTGCGCGCATGCCGCACCGTCGTGCCGGCCTTGGCGAGAGGGCCGGCGGGTCCGTGCATCATGTGCTGCCCCTGGTCCATCGCCATGGTGTCGTGGCCCATCGCGCCGTGATCCATGCCGCCCATCGCCATGGCGCCCTGCCCCATCGCGGCGTGATCCATAGCCCCCATCATGTCGGTCATGGTGAGCCATTCCACCGGATCGTGTGTGGGCACGGGGGCGTCGAGCCCGCTGCGCACCGCCAGCGTTCCCCGCGCATAGCCGCTGCGCTCCATCGACTGGGCGAAAATGGTATAGGCGTCGTCCCGCGGTTCGACGATCACGTCGTAGGTTTCTCCCGGGCCGAAGCGAAACTCGTCCACCGTGACCGGTTCGACGTCGACGCCGTCGGCCTGGATTACGGTCATCGCCAGGCCGGGGATGCGCACATCGTAAAAGGTGTTGCCGGCGCCGTTGATGAAGCGCAGCCGCACCTTCTCGCCCGGCCGGAACAGTCCGGTCCAGTTGCCGGCCGGGGTGGTGCCGTTCATCAGGTAGGTGAGCGTCGCGGCGGACAGATCGGCCAGGTCGGTGGGGCTCATGCGCATCGCGTTCCACATGCGGCGTTTGTCGAGCGCTGCGCCGAGGCCGCTGCCCGATACGTCACGGAAGAAATCGGCCAGGGTCGGTTGGTTGTAATTGTAGTAATCGCCCTGCGTCTTGAGGGTGGTGAATACCCTCATCGGATCGTCGTCGATCCAGTCGGACAGCAGCACGACATGATCACGCTCGGTGCGGACCTTGCCGCCGCGCGGTTCGACGATGATCGCACCGTACATGCCGGTCTGTTCCTGCATGCCGGAGTGGGAGTGATACCAGTAGGTGCCGCTTTGCTCCAGCCGGAAGCGGTAGGTGAAGGTTTCGCCGGGCGCGATACCCGTAAAACTGATGCCCGGCACGCCGTCCATCCGGTAGGGAAGAATGATGCCATGCCAGTGTATCGACGTCGTTTCCGGCAGGCGGTTGGTGACCCGGATGGTCACGGTGTCGCCCTCGCGCAGGCGCAAGGTCGGCGCCGGAATCGAGCCGTTGATGGTGGTTGCCAGTCGCGGGGTGCCGGTGAAGTCAACCAGCGACTGCGCGATCTCCAACTGGATGTCGGTTCCGGACAGAACCGGCGCGCTGCCGGTGGACGTGACCGCGGGGCCTCCGGTGGCTGCCCGCGTCAGGGGCGGCAGCGCGGCGATCACCCCGCCCGCGACCAGGCCCTGGACGAAGCGCCGGCGTGCCTTGTCCGGGGGTATTCCGGCGATAAAGGATTTTCGTATCATCACCACTCCTTTCGTCAGGTTATCGGCTGCACTCATGACGGTCTCGGTAAACAGTGTGGTCGACGGTGACGAACAGTGGGCTGACGGGAGGATTACAATTTTGTAATCCTGGCCGGCGGCGACGTTGATACACTGCGGATAAGACACCGACGGAGATATTCCCAATGAAAGTCCTGATCGTCGAAGACGAAACCAAGACCGGGGACTATCTGCGCCAGGGGCTTACCGAGGCCGGATTCACCGTGGATCTGGCGCGCAGCGGCGCGGACGGCCTGTACCTGGCGCAGAGCGGCGACTACGCACTGATCATCCTCGACGTCATGCTGCCGGGGCTGGATGGCTGGCAGGTGCTGGAGTCCTTGCGCCGCGGCGGTAGCGAAGTGCCGGTGCTGTTTCTGACCGCCCGGGACCAGGTGGCGGACCGGGTGCGCGGGCTCGAGCTCGGCGCTGACGACTATCTGGTCAAGCCCTTCGCGTTCGCCGAGCTGTTGGCGCGGGCGCGCACCCTCCTGCGCCGGGGCAGGAACGGCATCGACGCCACCGTGTTGCACGCCGCCGATCTCGAACTCGACCTGTTGCGCCGCCGCGTCACCCGCTCCGGCCGGCGCATCGAACTGACCGCCAAAGAATTTGCCCTGCTCGAACTGCTGCTGCAGCGCCAGGGTGAGGTGCTGCCGCGCTCGCTCATCGCCTCCCAGGTGTGGGACATGAACTTCGACAGCGATACCAACGTGATCGAGGTAGCGATACGCCGCCTGCGCGGCAAGGTAGACGACGGCTTCGAGCCCAAACTGATCCGCACCGTGCGCGGCATGGGCTACGTGCTGGAGCTGCCGGAGTGAGGCTGTCGCTCACTGCGCGCCTGACGCTGCTGTTCGCCGCCGCATCCAGTGTCGTGTTGCTGGCGCTGGGATGGCTGATTGGCGTTGCCATCGAGCGCCATTTCGAGGAACTGGATCGCGACGTGCTGGTGGGCAAGATGATGCTGGCGCGGCAGGTCATCGGGGGCATCGCCACCACCGGGGACTATGCGCAGTTGCCGGCGCAGATCGATGCCGTGTTCGCCGGGCACCACGAAATCGTGGTGCAGGTGCTGGACGGCACGGGGAAAACGTTGTACGTGACACCCGGCGTCGCCTTTCCCGACAACTGGGCCACACGCACCGGGAACACGCCGGAGACGCGCCTGTTTGCGTGGTCGGCCGGGGGGCGCGCCTATCGGGGGCTGGCCGAAACCGTGGCCACGGCCATCGTCGGATGGCCGCCGTCGCGGGTAGCCATCGCGGCCGACGTCGGCCACCACGCGGCCTTCATGGCAGCATTCCTGCGCATCCTGTGGCTGTTCGTCGCCGCCGCCGCGCTGCTGACCGGCCTGCTGGGCTGGTATGCGGCACGACGCGGACTGGCGCCGCTGCGGGGGATGCGCGATCAGGCGGCGGCGATTACCGCCCATAAACTGGATCGGCGCCTGGCCGCGGAGGCAGTGCCGGTGGAGCTGGCCAGCCTGGCGGCGGCGCTGAACGACATGCTGCAACGGCTGGAGGATGCCTTCCGTCGCCTGTCCGATTTCTCCTCCGATCTGGCCCACGAACTGCGCACCCCCATCAACAACCTGATGATGCAGACCCAGGTGGCGCTGTCCCGCGCGCGCGATGCCGCGGCCTACCGCGAGATACTGGAGTCGAACGCAGAGGAGTACGAACGTCTGGCGCGCATGATCTCCGACATGCTGTTCCTGGCCAAGGCGGAACACGGCCTGGCCGTGGTCACACCGGAGCGCGTCGATCTCGCACGGGAACTGCGCGATCTATTCGAGTTCTACGACGCGTTGGCGGAGGAAAAGGGTATTCGCCTGCTACTGGCCGGCGCAGGCAGCGTCCGCGGCGACCGGCTCATGCTGCGCCGTGCCCTGAGCAACCTACTGTCCAACGCCCTGCGTCACACGTCGGCGCAGGGCGGCATCACTGTGACCATCACAACGGAAGATGCAGCGCTGGTAGTGGCCGTGGAGAATCCGGGTGAAACGATTCCCGCGCACCAGCTGCCACGGCTGTTCGAACGCTTTTACCGTGGCGATCCGGCGCGGCAGCACGCGGATGGCGAGGGCATGGGCCTGGGGCTCGCCATCGTCAGGGCCATCGTGCAGGCGCATAAGGGGACGATTGCCGTGACGTCGAGTGGCGGGCGCACTTGCTTCACGCTGCGGCTGCCGTCCGAGTGAATAACCCACCGTAAAGAACAGCGCGTGATCCGCGCGTAGGGTGTGCATTGCGCGTCCTAGATCGCTGGCATGTTCAGGTTTATCGGGTGGACGGCGGTAGCTGGTCGGGCATCTTCGCCGGTGTCTTGTGCCGGACGAAGGCTTCGCGCAGGATTTCACGCAACTGTTCATTGTCCCAGGGCTTGAAGAGGAACTTGTAGACCGCACCGTCGTTGATGGCGTCAGCGATGATGCGGCTGTCGATATAGCCGGTGAGCATGATGCGCACGGTATCCGGGTGCAGCCGGCGGGCCTTGCGCAACAGTTCGAGTCCGCTCATCTCCGAAAGCGGAAGCCTCATGCCTACCATGCCGTCCGAAAATCCGGTGGGCGCCATATGCAAAGAAGCCTTGGCATTATTGTTATCCATCAAAAAAAGGGGCCTCGCGGCCCCCTTCTTTGAGTAACAGTACGACGGATGAGTATCAGACAGCAGCTTTCTTGCGGGCCACGCGCCGCTTCTTCTTCGGCGCAGCAGCCTTCTTCTTCGCCTTCGCCTCGGCAGCATCCAGCTTCTTTACCAGGGCGGCGAGAGCGCGGCCAGCGGCCTTCTTTTGAGCGGCATCCAGCTTTTCCAGCGCAGCGCAGCGTTTTGCCGCCAGCTTTGCGGGGAGGGCGGCTGCCTTCACTGCGGCGCGGGCTGTGGTAACACGGGCAGCGGCCTTCTTCTTCGCGGCCGCGGTCTTTGCCTTGTCCTTACCGGCCTGGGCCTTGGCCAGGGCGGCGTTGGCTTTTTCCAGCGCTTTCGCGGTAGAGGCGCTGGCGGCCTGTGCGTTCTTCAGGGTGGATTCAGCGGAGGCGGCTGATGCGGCTTTGGGGGCGGCCTTTTTCACTGCGCGTTTCTTCTTCACTGCCATTCTTGTTTCTCCTTATGCCTGTCAGAAATGAGGCGACATCGTGGTGGATAAAACTGCGGGTCATATCCGCACAGCGGGAATCATACCTGCTGCGCCTATAGAGTCCAATTCCGGCAAAATGCGGCGTATCCACTGCTTGATACACTTGCGCACGAATAAGGCGAAAAAAATTGAAACGCTAGGGATAGGCAAAGAGTGCCTAAGGGATGATGCCGAGGCGGAATTTCACCCGTATCTCGTCAAGCCAGCCCGCTCGGTAGTGACGGGCCAGGCTCTCGATCTGTCCCCGTGTCACGCCTGATTGCTGAGCCAGAGCCTCAAGGGACGTGAGCGAATCGAGCCATCCGATCCTGCCGGTGGCCACGATCGCTGCCTTGTCGGCCGTCGAAACCAGTATCAAGGCGCCTGGCTGCATTCCGTTGGCATGCAGCCAAGCGAGCAGGTGCAGCTCGCCATCGTCGAGGCCTTGGCATTCGGGATGAGAGAGGGCGAGGGTGGCGAGTTCTCGCTTCCCGACGACGTGTCGACCAGCGAGGCCACCAACCAGAGCGTCTCTGTCAATGTGGACGCGACCAGGTTCGTCAGGATTACCGGTCAATGCTTCTTCGACGCACTTATCGACCGTCTCGATCGAGAAGCTGTTGCAGATCGCCGTCCAGCACCCCGTGCGGAACGCTTCAATGATGATATTCGTGTCAATGAAGACTCGGGGCTTCGCCATGCCGTCCGCGCTCTCACAACTCGAATGGCGCGGCGAGCGAGTGCTCGGCGAACAGGTCGACCAGCTGCGATAGGTTCATGCCCATGGTCTTGGCGGCCTTGCGGGCGGAGAGCCGGCCTCGGTCGATCGCGTGGTGGAGCATGCCAACGAAGGTGGGCGAGAAACGCTTGGGCGTGCCGGCGACGGATGGGCGCTGGTACTCTTTTCTGAGCGCTTCGCGAGCGGCCTCGTCAATCCACTTCAGATTGAACAGGCGCCACGCCAGGGATACCGGGGCGACGCGCAGCTGTGCGGCAACCTCCGCGAGGTGCGCGACGTCACCGATACGGCGCTGATCGATCAGCTGCTCCAAGGCCTTGCCAGGCATCAGCAGGGCGGCCGCAAAGTTGTTTGCGAGCTGCTCGATGCGCTTGCCCTTGGCCCGGTCTTCGATCGAATTGGACTCCCGGTGATCCGGCTCCATGGCGTCCCAGGTCAGCGCATGAAACAACTCATGCGCCAGGTCATAGAAGCGTCGGGCTTCCGACTCGTTGCGATTCACCAAAATCACCCCGAGGTCCTGCAGGTGGCAGGTCGCCCCCGAAATCGAGTTTCCTTCAGGGGTTTCCAGCGTATCGACGAAAAGCACGGGGATGTCCAGGGCCTGCTCCACGCGCTCGATAAGGCGTTCGGCCGGAATCGCACCGAGGTCCAGGGCGTCCACCAGATCTTCGGCACGCGCGATCGCGTCCTCGAACGAGGACTGGGAGGTCAGGCGTAGACTGTGCTTGAGTGGATTCGCTCGGCCCTGCTCGCTCTCACGTAGCCAGCGAAGCAGGCCGATCCACTGTCCGGCCCGGTGTTCGAAGCCGTCCAGGTTGTCCTCATCCAGGCCCGGCGAGGCACGCCAGGAAAACTGGGCTTCGCCGGCGACGGAGAACGGATCGAGGAAGAACTCGATGTCCCGACCCAAGGCATCGGTCAACAGCACCAGCTCGTCGGGCTTCAGGGCGCGCTTGCCGTTCTCGATGTCAGAGACGCTCTGGCGGTCGTTTAGCCCCAGGGTCTCGGCCAGGCGGTCCTGGTTCCAGGCGAGTGCCTCGCGAGCGGCCTTAACGCGATAGCCGATCAGTTTTTGCGACAGGCGTTCAGACATGGCAGTACCCCCATTTAAGGGACAGCATTCTATTCTTGCGAATTATAGTTCGCAAGATATACTTGCGTATATGTGAAAGTGCTTGACGCAGGGTCTGCGAAGGGATAATAAGCAATCAAGGAAAGTAGGGGATTACCATGAACGCACGGATTGTTTTCGTTTTTGGGCTGGTGTTTACGCTGCTGAACGTCGTCATGGCGTTCACCACCCATGGGGGGCTGTTCATCATGGCCGGCCTCGGCCTGATAATCACGCTGGGTTCGGCCAACTACATTTGGGGAACTCCGGCCGGCGCTATGGGCGAGGACGATGATGGTAGTTCCGCATTTGATGACGCTCCCTGCGGAGCTGAAGAAAGCATGGCGGGCCATACTTTTACCGACTAATTGCGCCCCCCGTTCACTTCTTCCAATTCGCCGGCCGTAGACCTTCGGTTTCGTGCCGGCCTTTTCCAATCGTTTCTTCAACTAAGCCAGTCGCAACGCCAGTTGCCCCCTGCTGCTTGGCTTCATCTTCTGCGATCGCTCTGGTTCCCTTGCCGGTCACTGGATCTGTCTCTTGGGCAATGCCTTGCTTGAAATCTGTCAGATCGTGTCGGTCAGTGAGCGGGATCTGCCCCAGCTTGCTTGCGCCCATGCCCAACGCGCCAGCGCCAGTGTGGGGGCTTCCGGCACTCAGCGGTTTGTGCAGTACCGTATCCTCGGCACGGGCATTGGTGCCAGTAATTGAGTCAGGCCCCCGTACCTTTTTCTGCGCGTCCAGCGCGGCGGCGTCCACCGTATCGCTGGCCGCATCGAGCCGTCGATCCACCTCGGTAGCAGTAGCATTTCCCATTTGCCCAGAACCTGGATTCATGGCGAAATTGGCGCCCGCCTTCGCGGCGTCAAAACCATCTGCCCCGAGTATGTATTTTTGCGAATACCACTCTTGTGCCGACGCCGCCAGTTTGGATTCGTTCCCTGTTGCCGTCAGCTGGTCACGGTATGCGTAGCCGGACTTGTTGAGGTCGCCCATGAACTCGTACATGAGCGTGGCCGCCGCTGTGCGATCCGACGACTCCAGGCGCTGCACGGCCTCTTGTGCCTGAGTCTGCCGGGTACGGGCTGCCTGCCATGTTTGCTCGTGACGGACCGTGTCCTGCAGATCGGCGCGCAGCGACGCGCCCAGGCTGTTGCTGCCAGTTTCCGTGTTTTGCACAGACGTATTCGTCGCGTAGTTCTTGAGCGCTTCGACGCCTCTCCTCACGATGTCCGATTCTGCGCTCTTGCGTGCGGTCTCATAGGCGTCAGTGACTTTATCAATATCCCCGTGTTCTCCATATGTCTTAACACCGGCTTTTGCTTGCCCGCTGATACCAGTGGCGCCGGCAAACACTTTACCGGCTAAGGACTTGCTGGAATCAATACCCACTGAGGCGTCTGCATAGGCCTGATGAACGACCTTGTCCGCCTGCTCCTTGGTAAATCCATGTTTCTCCTGCAACTCGGAACTCAACGTCTGTGCGCGCTCCGACATTTCCTTGTAGGCTGTGGAATCCTGTTCACTCCAGCCATCCGATTTTGTGGTGCCCCATCCGGTGCTGCGCGACATATCGAGCGACTTTCCGAGATTCGAGGCCAGGCCGTCCGCATATTGCCGGCCTGCGCTTTGTGTCGCTTGGTCGAGGTGCGCCAGGGTGTTGTTCTTCGCGTGGCTCACCGTTGCTCCGATATCAAGGCTTGCGCCGACGTTCTGTGCAGCCTTTGATAGGTATTCCGATCCATCTCTCGCATTAGTCACCGCGGCGCCGTCGGAACGGTTCCATCCGCCCTGCCCATAATTGGTCATGGCGTTCGTGTCGTACTTGAACATCCCGGTGTTGTAGGCGCCGAGATTGGCGAGGTTGATGTTACCCGTCGATGCGGCTGCACCGGCCTGCTGCGCTGCGCTCTGGGCGACCGCGCCGACCTGAGAAGCAAACTGTGTAAGCGCCATCTGTCCGCCAGACACCAGCCCGTACGCGATGAGGGGGATGGACATGCCCATGTAGCCCGCAAGGATGGCAATGTCGGCGTTGACGGCCGCGAGACCCGAGTGGGTGGCCAGCGAAAGGGCCTGCCCGCCAAGCTGGGCGGCCGCGGCCGCAGATGCCTTGCTCGCATACAGCGTCATCAACAGGTTCAGGATGGCATAGAGGGGCGCCCACAGCTGTAACCAGATGATGTTCTTGAGGTAGGAGAGGAATATCTTGACGCCGATGGGCAGCATGAAGATCAGGAACAGGAATGGGAACATCCCGAACAGAATGCCCTCGTAGATGTTCTTGAGCAGTGGCAGGAACTTCGCGGCCAGTTGCCCCATGACGGCATAGGTGGAGCGCTGCTGCTGCTCGGCCTGGGCAAGGGCGAAATCCTGGGCGGCGGCATTGGCGTCTGTTGCCGCGGCGGCATTGCCGAAGGCGCGCCGGAACGAGTTGGCCATCATGTTGGCCCGGATGATATCGCCGCCCGACCTGGATATACCTGCCAGGTAGTCGTAGCTGGTGGGTAGGTCCGCCATGAGTTTGGCCGACGCATCGGCCATGCTCAGGTGTTTATTGAACCGGACACCATAGAGACTGGCGGCCCGGCTTATTTCTGCCGTCCAGTCAGTTTCCAGCACGGATTCCGCTCCAGTCTTGCAGGCATATATCTGCTGCGTGCCGTTGGCGTGGACATAGGCAAACGCCCTGGCGTTCTCGGCGGTATTCTCCTTGATGAACTGCCAGGTGTCTTCGGCCTCCAACAACTCCGTCCATGTGTAGCGGCGGAACAGAACGTCATAAAACACGCACTGACGCATGAACTCGCTCATATTGCCCTTGAGCCGACCGTCTGTGATCTCGAACTGAGAAGCGGCCTGCACCAGGCTCGAACCAAATACCATCCCGTTCCGGTGATACTTCATGTCATCCGGCAGCGTCATGACGGTTTCAGTGCCGCGTGTGAACCAATCGCCGACCTTGCTCGCAGCCCCGGCGAATACCCCCAACCCATATGGCACGTTGGCTACAACACGGGTCTGGTTGTTATCGAGCCTGTCGACGACAACCACGTCGACCTTCGGTACGAACAGCACACCGTAGATCAGCACAAACCAGATAAGCCAGGTCCACTCCACCTGGGTACGGAAAAGCCCTGCTTTCAACGATACCCAGATAAGGCCAACGATGCCAGCGAGCCGCATCAAGGTAACGAAGTCGCCATCGCCCATGAGGGCGACGACGGCATTGAACACCATGGCCAGGAACTCGCCGTTCCCGTAGGTAAAAACTTCCCAGACAGGCATTCGCTATTTCTCCCTGAAAGATTGAGGCGGGACTCCCCTTTGTGGCAGATTGCTGGAGCCAGGGTTCGCAGCTCCGGTTCCAACATCTATCGAAAGGAGGAGTCCCATGACAGATCGCAACCCCGACATCGAACGATTCGCAGCGGATGCCATCCAAGCAGCCGCAGTGCTAACCCAGGCCAGGATGGCATTCGACGCATTTGCACCGCATACGGGAGGTAGTGCTAATGACGAGGTTTTCGCTATGTGCTTCAACTGGTCGTTGATAATGGTGCTGGATCGATATAGCTCGTTGATGTTCGCGCTTGATGGTGTCGATCGGGCGTCAGTGTTACGTGCCAGGGATAGCCTCGTTGAAAAATTACGGGACAACACGGGAGTCGCCTTCAAGTATTGACTTGGCAGCGGACATTAACGGCCACAGGAGGTAGCCTGGATGCCAATGTCGGCAGCGCTTGGCCGAGTATTGCCGCGGCGTCCAACCGCAGCAGCTGTAGCGAGCTTGTCCAGTCTCCGACCGTCACAATCGTTGTCCAGAAAGAGCCGGCCGGCGGCGCTATTAGCCTCCCTTCGTCCCGGAGGGCGTTGGCAAGCGATTCAACAAGTCGAGGGATTGCGCTGTATCCCTGCCGGCGAAGCTGGCGCGATACCGTGCGCACTCCATGCCGCGTTAGCCATAGGCCATTGTCTGCAAGGAATGCAGGGGCGCCGGGGGCGCTCATTGGCAGCTCGGTTGTCGCGGCCAATTGGCAAAGTGCTGTAGCAAATACCTCACCCAGTGAGCGGCTGGTGTCAAGTTCAGGTGTGAGGAATACCACAATTTCGTCCCTGACTCGGTCGGCGTCCTCATCTTTCTCCGCTAGGAAGGCGCTGAATTCGGCGGGGTGACGCTGAGCAAATTCAGCCAGGTACCGCTTCAAGTAGGGTTTGCTGATTGGCGTACCGCTTTCGATCATTGATGTTCTCCGTTGTTGATTGGCCATGCGCGGAACACCCGCGTGAACCAAGGGCCCTCGAACCAGGTAATCACGCCTCGCGCTGCGGCTGCGTCAATGCGAAACACGCGCCCGTCGCGGCGAAGGTTGATCTCCGGCCGGTAGACTTCCCGCATCCATCCTGCGTTGTCTTCCCGCGACACGGTAGCCCGTGTCACTTCGAGGCGAATGGGTAGGCTGCGTTCTGCTGCCAATTCGGCCAGCCGCATCATGGCGCTGAGCAAGTCGTGGTCGAAGCGCCAGTCGTGGAGAGACAGCCCGCGGAGCTCGGTCAGGCCGCTGTAATGGAAGTCGAATTTGGCAATGCAGGTGCGGTGATTGCCGTCGCAATGCACAAACCAGTCGTGGCCATCGGTCGTTATGAAGGACATGGTCGGCTCTTTCTTTTCGTCCGACAGGTAATAACCGCGATTCGATTCGTGTAGCGGAAGGTTGAGCGCCATCCGCTTGCCATTGCGGAGCAGCCACGCCCATGTCTGCCCCTGGTAGTCGGGATGATCGGTGCCAACCACCCGGAAGATGTTCAATGAACCTGAGTTCGTCCACATATAGCTTGTGGCGAACGGTTCCAACTGTTTGAAGTGGTCGTTGTCCCAGCGTGTAATGACGTTTTCGCCCCAGTGTGGCGGATTGGCATCATGGAGTTTCACGAGCGATGACATGGTAAATCCCCTTACTGCATCGCCCGCGACCACTGAACCGACCCAGCGAGGCCGGGCGACATGCCGGAGATCAGCATTCGCTCGATGGTCATGGACTCTTGCATCATCTGGATGGTCTGGTTGACCTTGGCCACCTGCTTGCTGTGCGCCCTCTCCAGGGCGAGACGCGACTCCCTCGTCTGCCGCTGGAAATCTTCGCTGATCTCCTTCGGCAGTAGCATTAGCGTCGAGCCGTTCTGGGCCGCCTTGAGCAAGGTGTCGAAATATTGGTATATGAGGTCGATAGCAATCGCCTCGGCGTACTGGTTTTTCCAGTTCTGCGCATAGTTGTAGTTGTAGGCTGTGGCCACATTCAGCATTTTGTAGACCGGCAGCGAAGTCTCATTGAGGAGGTTGAGTTGCGCCTGTGTGAGCTGGGTATCAGACTGCATGGCATCGATCATGCCTTCCAGGAATACCCGAACCTTGGCGGCATAGGCACTGTCGGCAGGGACTGCATAGTCTTGGGGGAATGGATTCAGACACTCAAATTCTGCTGTGCCGTCGAGACAGCGCAGCGTTTTAACATCGCCTCCGTACAGGAATGCCCGAATGTCGCTGCTCGAGAACTTGATCGACGCCGGAACATAGCGAGGATTCCCAGGCGTACCATCATTCGCGGCCAACGGGTAGACGATGGCGCCCACCATGGACATGGTCATCTGGGCCAGCTCGGTATCGCTCGATGTCAGAGAGAGTTTCTTGAGAGCGCGCCAGGTTATGTTGCCGTCGACCAGGACGTCCTTGAACTCGTTATTGTTGCGCGCTGCCGCCAGGGTGGACGTCCTCTGGCCGCCCGTACCGCATCCCTGCCGGGCCGCGGCATAGTCGCTGAACGACCCCATCGCCGACCCCATACTCTTACACAGGGCATTATTGGAGGCGTCCGATTGCGGTAGCACGCCGCCGAGCATGGTGGCCGCAGTTTCGCAGGAATTTAGGCTGGCGGAGTTGATATCATTCGCCATGTTCTGCATGTCTTGCAGCAGGCCCGACAGCTTCGGGCTGATGGTGGATAGGGCCACCTGGAAAGCGAGACCTACGGCATTTGAGCCGATGTTTTTCATCATGGCGACCAGCTGGTCGGAGTTGATGAAGGAAAAGCCGCCGGCGAACAGGTCGATACCGCCGCAGCCAGCGCGGGCACTCGGCATCTGCACAGTCATCAGGTTGTAGTTACGCACCGGCGCCCGGGCAAACAGGTTGCCGCCCGTGTAGTAGCCTGCTGTCTGCCCCTCGTAGGCCCCTGGCGGGGTTACGTTCGAGTTGAGCCCCATCGAATCGAAGAAGGAATTCAGGTCGGACTGGATGCTGGCGGTCGCCGGCATGCAGGTGATGGCCATCGCGGCGGCGATGAGGGTCTTCTTGAACTTTCGCATGGTGTTCTCCCTCAGTAATCCTTGCCCGGGGTGGTCTGGGTCAGCACGTAGATGCGCTCGACCAGCTCGTCGACGCTCATGACGCCAGCGCCGACCGGAATGACGTTGCGGCCGCGGGGGTCGACCAGGTAGACGCTCGGCACGACCTCCACGCCCAGCTCGGCGGCCACACGGGCATCGACTCGTGGGGCTGGATATTCGGGCAGGGCTCCCCCGTCCAGACTGACCGGCAGGACCTCAATGCCGTAGGCCTCGCTGAACTGTTTCAGGATGGGTGCGAAGGTATGGCAGTACGGGCACGAGCCACGGAAAAAGAAAAACAGTCCGTGCGTGGTTGCCACCTGGGCTACCGCCTGGGTCTTGGCTTCCTTCCGCTGGTCCTGGAACTGATGGATGGCCAGGCTGGTGGTGGGCCGCTGCAGGCTGTAATCGAGGTTGGGGTCTTGCCACACGGTCCGGCGCCAGACGTCCGAAAACAGGGACGCCTGGTTGAGCTGCCATTGGTTGGCGAGGAGGTATTCCCGCACATTGGCCTCGGTGGGATTGAGCACCGCCTTGGCTTCTGCACGCGCGATGGCCTCCTGGACGCGCTTGAGCTGCTCCAGAGGATCATCAGGCACAGTAGTGGTTGTCACGGTTGGCACTGCCGGTGGCGTCTCCTGTGGCACCTCCTCCTCGGCCAGGGGAGGGTCCTGATACCAGAACCAGCCCTGTGAGTTGTTCTTCCAGTAGCCAGGGGCAGAAGCGACTGCGGCCGGTGCGTGTGAGACCAGCAGGAGCAGAGCAACAGCAAAGGCGCGAGTTCTGGTCATGGCATTTGCTGGGTCATGCGGTCGGTCATATGGTTCTGGAGGTCATCGGCATTCAGTGTCGGCATCGAGGCAATGACGTCCGCGTAGAACTCGGACAGATCCATCGCGTCGAAATCGAGGGATGCCACCTCTTCCATGGTGAACCCGCTGCAATCCGGATTCGTGGCACTACCCCACCCCTTGCCCAGCTGGGGCCGGCCCTGCTCGGCGATAATGCGAGACAGCTTGGAGTTGAAGCAGCAATGCGTCTGGGTGTTGACCCAGCAGACGCCTAACCAGTCCTTGTTGGAACAATACGTGCCGACATGGTGACAGCGTTGAGCCTTGCGGAGGTCTGCCAGCAATTTCTCATTGAAGCTGCACTCAAAAACGCCCTCCGCCCAACCTGATACCGAACAGCAGTTGTGGGCACCTACGGCGTCGAACAGGGAGATGCCGCAGCGACGGTCCTCGCCTTTGAATACCTGAACCGTATCCACGGCGAGTTCGTCGGACAGCGCCTCCATCACCGACAGCATGGCGCCCACTCGACCCATGTTGGTGTTTGGTGGATAGCCCGTGTCGAAACAGCTTCCCTCCAGACAAAAAAGCTGCCCACCACAGTCGAGAACGGCCTGCTCTACAGGCGGTTGATCTGAGGGGCATTCGTACGTCTGCTCATATGTCAGACAGCCGTAATCCGATGGGCTTATGCATGCTGACGAAAGCTGGGAACATCCCCTGGACCGCAATTCGGCGCAGTATTGATGCTCCACGGTTTCCGCGGCGAGGCACTCGTATTCCGAGTGGTAACGCCAACACTCTCGATAGACCTCAAGGCCGTTGATAACCCGTGTCTCGGGGCCTTCGGCGCACACGGTCGAGATGTTCCGGCAGTCCCCGGCTACGGCGTCAACCGATGTCACAAACAAGGCGACCACGAGGATAAAGGCTCTCATTGCGAACGCGCCTCCAACTCCGAACAGCCGTTGTTCCACGTGTCTGTGACGGTATATACATGCCGTGGCTTACCAAATCTCAGGCGTATGCTCCAGGGATATGACTCGTGGTTAGTGCAGACAGTCCCATAACACATAAAGCTAGGGTCGCCTGGGCATGGATAGTTCTGCTCTGTGCATGAGGTCCACTCGAAGCCAAACTCAAACGTGTAATCGCAATCATCACTGACACATCCAGAGCCAGATTTCACGCGAGCATATGTGTTCTGGCAACTACCTCCCCAGTGCGGCCTTGTGGTGGCAACCCGTGTTGGGGTCGACACGTGAAGAGGGAGAAGAAACTCCTGCCATCCAACACATGCACCAGCGCCACCATGAGCGTATGCCCGGAAGCGTAGCTTGTCGTCGCTACGCGGTTCGCAATAACTCTGCGTATACATAATGTCACTGCCACTCCTGTATGCGGTGCCTTGCGCGTGCCACGTGCCAGCAGAGCAACTGAACTCCACATCGACATTAACATTCAGCCTGTTGTCGCAGGTGTTCGTCTCGGCCGGGCGGTTTTCGTAGCAGGTCTCAGTGGTAGGTGGGTATGGCGTTTCCAAGACTACCGGCTCACACGATGAATACTCCCCCTGGAGGGCCCCAGCGATGGATGCGGCATTGGCCTCAACCTGCCCCATGCGAGTGAACATCGGGTCGGTTTCGCGGTCGATGGTAAATAGCGGTCGCGACACGAATCCTTCAGTAACGGTCTGGGCTGCTTCGTTGTCGTGTGCAGCCTGTACGGCCGCGTCGCTCATCGCTCCCTCGTCACCGTAATACGCAGCCTGCGGAGGCGATGACGTCTCGAACCCGGGCACGGCGGCAGCATCAAGTTCCGCCGCATTGGGCATGGCCGCATTGGTCTCCGCCCCATAAGCCTTGCCCTCCTCAATGCCGGCCGAGAACCCCGACGAGTCAGCGGCCACGACGGACAGGGAACACGCCATCAGAAGCACAAACAGGAAATAACGAAAGATCATTGAGCGGCTCCTTTCGTGTCGCGTCGTGCGTCCAGGCGTGCCAAGAGGTGTGTTGCGGCTGCACGGAACTCCGGCCGCGTGCGGGCGATGTAATCCAGTGCGTAATCCAAGGTGACGTCGCCGGCAATATGGACGTGGACGGGTGTGCTGTCCGGGCAGTTGCGTACGCCGGCAACGCAGGCTCCCGACGGCACCAGCACGAATGCCGGCGCCTGGCGGACGTCGAAGCGGCCGAACAGGGTCGGGTCGATCATGGCGCGGGCACGAAGCTCGTCGTCGCCGTAAACTTCGCGCATGAACTCGGCTGTCGCTGGGAAACTCTCGCCCGTTACCCCGCGCAGCACCAGAGGCGCGCCCACGGCCGCCGCCTGCCGCGCCAGCAGGCGCAGGGAGGCCTTGGGCATGCTTGATGAGATGAATACCAGCAGCTGTTCTCCGTCGGCCTGCGACACCATGCCCAGCTCGTCGTAGCGGGCCAGGAGCGCATTCACGTCCACGCCGACCGGGGAGGGTTGAACTCCGTCGATGCTTCCCAGGAGCGCCGGCTGTACCGTCCCAAGCCGCGCACGCTCTTCCTGTACGGCCTTGCTTTCCGTCATCGCCTGCAGGGCCTGTTCCACGGCATTGCCAGCATTCCGTTGGTGTTCAGCCGCCACAGCGCTCGCCCGGCCGAGATCCGCAGCACGTACAGCGGCATCGCCGGCAAAGGCCGGCGAAAGGAAGCACAAGGCAAACACCAGGCTCAGTTGCTGACGCAGCATCGACGCTTCCTCCAAATCAGGTATCCAAAGTCCTCGCCCGAATATGGAACCTCCTGCCCCATGGCCGTCGGCACCTCGGTGGCGCCATAGGACGGGCAACCATTGGCGGTGCGAGGGATGGGATAGGTAACTTGGGTTCGGTATTGGCTCTTCTTGATGATCGGCATCGGGCTGTTACCGCACTCCCAGCCGGTGGTATCCCACGCCAGCATCTGGCGGTGCATCTTGGCGACCAGGCGCTCGGCGAGCAGGTTGGAGGCCATGATGCCGCCGGTTTGCTCGGAGGTGTTCCCGCCCATGGGATACAGCGATCCTTGGCAGCCGGCGCACCAGAAGAGAGGGTCAAGCGGATTGCCTACAGTGGCCGCCACGCAGTCGGCGGCACAGGCCGCTTGTGCGACGGTGTTGGCGAACAGCGCCGACTCCACAGCGAGAATGAAGGCCAGTTCATCGTCAGCCCACAGAGGGTCGAACTCGGTGAACCACTCCACGCCGTAGTTGCCGCCGCCCGAGTAGGACAGCTTGCAGGCGTTGTCGATCATCGAACCAAACGAGGCCGTCCAGAAGAAGTTCTCATAAATGTGTGCTTGATAGAACGCCTTCTTGTCACGGCTCCCGGCGCTATTGGTGGGGTAGCCGGCTGTGGCGCTGAACCCGGGATCAATTTCCATTCCCAAGTTGGTGAAGCAATAGGGTTCGCGGGTGATATCCACCAGCCACACCGGCTCCCAGAAGGAAAACACGATGCCGTAGCGCACGAACTGCGGCCAGGGCGCCGGGCAGATACAGATACCCGGCGAGTCGATCATGATCGGCAGCACGCATTCCCAGCAGATGTCGGTGATGGGGTTAATGAACCGACCCACGCACGGCTCCGACCGCACAGGTCCGGCGATCACCAAGGTCAGCGCGATAGCCACCACCAGGTTCCTTACGACGCTCATGGCGCCACCTCGTCAATGCGCAGCTGCTTGCCGTCCTGGCGAACACTGGCCGGAACCTGCTGAATGCCGAACTTCTCGATCAGGATGCCCTTCTGGTCGAAGAACACCTGCCGTTGCCACCGACGACCGAGTTCGAGCGGTGGACCGGACACCAGGATCACCATGGCACGGCTGATGTCCTTGGCGCCCATAGCCTCGGCCCACGCCACTTGCTGAGAGTCGTCACCGTCGATAAAGAGCAGCTGGCGCGTGAGTGGGCGCCAGTCCAGTGGGTTGATGGTGGTGCCGGCCGCATGGATCAGCCGACCTTGGTGATCGCGCAGGTCATAGGGCACGGTCATGGACGGATCGAACCAGCGTATGGCCGGCTCCTGTGTGCGTGACAGCCGCCGGCCGGTGGGACGCTCGGCGTACTTCCGTGTGGCCTCCTGCCGCTCCTTCTTCAGTTCCTCGATACGCTCCGCCGTGAGCTGGCGGCTCATCTGGTCTTTCATCCAGGCCACCATGTCCGGCTCGACCACCGGATAGACGGTGCCGATCACCTCCGGCGCCGCATTGGCAGCGCCGTACACCAGGAACACGAGGGAGGCCGCAGCCTTACGGAAACGCATAGGCCGTTCCTACGATCTGGTGGCACCCCACCCAGCCGATATCCTGGTAGCGGCTGTCGTACCCATCCGGGTGGTCGGTGGCTACGAAGTAGCGGCATTCGGGCAGCACGCCGACGGGGCCGGGCACCAGGGCCTGGCCGTCCTTGGCGGTGGGATTGGTCTTGGCCACCGCCACACCGTTGATGTGGAATACGCCGTCGACATAGGTGACGGTGTCGCCTGGCAACCCGACCAGCCTCTTCACGAAAAATCTGTTGTCCGCGTAATAGCGGTTCGGGCCGGGAAAGAACCCGACATAGCCCCCGCGCTCGGGCACTTTCCCGTTCTTGAGGATCACAAAAATAGACTCTGGCAGACTGCCGGTGAGGTTGGGGCCGATGACGACGTAATGGTTCAGCACCAGCGCTGCCAGCAGCGCAGCTGTGACCGACTTCATCCGCGGCGCGGTCTGCAGCTGCTCCCGGAGTGGCCGGCGCCACATCGGTAGCGGTTTCGCCTGAGCGGTCATTTCCGCAGCCGCTCCCGCACGCGCTCAGTCATGTCCGGCACATCCGCCACGGCACCAGCCACCAGTGCCTGGCGTGCGATGAGTACCCGCCCGGACTCCTGCGCCACAGCCGCCACGGCGTCCTGTATAAGGCGGGCGCGGCCCTCGGCGTCGATGTCCTCGCCGCCCATCTTGCGGCGGGCCATGCCCTCGACCTCCCCTTCCATGATGGCCACCAGGTCGACCTGGCCGAAGCGCGGGGGCTGAGGGATGGCCATCCAGACCATGCCCTGGATGGCGACGGCGCCCACGGCGCCGAACAGCATGGAGAACAGTGCTGCACGGATCATCGGCGACTCCTTTTGACCAGTTCCTCTATGGCCTGCTCCAGGGTGAGGCCTTGGGCGAGCATCCGCTCGATGGCCTCGTATTCATCTGCCTTGGTGGAGTACAGCTTCTCGGAGAACGGGTCGACCACAAGACGGCCGATGGTCCAGCCACTCGGGCCGTACACCATTAGTTCGGAATACTGCCCTTGCTTGGTGTCCACCGACTTGAGTGCCCGGTTCATGAAATCGTTCATGACCAGACGGTCGCTCTTGGCGAGCTGCTGAATCGATTCCGGTTTCTGACGCAGCAGGTACACCCAGTCGGCGTTCTGCAGCGCCGCCGTGGCGGTGGCGGACTTGTAGTAGTCGTCGATGCCCTGGGTAATGGTGACGAAGTTGCCGCCGTGTTTACGTGCCACACGGTAGCCCTCTTCGATGAACTTCCCGGCGTTACCACCGGACATGAGACGCCACGCCTCGTCAATGATGGCCATCTTGCGCACCGAGCGGTCGCCCAGGTACATCGCCTGAGCGATCTGCATCATCAGAATGAGCACCACGACCGATTGCAGGTCGGGTTTGTTGTTGAGCTCGCCCAGTTCGAGAACCACGAAGGGATTGTCGAACTTGATGGTCGACGGACCCTCAAAGAAGCGGGCATACATGCCGTCCTTGGTGTACGGGTAGAGCTGCACGCCAAGGTCCTGGGCGCGGGGGTCGCTGTGATTCAGCAGGAACTGAGCAACCGGCGTGATGGTGGCGTCGTTTTTGTACGCCGCCCACGCATGGTTGAGGGCCTGCTCGATGTAGGACGCCTGAATATCGCCGACCGGCGCCGACGGCGAGGCCATCTGCGCAAGCAGCGGCTTGAGCATCGGGAGGCCTTCGTCGATCCAGTCTTCGATGTGCGTGAACGGATTGAGGTTGATTTTGGAGTCCGGGCCGAACTCCAGGTACATGCCGCCGATAATGTGGGCGAGACGCATGTACGAGCGTCCGACATCGATAATCCATGTGCGGCCGCCCATGCCGCGGATGGCCAGGGCCAGTTCCTGGACGAAGAAGCTCTTGCCGGCACCGGAGGCCGCTGCCACCGCGACGTTGTAGTTGCCTTTGTCGTTGTCGTAGGGGTCGGTGTAGAAGAGCTGTCCCCGCCGTCCCACCAGCATCAGGACTGGGGAGCCGCCTCCTTTCCACTCGCCGATCACCGGTAGCAGATTTGCGGCCGTCCACGTCAGCATGGTTCGCATCCGGCCCAGCTTCTCCATCTCCTTCACCAGGATGGGGGACAAGGTGAAGGGGAGCGAGGACAACAGATTGTGGACCTGGATGAATCGATCCAGCACGATGTCCCAGCCCTTGGATTTGAAAAGGCTCTTGACCGAATTGGCCGCGGTATCGCCTTCGCCCGGCGGCGCAAACAGCACCAGCTGGTGATTCACGCGGCAGAGGGTATGCCCTTCCTCCACTTTCTTGTTGACGAAGTCCCACTCGGCCTTCTTGTCGCGCCAGACGGGTACGAACCGTCCCAGTGGCGATTCGGAGGCCTGCGTGGCGCGCGCCGCCTTCAGCTTGGTGACGTTCTTGGCCGCCACCTGGTCGGGAATGTGGATGTTGACGGTAAACAGGAACGGACACGGGATGCGCAGGGCATCCTGGAAAAAGTCGCCCACCAGCTCGCTCATGCCCCACAGCGCCCACGCGGTGGGATAGGTACGCACGCTGAAACAGCGCACGTCGGTGTTGTTGAGCATCATCCCGTCGCGGCCGATGAGCAGTGACGTGTCCTGGCGTACGACCTGGTCGCGGATCAGGGTGTTCTCGTCCCAGCGGTGCGCCTCACGCTTTTCTTCCATCCCTCCCCGCGGGTTGAGGATGTCATCAACGATATCCACCAGGCCATCAGCATCGAGGAAGTCGCCCTGCAGGCCGGCGCTTTGCAAGCTGCCCAAAAGCGCCTTGCGTAGCTGCTGGGCCTGGCGCTCGGCATAGACCTGGCGCGAAGGCAGCGGCTTGGGAAGGATCACCGACACGATCAGGCGGTAATCCCGTACCAGCATAGGCTGTGTGGACAGCAAGGAAGTGTGGGCACCGCCGCCGAGGTAGCCGACGCGACGCCGTGCCAGGGAACGGAAGATGTTATGGCTGCGCTGATCATCCCGCCCCGGCGCGCGCTCATCACCCTCGCTATCCGGCCGGCGCGACCGCGCCCAGTGGGTCAGTCGCGGTATCACCGTCGGTGAGGCCCACAGGGTGAACTGGAAGCTGATTTTGTCGGGCAGCCCTTGAGTGAAGATGCCAGCGAGGATACGGGCGGAGCTTTCGTCGGCGCCGGTGACGGGGTGGAGCTCGTACGCGAATCCGAATGAGTCGTCGTTGTAGAACAGCCCCGAATTCGGGTCGTAGGACTCGAACGGCAACAGATCCGCCAGCCGGTGGGTGTCGAAGAAATCGCGTACGCGTTTCTGCGACGGAGGCAGTTTGTCGGAGTCGGTGACCGGGTGCGCTCCATCGTTCAGGGCAGCATGCACCCAGTCGCGCAACAGGGTCAGCGGGTTATTCAGCATACCCATCGGTATTCTCCAGCAGGCGTTCACGCATCTGCGGCAGCACCCACTCGCCGTTGTCCACGCGCACGAACTTGTAGTTGTTCGGGTGATACACCCCCGTGGCATCTTCCCAATCCACCACCCAGATACGCAGGCGGTGCGGCTCGCGGTAAATGGGGTCGCCGGGCTTCGCGGCAACCGGACCGGAATAGCCTCTCGGCGCCGACGGTAGCGGCGGCAGCCCATCTCCATCCTTGGATGCCTCCGCCACCTTCGGGCGAATGGCCTCGCCCCTGCCATCGCGGTCGTAGACCTCGGAGGCACTCATACACGTCACGCCATCCGGCGCACGGCACCCGTATTCAGGGGTCAGGGAACAGCCGCTGCTCGCGACTGCGGCCAGAACGGCGGCCACGGGAAAAATGGGGCGTCGGTTCATTGTTTGTTGTCCTTCCCTTCGTTGAGCCACGCCATGAGTTTCTCGGGTGTCAGGTAGCCGCGGTGGACGCGACCATCGCCGCTGATCAGCACGGGCGTACCGGTCAGGCCATGTTTCTTTGCGAACTCACGGACAGCGGCCAGCGCCGGACGGCTGTCGCAGTCCTTTCCATGCTTGCGGGTAATCCCTCCTGGAGTGACCCGGTTGTGCCGCCGCAGATCCGCACTGAATTTCTCGACGAATCCATCCTGCATCGCGTGCTGCAAGTTCAGTTCAGGCGACCCGCCGCAGATAATGTGATCGGCCAGCTCGTGCATAACCAGGTCGGACGAGCTCCAGTACTCCGCGTCGTTCTCCGGGCGGTACGTGGGCTTTTCCGGCGACAGGATCATGAAGCGCACGTCGACCGCGAACTCGTGCCCCATCCGGATGATGTTGCGGTTTTCGTCTTTCGTGCTCTTTACGTCGTGATACAAGCGCCGGCACCATCCACAATCGTTGGCGTGGAGAATGGCCAGCTTGGGCGCGTCGTGCGGCGCCAATGACTCACGCAGGGCATATTGCAGCGGCAGTGATTCCCACGGGATACGCCGCGCCGTGGTCACCTGGTCGATACGGCCCTGGGTGATGTCCTCATTGGTCTGCACGTCATAGATGCGGCCGAAGACCAGGTAGCGGCCGGTTGCATCGCCGTAGACAACGTTGTTGCCCATGACGATTTCGTACATACCGGGCAGCCGCGGCTCCGGGTGGATGTCGCGAATAGCGGTGTTGGGAAGTGCCTTACGCCACACCTCGCCATCGCCTGTATCCTCGGCTACCGCGACGGCGGTAGAGGCCAGCGCCAGGAGCGCCATCAGGGCGCCCAGCCATCGGTTCAGTTTCTGCGCCATGGATATTTCTCCAGTGTTCCGGCCTTCCTGAGTTCTTCTTCGGTGACCAGGGGACGACGGGGGCCGTCGGTATCGAAATCGGCCTCGTCGCCGATACTGGCTCCGTCCGTCAGTACGATGTCGGCCATACGAGCGGCATCAACCTCGATAACGGGATAGGTTTCGTCGGCGCGCTCCAGATACCAGCGCGAGATGCGATCCAGGGCGGTACCGAAGCCTTGTGCGAGACCCTGTTCCATTACCTTGTTGGGATCGACCGCTGACACGATGCCAAGGGGGCTGGTGGTCATGGTCTGGTAGCTCTTCGATATACCCTCGCCGATACCGCCGGCGATGCCGGCCAGCAACGACCGCGCTATGAGGGCGCCTTGCTTGGAGATCAGACGACCACGCATGCCGGTTTTGCCGTCCTCGCCGGAGATATGCCCACGGAGTGCGGTCTCGATGATCCGGCCATCCTTGAGGACACAGGACAGCTTCTCGGTGCGCGCGTAGACACGTTCGCTGGAGATGTCGCCGTAGCCCGCAAGCACGACATGGCATGCCTTCACGCGGGAGCGGAATCCGTTGGGCAACCTGCCATGGTCCTTGAGCTTCACCACGAATGGCACCGGGTTGTTCTGTGATGCGCCGCCTGTCGGCGCGTCGAGGCCGGTAAGCAAAATGGCCTGCCCAAATGAGCCAGCCGGTATGTAGTTGTCGATATTCCGCGTCGCGGCTGCTTTCGGCGCTTCAGGTAGCGGAATGACCAGTTCGGTGATGGCCGTCGGTTGCTTCTGCTGTTGCATGGCCGCAGGGCCCGCCACCACCGGCCCCGTGGCGTTCGGTGGCGGGGGCAGGGCACCGAGCTTCGATGTCGCGCTGGAGGTGCCTGGCGGCGGCGGCAGGCTGGTGCCCGACGCGCTCACGGCCGTCGCACCCGGCAACGGGGGCAGAGTTGTCGACGTGCCACGCTGTTGTTTCTCTTCGGCATCAGCCTTCTGCTGGGTCTTTACCGCGTCCAGTTCCTCCCGGAGTTTCGTGAGACTATCCACCAACCCCTTGCGATCCTGCTTGAGCTCCAAAAGTTCTTTCTCGGATTTGGCAATCCAGATGTCGCGGGGGTCGGTAGGTCCGGGCGACTGGACTTTTCGCGCGATGGGCTTTTCGTCCGGCCGGCGCACGTCGCTGCGGGGCTGGAACGAGCTCCAGAGCGCCCAGAGCGCAAATCCAACCACCGCAAACACAATGCCCCCCAGGGCGGCGTATTGCCGCACCTTGAGCCGCTTGCTGTCGGGTACAGCTGTCTGTTCTGTTGTCATTGCGTACCGTCCCCAACTACCAGAAAGACCTTCGTACTCGATCCTGGGGCCAGTTCGTGACGATCAATGGCGACGGCCAGCACGCCGGTGCGGTAGAACTCCCGTTCATCCAGGCGCATCTTCTTGTCGTCTACGTTGGTGAGCTCGTACACCTCACCTTCCAGCTTGCCGCCTGTATAGCGGCTGAGCAGTACGAGCTTGGCTTCCTGCCACAATTTGATCTCGCGCTTGATGTCCGTCTGTGAGTAACCCTCCGGGGATGAATCCAGCGCCATGTGCCGAATGAGCTCGATCACGGTACGCTCGTACGGCATGCTGGTTTCCCAGGTCGTGGCTTTGCGCCGGTCTGTGCCCTTGGCACGTTCCGGCCGCACCAAGGTGACCGTCTCCGAGGGCATGTCCGTTGGCGCCATCACCAGGGTGTAGACACCGCCCAAATCGTCCTTGACGAAAATGGAGAACGAACGCGTGCGCCATCCGTCGGTGGGCTGCAGATAGATTTGCCCGGTGTCGGCATCGGGTTTGAGCACCACCTTGCCGTCGGCGCCCCACACCTTGTGGACACGGCCATCCCGTATCACGAGCCGGTTGGGCTCGTTGCCGGAAATGCGTACAGACGCGACGGTGCCGTCGCGAACCTCGACGAGCTGAGCCGCCAGGAGCGCCGGGCTACTGAGCGCCAGCGTCACCAGAAGCGGAGTCACCCACCGTCTTGTCGAACGGATGCTCATTGCTTACCTCCACAAATTCGGAAACCCACAGCCGCCCACTCTCGAACGTGTAGGTGAAGCGCCATGACCGGCGCACCTGAGACACCACCTGCTTACCCACAGTGGTAACGAAGTCGCCGCTGATTACGGTCTGGAACTTCTTCGGCTTCGATTGATACTCGATCGGGTAGAAGATGGTTGATGAGCTGTTTCGCTTGAGGCGTTCGGCCCCCACATCCATCCCTGCCTTCGTGGCGCCGTAGGAGCCAGGCGCCACGTAACGCATAAAGATGTCGACATTCCCATCAACACTCTTCGGTGTGACACTCAGCACCAGGGATGAGAGATAGCGCGCCATCTCCTCCAGGTACTCCGGCGATACTTCCCCGCCCTTGACCCAGAACGGGCGCTCAATAGTGGGAGGAACCACTAGAGTCTTTTCGGTGGTGTCGACACCGTTCACAAACACGGCCAACAGGATGTTTGCCGCGAGCAGACCAAAGGCCATGCGCTGCCATCGGGCCTTGCTCGCGGTCGCTTCATCCTTCTCGCTTTGGTAACGATCGCGCTTCATCCGATGAACTCCCGCACATCCGAGGTCGGCGTCCGCGCGAACTTGAACCACGCTTCGGTCGGTGTGTACCAGTACAGGGCGTGCCTGATCAGCTGCTTCCCGCCTGCGGCTTTGATGCGTGCCAGCGTATGCATGGCAAAGAAGCCCATTACGCCCCCCAGAACGATATTGATGAAGCTGGGTGCGAGCGCGAGCACCATGAATACCGGGCCCAGAAACGTCCATGCTTCGTCCGCATCCCAGAGGAGATACATGGGCGGGTCGTCCAGGTGTTTAGGGATGATGTGGCTTTCGTCGTTTTGCATGTCTCTTACACGACGGCCGTGATGATGCCGTTGATGACCGCGACGCCCAGTGAGGCACCAAGCACGATCCACATCAAGCCACCAATGCCAGCGACCTTGAACGTTACTGCCGTGGCGGCGAGGCCGCCCAACAGGGCGATCACAGCGATCAACTTACCGCCAGTACCCTGGAGCAGACCCGTCAACCATTCGAGGATGCCATTCAGTTCGGAACCGCCCGTACCGGCCACCACGGTGCCGGCAAACAGCCCGACCACCATTGCCAGAAGGATCGGGTAATACAGTCCGTGAGTGGGCTTGGGATTCTTCGTGATGCTCATGTGATGCTCTCCTAGCGTGGGTTGGTGAAAAGGTGGATTTCGGCGCGACGGTTCTTGGCGCGTCCCTGAGATGTATCGTTGTCCGCGACGTAGCAGCATCTGCCCTTGCCTTCGACGCGAACTGCCTGGATGCCAAGATCACGCAACACGGCGGCAACGTTTTCAGCCCGTTTAAGCGCAAGGGAGTCGTTGTAGGCCTGCGGGCCGATATCGTCGGTGTGACCTGAAACGACCAATGACTTGATCGATAACGTCGGCCAGACATTGGCCGCAAAATCGGCGAGCTCGTGCTTGTGTTCGACCTGGAGGCGGGCGACATCAAAGGGGAACCGCAGGATAAGAAGTGGCATCAAGGTTTCTGATGGTCGTTTTTCGTCGTCATCCGCGCCGCTTGTCACGCCGCTCTCTTCGCCGGGGCGTTGATTCATCCGTTCCACGGCCTCTGGTTGATTCGAGGTAATGGCGGCCAAGGACACGGATGGGTTACCCACGAGCGGTGTGCCGGCCATGGAGGGTAGTGAGCCGGTGACAGCGGTACCGCGTTGTGTGGGGCGGTAGGGAGTCTTGGGCGTTTTCGTTGGACATAACTCGCATACCACGTATTTCCCAACAGCGGTTTGGGCAATACCAAGTCGCCGTGTCTCTGAGTCAGTGACTTTGCCCAGCTGCACCGCGCAGCCCGTCATTAGCGCGATGCACACTGAGCTGATCAGCAATCTTGTACGCATAGGCCTCCCGTCGCCTTTCGGCCTCTTTCGATTTCGCCGTGCCGGCGTTATAGGCGCCGACAGCGTTCCATGTGTATCCGTAATGGGCGACATTGCCGGCGAGTATCCAGGCACCAACATGCACGTTGAGGCACGGCTCCCATAGATGTTCCTCGTGGATGCCATGTCTCTCCAACAGCGGAAGCCACCAGGTATTGATCTGCATGACGCCGATATCCCGGGTTCCGTCGGTATTGCGGCCTTCCGCAGTCGCATCCATACCGCTTTCCTGCGCCGCTATGGCACGAAGCAGCTCCTGCGCGACACCGTAACGTTGCGCCGCGTCGACAAAGCATTCGTCGAATGCCGCGCTCACTGCGGGCATGAGGATCATCAATGCAGTTGTCGCCAGAGCTGCCTTCAAGCCGTCGTCTCGAATTAAGTCCGCGCCCCGAGGGGCGCGGGTGGAGGGTGTCGCCGAGGTTCAGCGAACCGCGGCGCTGGCAATGTGCGGCAGGGGGAGAGGCGTGAGAAGGCGAAATTAGGTCGAGTTGCGGTCGGGATTAATTAAACGGAAACGCCCAGCGAGTGGCTGGGCGTTTCGCATTGGAGTCGGAGTAAAGGGTAGCGACGTCCGGCGGCTGTGGAGTAGCGGACGCGCATGCGCGAATTGGCCCCCTCACAATGGCCTCAAGGCCCTCCCGTTTTGGCCCTGCGCTCATTGCCAACCTGGTCCCGGGGGCGGCAGGTTTGGATGTGCCTGGCACGGTTTCCCGCACAAAGGGACTCCGCCAGCGTTCCGGTGGCGGGCGACCGGCGTGTTAGAACGAAGGCCGGTAGCCTTCCCGGAGACGCCTGGGACGATTCCAGGCATCTCCGGGAAGGCTACCGGCATCACACGCGCCGGCTGAATGCACCCCCTCCGTGGTGTGCCCCTTACAGGCGCACGTCGTGCGCCCCGTTTTGCTTCTGGCAAAACGTCAGACAGAGAGATAGGAATAGGCGCCGGTTCACGGCCAGCGCGAAGTTGAGCGGCCTCCAGTTCCAGAGGCTTGTTGTTGTGTGGGCCGCGGGACCGGGGCGAAATGCCCTGCCCCTCTTCCCGGTCCGAAGGGGCTATGGCGCCGGCGTGCGCCGGCAGGGTGCCACTGGTGCCGCAGTGGCCACGGGTGAGACCGTATTACTTGACAGAGTCTAACAGACTCCGAAAAAAGAAGGGCCGCCCGAAGGCGGCCCGAGGTTTACGCGGCGAGGCGTCTGGCAAGCTCGACCTCGATGCTGTCCCCGTCTTGGTTCAGCACATCGAGACCGGTTTCCGGCATGTCGCCCGAGGTGGACTGGGCGACGGCGATCTTCTTGGCCATGAGGCTGAGGCACGTGGTTTGCGCCGTATCCGCATAGCCGAGAAAGACCACATCGACCGGCAGCTTTTGGCCGATGCGCCAAGAGCGCCTGGCCGCCTGCTGCAGGGTGTACACGTTGTACCCCGTCTGCATGAAGGCGATGGTTGGGAAATCCAGGAGATCGAGACCTGTCTTCACCAACTCCGGGTTCGTGACAAGCACATCGATTCCCCGTTCCACCTGCTCCATGATCCAATCCTCCCGGCGGGAGGTGTCCACGGATGCCTTCAGCACACCGACTTTCAAGCCAGCCTGCTCCAGCAGAGCTTTCAATCTGCCTGAGGTATCCCGCATACCGGTGTATACCGTATACGCCAGCACACGGCGGCCGCGGGCCTTCTCCTTCCTGCATAGGTCGATCAGCGCCCGTTCTTTGGGCGTCGGCTCACTTTCGCCGTACACCGACCCGGCGAAGGCGAGAAGCGCCCGCGTCCGTGGGTGTTTCACGACCTCCTCCCGGAAACAGGTGTCGGGCCATGCGAGAAGCGTGTTGAGCACCACCCCCAGCAGGCTGTTGTCCCGTTTGCGCAGCGCTTCCTTCAGCTCCGCCGTGAGGGTCGACGCCAGGTAGTTGTAGCGTTCGGCCTGCTCCGGCCCCATCGCCACGTCCACATAACGCTCCTCGTACGCCGGTAGCACATCGGCGCCAATGTCCTTGAGCTTGAGGAACACCGTAAACGGAAGCACATAGCGGGCGATTCCCTGTGGACCAAAGCCTGGGGCCTTCACCGTGCGTACCGTGACCTGCTTGCCACGAGATGTACGGTGAGAGTCGCCTTCGGTCTCCTTGTAGATGTCCTTCAGGATACCGTGCTGCCGCATGAACTCCATGGCCGCCGAGCCGAGGCTGCCACGACCGTTGGGACGGAAGCCATCCTCTACCATCCGTTGGGGCATGATCCGCCACAGCAGAAAGAAGAGATCGTCCGCATAGCCTCCCATGAGCGTGCCGGTCAACAACAAGACCTTGCGCACATGGTTGGCCAGGACGCCCATGGCCTGTCCCTGGGCCGAGCCCTCGTTCTTGAACTCGTGGCCTTCGTCCACAATAAGCAAGTCGAAGAAGCCGCGTGGCAAATACCGCTTGATGAACTCCGTGGGTTGATATCCGCCTTGCCCGAAGTTGAACTCGAGAGCCGCCAGCCTGCGTTCAATACGTGCCGCCTGGCGATCCGCAAACATCAGTTCGCCTTCTTCGTCCATGAGATTCACAAACTCATAGACGTTGTCGGACAGCATCTCCTCAAGCGCCTCCTCGCCAAACACCGACATCAGTCGTTCCGCAGACTTCGGCCCGATGGTCGGAATCTGAAGCAGCGCCTGGCGTACCAGATCGCGACGACTTTTCGGCTTCCCCGGCCGGATCAATGTCCACAATGCCGCCCCGCACTCGGGACAGGTGCGGCGCACATCGTCAGGGAAAGCCGTCGGCGGCACGGGGTCGCCCTCGCTATCCGTCAATACGTGCCCGCAATCCGGACACGCCGCGACCTCAGTTGTTTTGATAAAGGATGGCGAGCGCTCGTTACCCTCCTCAGTGAACCGTCGCGTGTGCCGCTTCTTTACGGCAATAGCCGGCTTCCAGTGGAACCCCATCCGCATACGCACACGACCGAGAACGAAGAACTCCGGTTCGTCCGACGAGGGCGAGCCGATCATTCCCCGCATCGCGATGAGCTTGCGAAGCGTATCCGGGCCGTTGAGTACCCAGACGCGCGCACCCGCGATGGTTTCCCGGATCTCGCGCCGCCACTTGTAAACCAGGTGGGGGGGCGATATCACCAGGAAGCGCCGCGCGCCTTCGGCATGCATGACAGCTGCAGTGCCGATGGCCATCATGGTCTTACCGGTGCCCATTTCCGCATTGATGATTGCGGCCGGTTCGCCGGCATTGTTGAGCAGCTTGACCACAGCCTGTACAGCGTCGCGCTGCGCGTCGAATGGCTTGCGCACCAGGCCGTCCATAACCAAATCCCGGAACGGGTCCGGCACGCCGTCATGGATGGGTGGATTCTGGCGGGCGACCGCCTCCAGCAACCCATCGCCAAAGTCTTCGACGAACTGCGACAGTGAAATAACGTTTTCCATGTAAACCTCCGGCATAGTTGGCGCCGGAGGCACACCCCCCCTGCAGGGGAAGGTGATTCCCCGGCAGGGTTGAAGTTGATGTCGAACAAGGACCGGGACCCGAAGGTCCGCCTCTCTTCCCGATCCGGAGAGGCTTACAGGCGCCGGCGTGAGCCGGCAGGGTGCCACTGAACCGCAGTGGCCACGGTGTAAAACCGCCTTTCCGCAAGGCCCGCACCGCAGGCCTTCAGGAAAGGCCCGCCCCCCGGAGGGGCGGGTAAGTTCAACGCTCTGGCATGGCTTCGAGCGCGGCTTCCAGAGCCTGATCGATGTCCTCCCAGGCCACTGAACCACCGTGCTCCTGGCCGTGTCGGTAGACCTCCACAAGCAACACGGCCGCACGAGAGGCGGCGTCCTGCCGGCGGAGTGCCTTCATCGTCATGCTCTCCTTACCGTATCGTCAGCACATCGCCGAATGTCGCACTGCCAGGCGTGAAGTCGATGGCGCGGATCACCGGAACGAACCGATCAAGGTGGATGCGGGTTTCCCGAACATCCCCGGTTCGCTCATTGACCTCGTGCTCGACCTTGATGTCCTTTTCCTTGTGGGTGTCGCCACGCACCAGCAGAGTCCTCCCGTCGTTGGAACGGACCGCACCGGAGATCTGTCCGGCCGACAGGGCCAGCGCCAAGTGCCACCGCGACAATGACCTCAGCGGCCGGCGGTGTTCCCGCGCACGAGACTGGAACGTCGTAGTGAAGCGGTCCCACAGCGTCGGCCCGGCGTTTCGGGTTTCCTCACCCAGCTGACGAGGGTCGATCCGCATGGTGAAGAACTTCGGGTCACCTTGCGGCGCCGAGGGGACGACGTAAAGCTGATCGTCCCAAGCCTCGGGCAATGCAGGGGCCTCCTGGTCCCCGGCGCCGACGGCCGCCAGCAACTCGCGCGCCTCCGTGTCCACGCCATCGGACACAGGTTTGCGCACGCCGAACACCACCACCTGCTTGAACTGATCGGTAGATGCCCGGAACACCTGCACCGACGAGCAATGTCTGGCAACCCATGTGGCAAACTCCCGATCAAGGGCGTAGTGCGGAACGATCAACACCAGTACCCCACCGAATTGAAGCGTTCCGATGGTCCGCTCGTAGAACAGCTTTTCCAGCCGCTTCCTCCCTTTCCACTTTGATGCGGACGCTGCGGCCTGATCGGAGACCAGATCGCCGTAGGGTGGGTTGAGCCAGAGCAGGCCGAAGGATCGCGGCTGGATGACCGTGTCCATCAGATCGGCGTGGATGCACCGATTGAGAAGCCTCTTGGCGTGGTAAGCCCGTTCCTCGTTGTATTCCACGCCGAAAGTCTCCAGGCTCCCCTTCCCCAACGCCACGAGGTGATGGGCCGCTTCCGCCAGCGCCACCCCCTCGCCACAGCACGGGTCGAGAATCCGCATCGGCCGGTCTGAGGGCGCTACCGCGGCCAGAATGCGCGCCGTGGTGTCCTCGTCGGTCGGGTAATACCCGTTTTTTATGAAATTGCGCGCAAGGCGCTGGAACATGAGAGCCATGTTTAATCTCCTTGGTTGAACTCGGGGAAAACGAGGGAGACGAAGCCCCGCAGGGGGCTTGCCTCCCTGCGGGGACTGGCCGGTATGAGCGGCTGTTGGCTAAATGAGCCCGCGTTCTGCGAAGCTCGTGGTGTCCGTGCCGCCAACCACGATGTGGTCGAGGACGCGGATGTCGACGAATGCCAGCGCCTCTTTCAGACGGCGTGTAATCGATTCGTCTGCCCGGGACGGTTCCGGCACGCCAGAAGGATGGTTGTGCGCGATGATCAGCGCGGCTGCATTGTGCCGTAGCGCAGCCTTTACAACCTCGCGCGGGTGTACCGAAGCGCCGTCTATCGTTCCATAAAACAGTTCCTCGTACTTAATCAACCGGTGACGGTTGTCGAGAAACATCACCGCGAACACTTCCTGTTCCCGCTCGCCGAGTTTCAGCATCAGATAACGCCGGGAGGCGTCGGGAGAGGAAATGGTCACGTTTTCCGGATCGGTGCGATACGCCAGGCGCTGCTCCAGAACCGTACAGGCATATTTGATTACCTCATCATCGGACAGCTCGATGATCGAGATTTGCTGAGTCATAGGACACCTCCACAGAATGAAGCCGGAGGTGCCCCCTGCCGGGGTACACCATACCCGGCAGGGTTGATTCAATGCCGCTGACGCACTACGCTGGCGGCATGGAAAAGTTGAAAGTGATACGGGGCGAACGAAGCCTTCTGGAACAAGAGCTCGTAAGGGCTTTGTTCACAGGGGAGACTGAAACGTTCGACCGCATCAATCTGCGGCTCTCAGACAAAGCCAGTCTCAGCCTTTGTCAGTCTTCACGCGCTTCAAATCGAGGCGTGCAATCAACTCCTCATCAATCAGACGAAGAGCCAGCTTGACGTCAGATTTTCCCTCACGCGTGGAAACGCGTGCGTTCAAGGCCTGTTCGCGCCGCTGAAGAATTTCTTCCTCAGTGGCGGCTTCGAGCCAGGCGATAAACGCCTTGATGGTTTCTTTATCCATGGTGTTCTCCTGGTTGAACCGGGAACACCACGCCCCGCCGGGAGGTGCTTCCCCGGATGGGATATCGATGATGTCAAACAAGGACCGAGACCCGGAGGTCCGC
>NPIF01000037.1_pt1 | contig 61356 bp, 60 predicted proteins | sample 8637461 | NCBI WGS metagenome assembly NPIF01 (sample SAMN07420641, study PRJNA396082) | bioreactor metagenome | isolation source: sample BR12 brine-fed electro-methanogenic bioreactor BR | place: Japan: Kochi | collected 2016-12-09 | reverse complement strand
GTCGAATGGCAAGCCGGTCACGATGATGAAACTTCCTACGCTTTCAGCATCGCCCCAATCACCCACTGGAATCTGGTCGATCTGATCGCAGTTGTTGATCGGGAACATAAACAGGTCGGCTCCAGCGCAGGACACAAGCTGGCTGCCACCAGCCCCATTCAGTGTGGCCGCGTATCTGATTGCCCGCGCCGCCTGCAGATCTGCCGGCAAGCTATTCTGGAAAAAGACTTCGCTGCTTTTAGTGAAATCGTAGAACAGGACAGCAATCTCCTGCATGCGGTCATGATGACCTCATCCCCCAGCCTGCTCTACTGGGAGCCAGCCACTATTCAGTTGATGAAGAATGTTTCACGCTGGCGGGCAGATGGGCTGCAGGTCTGCTACACCATTGATGCAGGGCCTAATGTACACCTCATCTGTACTGAAAAAGACGCTCAGACCATTGAAGATAACCTGGCCAGCGTGAGCGAGATCAGTACCGTCATACGCTCCACAGCAGGCGATGGCGTGCAAGTTGAGTAAATCGCATTTTTATGTTTTTCCAATAAAATACAAAATCATTGTGGGTATAATACAGCCAATAATGCAACAATAGGATAAAAACATGCTGCTTGAATTTATTATTGCTCTGGGTGCTCTCATTCTGCTCCACGAAGCAGGGCACTTCCTGGTCGGTCTTCTATTTGGTTTCAAGATCGAGGAATTCGGGGTTGGCTACCCGCCCAGACTTTTGAAACTCTTCACCTGGAAAGGGATCGATTTCACCATAAACTTGATTCCGTTCGGAGGTTTTGTACGCTTCAAAGGAGAAAATGATCCCAAAGAAATGGATGGTTTTCATGCCCAGAATAAATGGAAACGCCTGGCCGTTCTCCTGGCTGGTCCTACCATGAACCTTCTGGTTGGCATCATCCTCTTTGCCATCGTGCTCTCCAACACCGGAAAGGTCATTCCCGAAGAAGTCTATATCCAATACGTCGAGCCCAACACACCGGCTGCATCTGCAGGGTTTCAAGTCAATGACCAGATCATGAGCGTCAATGAGATCGAGACAGAATCAATGCTGACCATCGGTGCGGTGGTACAGGAAAACCTCGGACAAGAGATCAGTGTCGTTGTAGAGCGCGATGGAACACAAGAGACAATCTCAGTCATCCCCCGCGAGGAATACCCGGATGACCAGGGTCCGCTGGGCATCGTAATGACAAACCCCATTGTTCCACTATCCTTTGGTGAAGTGCTCTCCAATTCGTTCGATATCACTCGAATGCAGGGAGAACAACTTATAAAAATGCCCTTCCAATTGGCGCGCGGTGATGTTGAACCGGAAGAAGTGCGCCTGGTCAGCCCCAAAGGTATCTATGATATCTATTCGCAGGTGCGTGTTGCTGAACAGGAAGCAGAAATCGACCGCAAGGATGAGATCATGAACATCCTGTGGTTCTTCGGCATCATCTCAGTATCGCTCGGCTACACGAACTTGTTGGTACCCTTCCCAGCACTGGATGGTGGACGCATCCTTTTCTTGATCCCCGAGTTGATCGCCAATAAAAAATTACCTGCCAAAGTTGAGAACCTTGTCAATGTTATCGGGTTTACAATATTAATAATCCTGATGGTTTTCGTGTTCATACAAGATTTCACGAATCCGATTGTGTTGCCAAAATGACAGATACAAATCAAGATACTTCTTTTGAACAGGTCATTGAAGAGCTTTTGGATGAAAGCAAGCCCTTTCCTCCCAAGCTCCTGCGAGCCTTTTCAGATATCGAGAGCCAATCCCTGCAGCTGTTAAAGCAATCCTGGGAAGATGTTCCCGTCCTACGAAAGGTCACCCTCCTGCAAGATCTGGAAGATTTGATGGAAGTGGACACACTCATCTCCTGTGACGCGTTTGCAAAATTCGCCATGCGGGATATATACCCAGAAGTTCGCAGCCAGGCGATCCAATTATTATGGGAATGTGAAGATACCAGCCTCATCCCCACCCTGTTGGGACTCCTCGAACAAGATCCAGACGAGGGGGTTCGGGCTGCTGCTGCTGCCGCGTTGGGGAAATTTGTCTTGCTCGGTGAGTTGGAAGAGATTTCGAAAAGCAAATCCAATCCTATAGTTACCAAATTGCTCGAGGTTGTGCAGAGAGAACCGGCGGGGATCATCCAGCGCAAAGCTCTCGAATCACTGGGATATTCCAGCAATGCATCCATCCCACAGTTGGTCAAGAAGGCATTGGAAAAAGACGACGCGGCATGGACTGCCAGCGCCCTCTTCGCCATGGGTCGTTCACTGGATGAACACTGGGGAAAGATCATATTGGAACACCTCAGCGATCCTGAAATACTTATCAAGATCGAAGCCATCCGTGCCGCGGGAGAACTTGAACTGACCTCATCACTCCCGACTCTATTCGAGATCCTGGACGATGAAGATATTGATAATGATCTGCGCTTCCAGGTCTATTGGGCGCTTTCCAAGATCGGGGGCAAGGGTGTCCGACAAAAACTAGAAGAAGAGATGTCCTTGTATGATGATGAGGATATCCTGGATGTGCTGGATCTGGCGCTCGAGAACCTGGATTTCACAGAGGATTCCGACGATTTCGACCTGTTTGACATGGAATAGGAAGATCAAGCGATGAACAGTCCCTCTTCCGTCGTTTCTCGAATTCATGTCATGGTCATCGGTCATGTTCAAGGTGTAGGTTTTCGTTTTTTTACCATGCAATCCGCCTGGACCAACGAGATTACCGGGTGGGTGCGCAACCGAATCAATGGAGATGTTGAGATCATCGCAGAAGGCAACAAAGATGCCCTTGCCACCTTTCTGGCTGATGTGCGCCGGGGACCAGCTTCATCTTCAGTTAGAGATGTAAAAGTAGAATATTTACCCTACCAGGGAGAATTCACAGATTTTCAACCGCGCCAGACAGTCTGACCAGATCACTCTTCGTTGAGGTCTTCTTCGCCAGAGAGATACATGGCTTTCTTCCAGGGAGCAGCATCACTCTCTTCCACCAGGATACGCTTTAATTCATATACCTGATCACGCAGAACAGCAGCGCGTTCAAAATCCAGTTCCTTGGCTGCTTGCTGCATCTTTTGCTCTGTCTCAGTGATCAATTCCTGCAGCGCATCGCGCGGAATACGACTGATCTGTGGTGCATCCGCATCATATGCACCCTCTTCCTCTGCCACAACCTTTCCGCTCAAGCGTGCACTGATATCATAGATCTCTTTAATGATAGTGATCGGCTCGATGTTGTGTTCATAGTTATATGTCTGCTGCTTCTCGCGGCGGCGATTGGTCTCTTCAATGGCTGCCTGCATAGCATCCGTGATCTTGTCGGCATACATGATCACCTTTCCATGCACATTGCGAGCCGCACGACCGATGGTCTGCACTAAGGCTGTCTCACTCCGCAGAAAACCCTGTTTATCCGCATCCAGGATCGCCACCAGGGAAACCTCTGGCAGGTCCAAACCCTCCCGCAGCAAGTTGATCCCAACCAACACATCAAAGACACCCATGCGCAGATCGCGCAAGATACTCACCCTCTCCAACGTCTCCACTTCGGAGTGTAGATAATTCACCTTTAGCCCAATCTCTTCCAGGTAAGAGGATAGATCTTCTGACATGCGTTTGGTCAGGGTTGTCACCAACACTCTTTCACCACGCTTTTCGCGGATGCGGATCTCATTTACCAGGTCGTCCACCTGCCCCTCTACCGGCCGCACCTCGATCTCTGGATCGACCAACCCGGTCGGTCGGATCACCTGATCGACAACATGCCCCACTTTTTCCAGCTCGTAGGGGCCGGGGGTAGCGGATGTATAGATGGTAAATCCCATCTTCTCTTCAAATTCGTCAAATGTCAGCGGACGGTTATCCAAGGCGGAAGGAAGTCGGAATCCATAATCCACCAGGGTAGCCTTACGCGAACGATCGCCATTATACATGCCCCTGATCTGTGGAACGGTCATATGCGATTCATCCAGGATGAGCAAATAATCCGTGGGGAGAAAATCCATCAAGGTCCAAGGAGATGATCCCGCTGGACGCTGGTCGAGATGGCGGGAATAATTCTCAATACCCGAGCAGTATCCGATCTCACGCAGCATCTCCAAATCAAAATTCGTGCGCTGACGCAATCGCTGCGCTTCTAATAATTTATTATGTTTCTCGAGATAAGTGATCTGCTCATCAAGCTCAACCTCGATATCCAGAAGAGCTTTCTTCAACAGATCATCTTCAGTGATGAAGTGTTTTGCGGGATAGATCTCGATGGAATTTGGTTCTTCGATGATCTCACCCGTCAAATGATTCAATACCGTGATCTTTTCCACCTCATCCCCAAAGAATGCAATACGAATGACATTCTTTCTTTCATACGCTGGAAAGATCTCGAGTGTATCACCTCGCAGCCGGAAGACACCAGGATGCAAGTCGATATCGTTGCGGGTATACTGCTGCTCCACCAATCGCCGCAGCAATGCGTTGCGGCGATATACTTCACCAATGGTTAATGGGATGACGATATTGCGATACGCTTCCGGGCTGCCCAAACCATAGATAGCCGAAACAGAAGCCACAATGATGACATCCTTCCGCGAGACCAGGGCAGTCGTCGCCGCCAAACGCAAGCGTTCGATCTCCTCATTGATATCCGTTTCTTTCTCAATGTACAAGTCCTGTCGAGGCACATAGGCCTCTGGCTGGTAATAATCATAGTAGGAGACGAAGTATTCAACCGCATTGTTCGGGAAAAATTCTTTGAATTCAGCGTATAACTGGGCTGCCAGCGTCTTGTTGTGCGCCATGATCAAAGCAGGCATCTGAGTCTGTTGGATCACATTCGCGATGGTGAATGTCTTTCCTGTCCCGGTTGCGCCCAGCAAAACCTGGTCTGTTTCGCCTTTCCTGATCCCTTCAACCAATTGGCGAATGGCCTCAGGCTGATCGCCCATGGGCTGATAGGGTGCTTTTAATTGAAAATCCAAGTTCCTGACTCCTTTTATCTCTTTTCCGCCAAAATGGACAAAGCTCTCTCGAGCTTCACGCGCCAATTCTCATCGCTGGTGGTGAAATTCGGGTAATATTCGTTCTTACCATTGCGCCATTCTTGACCAAGAGAAGTCAATACTCGCCGCTTCATATCTTTTGGCAGGGGTGGATAACGCAGAACAGTCTTTCCAGCCTCCACCGCGATCGAGTACAAACCTGCTTTCTCCGCTTTCAATTTTATCCGAGTCTGCCAGAGTAAGTTATCCACTTCAACAGGAACTTTCCCAAATCGATCTTCAAATTCCGCTCGCATCTCCACAAACTCATCAGGCAACGTGATGCGCGCCAGTTTTCGATACAAATCCAGGCGTGTGGCACCGTTCGGCACATAGGAATGAGGGATCGAGGTGGGAATGGGGAGATCAACATTGACGATCGGTCTCATCTCAGGTTCTTTGATCGTCTTTTCCAACTGAGTTGTGAGGAAATCTGCATCTTTTTTCAGGGCTTTCACCGCTTCAGTGAGCAAACGCGTGTAGAGATAAAAGCCAACACTTGCAATGTGACCATGCTGCTGAACACCCAGCAGATCACCGGCGCCACGCATCTCCAGGTCTCGCATAGCGATCGAATATCCGGATCCCAACTGCGAGTTCTCAGCGATCACTTCCAGACGCTCCAACCCCTGTAAAGTAGGTTTGCGTTTACTGTTAAAGAAGAAATAAGCATAGGCACGTTGGGTTCCCCGCCCCACACGACCACGCAATTGATAGAGCTGCGCCAAACCAAAAGTATCTCCGCGATCCACAATGAGCGTATTGGCATTGGGAATATCCAATCCAGATTCGATGATGGAAGTAGAGAGTAGCACATCAACCTGATGTGATGTAAATTGCTGCATCACCTTGGCCAGTCGCTTTTCATGCATCTGCCCGTGCGCCACTGCAATACGCGCTTCGGGGACAATACCTCGCAGACGCTCCGCCATGGTTTCGATGGATTGAACGCGGTTATGTACAAAGAAAATTTGTCCACCGCGGTCCATTTCGCGCAAGATCGCCCGCCTGACAAGATCCGAATCAAAACCGCCCACATGCGTGGTGACCGGAAGCCGATCGGTAGGCGCGGTGCTGATCATGGAAATATCTCGTATCCCTGAGAGCGCCATGTACAGGGTTCTGGGGATGGGTGTCGCCGTCAAGGTCAACACATCAATACGGGTGCGCATTTTCTTGAAGAATTCCTTGTGCATCACACCAAAGCGCTGTTCCTCATCAATGATGAGCAAACCCAGATCTTTGAAGCGCACATCTTTCTGCAGCAAGCGATGCGTTCCGATGATGATATCCACCTCGCCCGTTTCCAGAGAAAGCAGGATCTCCTCTTGTTCCGCCTGTGTCCGAAAACGTGACAGCATCTCAACCTTGACCGGGAAGGGCGCAAGACGCCTGCGGAATGTATCAAAATGCTGTTGTGCAAGGACAGTTGTGGGAACCAGCATGGCCACCTGTTTGCCATCCATGGCAGCTTTGAAAGCCGCCCGTACCGCAACTTCAGTTTTGCCATAACCCACATCGCCGCATAACAAGCGATCCATGGGTTTCGCCCGCTCCATATCGTGTTTTACATCCTCGATCGCTTGTAACTGGTCATCGGTTTCCTCATAGGGGAAGCTGGCTTCCAATTCCCGCTGCCAATCACTGTCCACACGGAAGGGATGACCCTCCACGTCCTGCCGTTTTGAATACAAAGCAAGCAAATCGGCTGCCACATTCTGAACCGCTTCCCGCACCCGATTCTTCCTGCTTTCCCAGGTTTGTGTCCCCAATGTAGAGAGCTTTGGTGGACGTGCATCAGGACCAATATAGAGAGAGATTCGATCAGCTTGATGAACCGGGACATATAATTCATCATTATTATCAAATTCCAGGCATAGATACTCTTTATCGACACCTTCCAAACTGCGCACCACCAACCCGCGGTAACGTGCGATACCATACTCAAAATGGACCACATGATCACCTGGCTGATAAACACCGAAATCGAAAACGGTTATATCCTGTTTTGCCTTACGCCGGCGTTTTCGGATGGCAGGCTGCCAGCCAAAGATCTCTTCATCAGTGACGAATGTGTGTACATGACCATCCGGGTAACGCAGCTTCCATCCAGAGGAAAGATGCTGTTTTTCGAAGATAATTTTTCCGGGTTTATCCCCGATGAATTGGGCTTTATCTGACCACACCGTCTCCAGGCGGTCCACTTGTTTGCTGATGACAGAAACATCATTTCCGTTCCCGATCTCATCTTTGGCAAAATCAAACAAGTCATCCATGTTTCCACCAAAACGTGGGGCTGGCTGGATGTTCTCCTGGAACAATCTTCGAGTGCTGCTGCCCGAGAAGCTCATATTTACGGGTGTAAAAGAGAGCATCTCGTCATACAGCTCAGACCAGGAAAAATAAGGAGTTGGGAAATGCTTCGAGATAGTGTCGGTATCCTGCATTTGATGCCGGAGCTCAATGGCATCGCGCTCGATCTCTTCGGATACCGTGATCAGGATATCCTGATCGTCCAAAAAGATGAGCGTTCCCTTGGGTAGATAGGAGATCAAACTGCCTGCAGTTGGGTGCAGGACGCTGATATCCCTTTCTGTTCGTGTTATTTCCCCATCGATTTCTTCATTCATGGGCAACAGGAATTCCGCAGCCGGAACCAGCACACAGCTTTCGATATTCTCGATCGAACGTTGCGTAACTTCATCAAATATACGCATCGAATCTATCTCGTCCCCAAAGAATTCCAGTCGCATGGGATGCGCTTGATTAGCCAACCAGATATCCAATATCCCGCCCCGATGGGAGAACTGTCCGGTGGAGGTGACGATCTCATGATATTCATAGCCGAGGTGGACAATATGGCGCAGCAGCGTTTCCATATCATATTCGTTTTCACGCACAAGCTTTTTTCGAGCCAAAATGAATTCACGTCTGGGTAATGTGCGCGTCATCAACGCTTTAATGCTGGAGAGGATAAAACAATCCTTGCCGGCTGGTTTCTGACCAGGCAGCCAATAATGAGATAGTTTTTCAAGAACCGCTATCCTTGCAGCGCGAGTTGCATCATCCCAACGAACATTCTCATAGAATAGCGGAGCCGGTTCATGAAAGAGAATCCCCTCCCCTTTTTCCCTCCAGTAGGTAAGTTCTTCTTGCAGAACATTGATACGGTTCATCTGCCCACTGACGAACAACACAGGTACGTTTAGCTCATTTTGCAGCGCCAGGGCAAGCGGTAAGCGGAGAGAACGCACCAATCCAAGTGCTCCTGGATCCTTTTGAGCCTGTAAGGAATTAAGGATTTCTTGAAAACCAGATAATTCTTGAAATCGCAGATCTTTCATGCATCATCCAAAAAAGTGCCGTTGAATTGGGTCATCGCCATGTCGATCCCAGCGGTGAGAAAAACTTCAACTGCTTGTGCAGCCGTATCCAAAACCTCTTGTAACTTTTTCTTGTCACCAGAGCGAAAACTTTTCAAAACAAAATCGACCACACCCTCTGTCTCGTATTTTGGTCTTCCAATCCCTATACGCAAGCGAGGGAAATCCTTGGTTGACATCTTCTCAATAATAGATTCCATTCCATGATGTCCGGCTGCACCTCCCCCTCCCCGTAGACGAAGGCGACCAAATGCAAGATCAAGATCATCATAAACCACCAATACGCGATCCGCGGGAATCCCCATAATGCGCGATAAAGGGCCAACACTTAATCCAGAATTGTTCATGAATGTCTGGGGTTGCGCTAAAATGACCGAAATACCCCGATAACGACCTTCTCCTGTCAGCGCATTCTTGCGTTTTCGCTTGATCTCTATCTTCCAACGCTCTGAAAGCAAATCTAAAAGCATAAAGCCAACGTTATGTCGATTATCAGCATATTGTTTGCCAGGATTTCCCAACCCAACGATAAGAAATTTCTCTTCTGCCATGGTCTCTTCCTTATTAAATAAAAAACGAGCAACTAGTTAGTTTAATATAAATTTCCATTTTTTCCAAATATTTTATAGAGCCTAATAGGTCAATAATTTCCTTTTGCGGTTTTTTATTGGTTGTTCAACTTCCCAGGTTATTTATTAATGTTTCACAAGAACCGTTTACTGAAAATTCTGAGAAAATGCGCTATGTTATAATCAAACTATACGACAAAATGGAACCCATGAACGAATTGCCCCCATCTACTGTAAATGAAAGCACACAACCTGCAGAGAATGCATCGGGACGAAAGTACATTTTCTGGATCCTATTCGCCCTGATTGTTATCCTTGCTGGGTCGATCTATGGGATCTTTGCTCTCGTTAAAGCAGGGCCAGATACAACCAGCCAGGTTCGAGATATTTTCATCATTGTCCTCGCTTTCGAGTCCCTGGTGATCGGGGCAGCGTTGGTCATCCTGGTCGTCCAACTCGCCCTCCTGACAAACATGCTTCAAAACGAGATCAAACCTATTATTCTGGATACTAAAGAGACGATCGGGACAGTAAAAGGGACGGCTAACTTTCTCAGTCAACGAGCTGTCCAACCGGTGATCAAAGCCAACAGCTACATGGCTGGCGCAAGAAAAATATTCGAGATGTTGGGAATAATAAAGAAATAAGGATCGAAAAGGAGAAAATAAGATGTCTGACAATGATAATTTTGGATCATTTTTATCCGGTTTCCTCGTTGGTGGCTTGACAGGTGCCATCGTTGCCTTGCTCCTCGCACCTCAATCTGGTGAAGAAACCCGAAAACAGATCAAGGAAAAATCGATCGAACTGCGCGACCAGGCCTCAACCTATGTTGATGAGGTCGTTGTCAAAGCAGAGAAAACGATGGATGAAGTCTCCACCAAGACCAGTGAGTTGATCGATACGACCAAGAAGAAAGCCGCTGAGGTTGCCGAAAAAGGGCAGGTACTTCTTGAAGGGAAAAAAGATAAGGCTTCGTCTAAAAAAGGTGAGGCAAAAGCAGAGTAGATCAACAAATGATCTAGTAAAAATTTATAAATAGGGATGCACAAATAATGCATCCCTATTTTATTTAATATCTTGCAACACAGCTGGGACTGATGCAATGATATCCCTGGCAATTACTGTTAAGGTGTTCCCCTGATCCCTCGCTGCCCTCAGTCCAGCCTGGGCATGCAGCCAGGCTCCTGCACAGGCAGCATCGAACGCATCCTCACCCTGAGCTAGTAAACCAACGATCATCCCTGCTAAAACATCACCACTACCTGCTTTTGCCAGTGCAGGAGTCGCTACAGGGATTATGGCAGCTGCACCCTGGGGATGCGCAATAACAGTCAGCGCGCCCTTTAATACAACAACCGCTCCCCACTGCTGCGCATACTTCCTGGCCATCTCAACCCGATCAGCTTGTATTGCTGCGATCGATAAGCCAGTCAAACGCGACATCTCCCCGGGGTGCGGTGTCAGGACTGTGTTTGACGGCAAGTATGCTAACATTTCTGGCATTGTACTGAGCAGATTCAATCCATCCGCGTCGAGCACAACTGCAGAACTTTTATCCTTCTTCACTGTTGCCAGAAGCTCCTTTAGGAACGCAGAAGTTCTTTCCCCTTGCCCCCATCCTGGTCCAGCCAAGATCGCACTGGCTTTCTGGCAAGCGTTGGCTAAGGTTTTCTCTTCACCCCAATCCGTCCCATCTTTATGCGCTCGCATCCGCTTCCAGGTTACCTCAGGCAGCGCACATGCAATTGCATTACGAACACTTTTACTCGTCGCCATCTGTACCAATCCGGTACCGATCGCATACGCCGCCCTGCCCGCCAGGAACGCGGCACCGGGATAGTTACGGGAACCGGCAAAGATGAGTGCAGTTCCAAATGTACCTTTGTGAGAACGTAGAGCACGCTCTGGGATGATCTCACGTACGGCATCTTTTTCTATGCAATAATTCTGAATATTTCGCCAGGCTTCAAGGTTTTCATCCAACCCGATATCCACCAGGCTGAGCTCACCAAGGTATTCAAAAGCAGGGAAAACGAGCATGCCCTGCTTGACCGCTGCCATACAGATCGTCCAGTTTGCCGGCAGTGTGAACTCATCCACAGCTCCAGTGTCACAATCGATCCCTGAAGGACAATCCACCGCGATCACGTACGGCAGCATTTCCATTCCTTTCACATGCTGCAAAACCTGCTGAACCTCTCCTCTGACAGGAAGTGATATACCGGTTCCTAATATCCCATCCAGCACCACATCGGTTCTACCAAACAGCGTATCCAACGCTTGGAAATCAAGATCCTGCTGATATGTGTAGATCTTTCCTCCGCTTTTTTTATAAGCTACCGCTAAAGTTTCGAGTGGATCACGCTCTTTAACGATATAAGCGTTAGTCTCCCACCCTTTGTTCTGTAGGGCTGTCAACGCTACCAGAGTATCTCCACCATTATTGCCGGAGCCGACCAATCCGAGGATCCGTATGGGTCCTGTTGGATTGAATTGTTGAAAGATCTGGAGAGCCATACCCACACCAGCGTTGTGCATCATTTGCGCATAAGGCAGTCCTCTTTGGTCAGCCTCGTTCTCCAAAGCTCGCATTTGCGTCACACTCACGATCCTGTACAAAGCCACCTCCATTCACTTCTGCTTTCATTATATTTGATTATCTCTTTCTACTTTCGTTATAATCAAGGCATGCAGCGAAGAATCTACAGCACCGCTTTCATATCGGGATTGGTCAGCCTGGCAATTGAGCTTTCCGCATCACGCCTGCTCTCCAATTACTTCGGCACAACCAACCTGATCTGGGCTGTCATCATCGGTTCCATATTGGTCTACATGGCGATCGGCTCAATGATCGGAGGAAAGTGGGCAGACCGTGATCCCAGGGAGGAGGTGCTCTACACCAATATCGCCTGGGCCGCACTGACCACCGGGTTGATTCCGTCCATTGCAAAACCCATCCTGCGGCAGGCCAGCCAGGCGATGAACACCCTACAGATCGCTCCCCTGATCATTTCTTTTGTGGTGGTGCTGTTGTTATTCAGCATACCCATGATCCTGCTGAGCATGACCACTCCTTTTGCCATCCGGTTAGTGATACGTGATAAACAAACCTCAGGCAACATCGCAGGAAAATTATCTGCTCTTTCGACCGCTGGTTCATTCCTGGGAACATTCCTACCCGGGTTGGTGCTCATCCCAGCCATCGGAACATTTCGCACATTCCTGGTTCTGTCAGCTTTACTCTTCCTAAATAGCATATACGGCTTGTGGAAGATCAAAGTTGGCTGGAAGAAATTCGTATTTCGGATCATATGGATGCCACTGCTCGTTCTGCTGAGCGCCTTCCTTGGTTTACGCGGCAGCGACAAGATCGCACAGGGTTTGATCTACGAAGATGAATCTGCCTATAACTACATACAGGTGCAGCACATCGAAGGCTACACTTTATTAAGGTTGAACGAAGGACAGGGTATTCACTCCATATATCATCAAGACATCTTGGATTATCAGCGTACCTGGCGGCAGGTAGTGGCTGCTCCTTTTTTCAATCCAGCCCCCTACTCGCCAGAGGAGGTACATTCGGTTGCCATTCTTGGTTTAGCCGGCGGCACCAGTGCCAGGCAGGTGGCAGAAGTATTCCCCAACGCACACATTGACGGTTTCGAGATCGATGAGGACATCATCCAGGTTGGGAATGATTTTTTTGGGATGGACATCCCTCAACTAACAGTGTATGCACAAGATGCGCGTTTAGGGTTGAACCGATCAACAAAAAAATATCAACTCATCTCGATCGACGCCTATCGCCCTCCATATATCCCGGCTCACCTTACCACGGTTGAATTCTTCCAGGAAATATATGATCATCTCTCCGATGACGGTGTGCTGGTCATCAACGTCGCCCGCATTGGTGATGACCGCCGCCTGGTTGACGCCCTTGCCGCCACAATCACTAAGGTATTCCCAACCGTATTCTCCAGTGATGTACCCGAGACATTCAATACCATGCTCTATGCCACTCGCCAATCTACTCAACTTGATAATCTGTTTCAGAATTATTTACAATTAAGCAGCATCCAGGACACATCGCCCCTTCTAACAACAACTTTGGAAACGACGATTTTAAATCTTCAACCGGTGGCTGTGGGTGAACAGTTTTTTACAGACGATAAGGCACCTGTCGAACAGCTGGTGAACACCATCATGATCGATTTCTTTCTAAATGGAGGTACACAAGATCTGCAATGAAAACCATTTATAAGGTTCTACTTCTGATCATCTTTTTCCTGGTGATCTTGTTGAGCGGAATCCGTTTTTGTCTGACACCGATCTTTATTGAAGTTGAATATCGTATCCCTGGATTTCCACCTGATCTCTATGGATTTTCCACGGATGATCGTCTCCACTATGCCAAAATTTCTCTTGATTATCTTCTTGGGAAAGTGACAGATGCGGAGTATGAAGCACTCACTTTTCCGAATGGTGATCCATTGTTCAACCAGCGAGAGTTGAGCCATATGCGAGATGTACGTGACCTGACCCTCATCACCCTGCGTGTCTGGAGGATCGGTCTGGGTCTCCTCACGTTGGGCATCATACTCGCCTATTGGTTGAAATGGGATAATGAATTTCTGCAAGCTGGCCGCCTGGCAGGAATGTCAGTCATGGCATTCATCGCCGTTATCTTATTGGCAGTTGTGGTTAGTTTTAACCAGTTGTTCACTGCCTTTCACCGTATCTTCTTCGAAGGGGATACCTGGTTGTTCTATATGAACGACACGCTTATTCGACTCTTCCCAACCCCCTTCTGGGTGACGGTTTTTGTCGCAATCGGATTGATCTCCTTCCTGTTGGCATTCATTCTTTATCGGGTTGCCAGTAGGCAAATGCAGCATTAAAAAAAAACAGAGGTGGATCACTCCACCTCTGTTTTTCTATTAAGATTATCCCTCTTTATCGTACAGCCACAGGATTCTCGGGATTCTGAGAAGGATCAAAGATATGGATATTATCCATATTGAACGCGACCTTGACCGTCTCTCCAGCAGACACTCTCGTTCGTGGATCAACGCGGGCAACATACACCGGATCATCTTCACGGTGTTTGAGATGCAGGAATATCTCATTCCCCATCAATTCGGTCACATCTACCTTGCTTTCGACCAGTGCAGGCTTGATGCCAGCCGGTAGATATTCAGGATTGTGAATATCCTCGGGGCGGATTCCCATGATCACTTTCTTTCCATCCAAATGATCGTATGTTTTTACTTTCTCTTTCGGGAATTCGATCTGGAATCCTTCAGTATTGATGAACAATTTGCTGTTCTTCTTCTCCATGGTGCCATTGAAGAAGTTCATCGCAGGAGAACCGATGAAACCGGCGACGAACAGGTTATCCGGTTTATCATACAAGGTCTGCGGTGTATCGATCTGCTGCAGCACACCATGATTCAGCACAGCGATGCGCGTTCCCATGGTCATAGCTTCCATCTGGTCATGAGTAACGTAGATGAAAGTGGTTTGTAGGCGTTGATGCAGTTTTGTGATCTCAGTGCGCATCTGCACACGCAGCTTCGCATCCAGGTTGGATAGCGGTTCGTCAAAGAGGAAAACTTTTGGCTCACGCACGATAGCGCGGCCAACTGCCACACGTTGTCTCTGACCACCAGACAATTCCTTGGGCTTCCTCTTGAGCAGCATTTCAATGTTCAACACTTTAGCTGCTTCTTCTACCCTGCGCTTGATCTCCTCTTTGGGAGTCTTGCGCAGCTTGAGACCAAATGCCATGTTATCAAAAACGGTCATGTGAGGATAAAGCGCATACGATTGGAACACCATCGCAATATCGCGATCCTTTGGTGGCACGTCGTTCACCACCTTTTCATCAATCTTGATCTCACCTGATGTCACTTCTTCCAGTCCCGCCAGACAGCGCAAAGCGGTGGTCTTGCCGCATCCCGAGGGACCGACCAGTACCAGGAACTCCTTGTCTTCTAAGTTGAAACTTAGATCATTCACTGCGACAACGTCACCAAATTTTTTGACAACTTGGTCAAAGATAACGTTTGCCATTGTTTCCTCCTTCCGGAACGAATATAGTGCCTTAATTATAGATGTTTTTTTTTAGAATTTAAACCAAAAGGACCGGATTTTCTCCAGTCCTTTTGGTTTCCGAAGAATGTTCTGATTAGGAAAATCTACGCAGAAAAAGTCATCAGCGCATCACACACTTTGGCAATATCCTGCTCAGTCACCACAGGCGACATATGTCCAACGCGGAAGATCTTGGGCTTCAGATCTCCTAACCCACCAGAGATCTGGATCCCATATTCATGCAGCAAGTGATTCACGACCTGGGCGCTGTTCACCCCTTCCGGCACCACACCGGCGGTGAGGACAGGATTCATCCTCTCATCAGGAGTGAAAGGCGGCATACCCGCTGTCCGCATCCCTTCACGCAATTGCAGGGCTAAACGGCGATAGCGTTCCATACGAACTGCAATCCCTTCATCCATCAATTGCCTAAGCGAAACGATCAACGCATTCACGTTATTGGTCGCCATGGTAATGGGAGATGGGTGCCAATCTGCCCAATCACGCGCATACTGACGCCAGACGCGCATGTCGGCATACCAACCATGTTCTCCTTTATCAAGCCGATCGATACTCTTCCAGGCGCGATCATTCAGAGCGATTGGAGCAAGCCCGGGAGGTGACCCCAGGCATTTCTGCGTCGCGGATGCACAAACATCCACACACCATTCATCCATGTCAAAAGGAACACCACCCAATGAGGATACCGCATCCACGATAAAGAGCGCTCCTCTTTCACGCACCAATGGTCCGATATCCTGTACAGGATTCAGTACTGTGGTAGAAGTTTCTCCATGCACCACTGCTACAGCTTTTATGGAAAGATCATTCTCGAGAGCTTTCTTGATATCCTGCGGGTCCAGTTCTTCACCCCATGGAGCACTTACTTCCACCACCTCGAGGTTATTCCGCTCAGCGATGGACACCAGCCTCTGGCCAAAATAGCCATTATTTCCAATGAGAATGCGTTCACCGTTCTGCAAACAGCTTCCCATCCCGGCGTCAATGGCTCCGGTTCCAGAGCTGACCATCAAATAGACATCATGCTGCGTATTGAAGACCCGTGCCAGCATTTGCAATACTTGCGCATACTTCTCTACCCAGATATCTCCATAATGGGGCTCTACAGGAGAGCCCATTGCTTGGAGCACGTCTGGATGGACCTCGACCGGCCCTGGGATCATCATCTTTACCTGATTATTTCGTGTCAATAGTATTCCTCCTTCTTGATCATCCTAGCATTGTTAACGTAAATTGACCTGTGCAACATATCCATAAATCCAAAGGAAAAGATCGCTTTTTAAATTTCCTTTTCAAAAATGGCATGTTTCTTATTGAAATGAATACCCAACGAATCCAGTTCGCGCAAGATCTTTTCATTGTCTGTTCCGATCTGGATCATCTCGGCATATTCAAATTTCCCTTCCAGAAGGCTTTTCTCCATCTCACTGAACAACACTGCTGTTCCCCCTAATCCCCGGTATTCTGGGATGACACCGGAACCGTTGATATCAATCGTGCGTGGCTTGCGCAAAGCTTTCAATATATGAACCCATCCAAAAGGCAGCAGACGTCCTTTAGCCTTGCGGATAGCAGGAGATATGTTCTGGTATGCCAGCAACAATCCGATCGGTTTATCTTCCTTCATCAATATCTTGATCAAACGTGGGTCCGCAAACCAGATCATTTGAGCAGCCATGACCTTCACATCCGCATCTGTGATCGCGGGATTCCCTCCCGACCCCGTCAATGTCTGATTATAAAGATCTTTCAGGTAAGGCACCACCTTTCGCAATTGTCTGCGATTCGTAAAACGGTCCACCTGCAATCCAAAGCGTTTTTGCACACGTTCGGAAAGATAGTGGATCTTCTCCGGGATGGTCTCGGTTGGATAAAGGCGTCCGGTGAGAAGTTCACGTATCCGTGAAAAGCCCAATCTCTCCAAGAACTGCGGATAATATTCCGGATTGTATGCCTGTTCCATGGCTGGCGGGAATTCGTAACCTTCAACCAGCATTCCCATACCGCTTAATGGGGTGAATCCTTTAGGACCTACGATCTTCACCAATCCACGTGCTCTCGCCCAACTTTCCGCCCTCTCAAAGAGCGCTTTCGCCACCGCATAATCATTGACACATTCGAATAGGAAAAAGAAGGCTACTTTTTCTTCATGAAGCGCATTGTAGCGTGTGTTTTCGAGCACAGCGATACGCCCCAAAACCTCACCTTTATCATTCACTGCCAGGAAAAAAGAGGCGTCCGAGTGCTGATAAAAAACATATTTATCACGATCAAAGACCTTTTTAATATCCATATGCAAAGGTGGAGCCCAATTCGGATCATCTTTATATATGAAAAACGGCAGTTGGATGAATTGTTCCACCTGCCGCCGATCTTTTGTGTTGATCTCCAGTATTTCCATGGTATCCTCCTATGCAATTCCGACAATCCTCTATATTGTACTACCGGCTTCTGTCCAATATGGTTTTCGATAGAATTACCTTATAATACAACCTGGGCTGGAAACAGATTCATCATTAGTGAAAGGTATTCATGAAAGCAATAACAAAGAATATAGATTTTAAGAAAGTCCTGAGCGAAAAGAGATTCAAGGGTTTATGGGGATTAATGAGTGGATTTCAAGCTCACTATATTGGAGCTATGTTGTTCCAAACCCTTTCTGCATTTGCGAAATCCGGAACATATATACTCCTCCAGTTCTTTGTGGATAATTACCTGGTCGCCCAGTCGCAAGAGGTTGATCTATGGGTGATCGCAATTGGTTTTGTAGGTCTTTTCCTGGTGCAAGGGGGAGCAACCTTCTTCAGCCAACGCGCGGCTGCTTACACAGCAGAAAGTACCGTGAAACGTCTACGAGATTATCTGTATGATCATATCCAGAATCTGACCTTCGCCTACCACGCAAAAACTGACACTGGCGATCTCATTCAACGCTGTACTTCGGATGTGGATGCGATCCGGCGTTTCTTTGCTGACCAAGCTATTGGTTTGGGTCGCATCGTCATTTTGTTTATCGTTAACTTCATCGCGATCATGCGCCTGAACACACGCCTGGCACTCATATCAGTTATCGTTGTCCCATTCGTCGTGTTTGTCTCCATTTTCTTCTTCCGCAAGGTGGCAAAAGCGTATGAGGCGTACCAAGAACAAGATGCCATCCTCTCCACAACGCTGCAGGAAAATTTGAGCGGAGTGCGGGTTGTAAAGGCATTTGCCCAGCAACCTTATGAGATCGATAAATTCAAGAAAGATAACCTCGAGAAATATCGACGAGGTCGAAAATTACTGACCATTCACTCCTTGTTCTGGCCCATCTCCGATATCCTTTGCGGAGCACAATTACTGGCAGGGTATTACATCGGGGCACGTATGGTGATCGATGGTTCCATTGGAGTTGGAACATATATGGCTTATGCAGGTCTGGTGATCTGGATCATCTATCCTTTGCGCAATCTTGGACGCATGATCGTACAGATGTCAAATGGTTTGGTATCCTATGATCGTCTTTACAAGATCATCCGCGAAGACCGCGAACCGCTCGACAAGGGTTCCATCACGCGGAATAAGGTCATCAAGGGAGATATTAATTTTCAGAATGTTTCATTTCACTATGATGATGGCGCTGAAGTGCTGCAAGACATTTCGTTTGATTGCAAAGCCGGAATGGCGATCGCCTTGCTCGGTTCAACAGGTTCTGGGAAAACTTCCTTGGTCAATCTGCTTCCCAGGTTCTACGACTTTACCAGTGGCGTTATCACGCTGGATGATATGGATCTGCGCCTCTATACGCGCCGCTTCCTGCGCGACCAGATCGGTATCGTCGAACAGGAGCCCTTCCTCTTCTCTCGTTCCATTTACGAGAACATCACATTTGGGATCAAGGGCAAAGTAAGCAAAGCCGAGGTTGAAGAAGCAGCGAAGATGGCTGCTGTCCACGATGTAATTCTCACCTTCCCCGAAGGATATAAAACTCTGGTCGGCGAACGCGGAGTGACTCTTTCTGGTGGACAAAAACAGCGCATCGCTATCGCCCGAACATTCCTGAAAGACCCACGCATTCTCATTCTGGATGATTCCACTTCATCTGTGGATGCAGAGACAGAAGTACATATTCAAGCTGCTATCGAAAAGTTGATGGAAAATCGCACCACCTTCATCATCGCCCATCGCGTACAAAGCATCATGAAAGCAGATCTGATCCTGGTCATGGATAAAGGACACATCATCCAGAAAGGTACTCATCAAGAATTAATCAAACAAGAAGGGATCTACCGCTCGATCTTCGACATCCAAACACGGATCGAGGAAGATCTACACAAGGAGATAAGCAGTGGCAGTTAACGCGTTCAAAGAAAAAGATTATTCAGGGCAGCGGCAAGTTGGAAAAGTCTTCTTGCGCATTATGAAGTTCATCAAACCCCACTGGGGATTGATGGCTGTTTTCCTGTTCGCGATCTTCATCACATCCTTATCCGATGCCTACTTAACCTTCCTCAGCAAGAATATCATTGATGAAGGTATTGCTTCTGGCAACATATCTGTACTGCTTGGAATCCTGTATCAATATGGAGGACTGGTACTTGTACAGGCAGGTTCTGTTTTTCTGTTCATCTTTATGGTTGGTATCGTTGGTGAGAAAGTAAGATACGATCTACGGCAGAAGATGTTCAATCACTTGCAGAAGCTCTCTCTCTCATACTATAACCAAACCCCTGTGGGATGGATCATGTCACGCGTGACCAATGACACAGAACGCGTGGCTGAATTGGTAACCTGGGGACTGCTCGATGCAACCTGGGGTGCGGTGAACATTCTTTCCTCTTTATATTTCATGTTCAAGATCAATTCTAAACTTGCGCTCATCGTGGTCGCCATCCTCCCAATCCTGCTGATAGTGGGTGTGCAGTTCCAGATCCGTATTTTGCGCCAGTATCGGAAGGTACGCAAGATCAATTCGCAGATCACTGCGGCATATAACGAAAACATAACCGGCGTGAGGGTGATCAAAGCGCTGGGACGTGAGCGAAAGAATCTCAAGGAATTTAAGAGTCTTTCCGGTGGCATGTTCAACGCTGGGTACAAAGCTGCCTGGATCAGTGCGCTGTTCCTACCAACAGTACAACTCATATCCTCCCTTGCTCTGGGCGGTATCATCTGGTTCAGTGGAGTACAAGCTCAAGTCGGCGGCATCAGCATTGGTGGAATGCAGGCATTTCTCTCATATATCACCTTCATGATGTGGCCCATCCAGGATCTGGCACGTGTCATTGCGGAAATGCAGCGTGCACTTGCATCTGCAGAGAGGATCTTTTCGCTAATTGACACCAATCCAGATGTCAAAGACAAACCAAAAGCCTACGATCCGGGATCTATTCGTGGTGATATTGAGTTTGAGAAAGTCTCCTTCTGGTATGAGGATGACACACCTGTCATCAAGGATATGAACTTTACCGTGAAGCAGGGGCAAACGATCGCTCTTGTGGGCTCCACAGGAGGTGGAAAGACCACCATTGTAAATCTGATCTGCCGTTTCTTCGAACCAAAACGAGGCAGAATTATATTTGGAGGAACCGATTATACAGATTTTTCCCTGAGCGGGATCCAATCCAGGGTTGGGATCGTACTGCAGACCCCCCACCTGTTCTCTGGATCTATAAAAGAAAACATTGCCTATGGTCGCATGGATGCCACTGATGAAGATATCATAAAAGCTGCAAAACTAACCGGTGCGCATGATTTCATAGAAAAAATGCCCAAAGGGTACAAAGAACAGGTTGGAGAAGGCGGTGTCCTGCTTTCTGTTGGCCAAAAACAATTGATCAGCCTCGCTAGAGCTGTACTCTCAGACCCAGAGATCTTCATCATGGATGAAGCTACCTCGTCGGTGGATACTCTCACCGAGGCAGCTATCCAGCGCGGGATCGAGACCATTATGCAGGGACGGACAACTTTTATTATCGCCCACCGTCTATCAACTATCAAGAAAGCAGACACCATTTTTGTCATCGAGGACGGTCAGATCATTGAGCAAGGCAACCATATGGAACTGATCCAACAACGAGGTAAATATTTCAATCTATACACACAACAGTTCAGACAAGAGCAGGAAAAGAAATATAAACTTTTCCAGGAATGAGCTTTATTTGATACTTTGTTTTTTGCATGGTATGCTTAACGGGTTGAATTTTTGCTAAAAATATTCGTGTATAATACAAATTCAATTTTGGATGGAGAGATACAACTATGTCTAAACTATCAAGAAAAATCACCTGGATCCTTGTGATGAGCACTTTTGCCATCATTTTAAGTTCTTGTTCCGGCGCTGCTGCGGAACCAACCCAGGACCCCAATGTAGTATTTACACAGGTAGCAGAAACAGTCATGGTCAGTATGGCTCAGACAGAAGAAGCTATGCCGCCCACTGCCACACCTGAACCCACTGCCACCGAGGAACCTACACAGGTTCCTACCGCAACACTGGATCCGAATCAGGCCACTGCCACACCGCGTTATCAACAGCCCCTCGGACCCACACCCACCACCCAACGCTTTGGCGACGCTGCAAAATGGAATACCCAAAGTCCGGTGGATGGTACCGTACTTGACAGAAGCGAGAACTTCGCCTTTCATGTTTGCCTTGGAAATATCGGCTCCACCGATTGGACAACCGGTTATTATCTCCAGTTCGTTGATGGACAGCAACTATGGTGGGATACAACCCGCTTCTATATCGGGGAAACAGTCGAACCCGGTGGAAAGTGGTGTTTTGACCTTCCATCTATTGCTCCAGATAAGAATGGCGAATATACAACTCGCTGGTATATGAAAGATGCAGATGGGAATTCTTTCTATGAGGTCTACTTCCACTATTATGTGGGTGGTAAACCAGAATAAATTTTCAAACTTCAAAAAAACGAAAAAGCGCCTGACGGCGCTTTTTTTATACATCTAGGAATTCATCAATCTCCCATACATGTGCCAACACGTTTGGCAGCTTTGATCCAGGAATGTTTCAAAGGAACCGTACGCCGGCGATTAACAACCTTCTCTAGTGGTATCGGCTTTAACTTCTCCCCACACACTGCAACCATATTGCCATATTTACCGTTTGCGATCAGTGATGCGGCGGTCGTACCCAATTCTGTCGCCAACAGTCTATCACGAGCCGATGGAATTCCTCCACGCTGCACATAACCGAGAATAGTCACACGCGTTTCCAATCCTGTCAACACCTCAAGATTCTTCGCAAGTGTCAGTGTCTTGTTGGCCTGAGTAGCTTCCCATTCCAGGATTTTTGCTTTTGCGGCTTCTTTTTCCTCATTGGTGCGAGCCTTCTCTTTTTTCGCGATCAAAGCATCCCGTTTGGCAGCCGATTCTTTTGTCAAAGCTCCTTCTGAGATCGCTATAATGCTGAAACGTTTCCCGCTGCGCACGCGATCCAAAATAGCTTCCGCAATATCGTTAGTATCATAGGGCATTTCAGGAATTAAGATCACATCCGCCCCTCCCGCAACACCAGCGCCCAGCGCCAGCCATCCCGTGTTATGTCCCATCAGTTCTACCAGCACGATGCGATGATGGCTGTGAGCGGTACTGTGAAGGCGATCTACTGCATCTGTCGCAATCCCCAGGGCAGTATCGAAACCAATCGTCGTGTCTGTTCTGGCAACATCTCGATCGATCGTTTTAGGGATCGTTACCACATTCATACCCCTTTCCATCAAGCGGTAAGCATTCTTCTGTGTACCTCCTCCCCCAATACACACCAACACATCCAAATGGTGCTTTTCGTAAACTTCCATCATCGCATCGGTCATGTCAAGCAATTTATCACCAACCGGTATACGATGCGGCTTATCACGGCTGGTGCCCAGGATCGTTCCCCCGAAAGTAAGTATGCCAGATAGACGTCTTTCATCCAGAATGACAGAGCGATCATTCATGAGACCTCGAAATCCGTCATAGAAACCGATGAGCTGCAGATCATACACGCCTAAAGCAGATTTCCCCAACCCCCGTAGGGCAGCATTCAACCCCGGAGTATCCCCGCCTGCTGTCAGCACTCCAACGTATTTTGACATAAGCATCCTCCATTCCAACGTGAATAGATACTTCAATTATACGGTAGCTATCATGATGATGTATAAAATATATTATTTTGAATATTTTCTTCTATAATGAACCCTATGGGAGATCAGATAAACACTGCTGGCTATGCAAACACAACACAAATTGAATCTCATAATCATGGGCAAAACCTGACCCTCGCAACTGTCGTGATGCATTGTTCGAATATACGCGATGAGAATCTTTCTCGAATGACATCCATCACAAAAGAAATAAAACAAGCGAACCCAGCAGTTGATTTGGTCTTTATGGGAGAAACATTGTTTTCATGGTACTCCCCTGCCCAGCACCCAGATATCCACTATCATAGTTCTGAACCGATACCAGGTCCGATAACGGAGCGGATATCTTCACTGTGTAAAGACTTGGGAATATATATGTGTTTTGGAATGGTTGAAAAGTTTGCAGATCATTACTTTAACGCGCAAGTAGTGATAGATCCAGATGGTGAAATCATTGCCGTACATCGTAAATGGAACCTGAAAACGAACACCTTCACACCTGGAAACAAACCATTCATAACCATAAAGATTAAGGGAATAAAAATATCCATTTTGATCTGCGCTGATGCTGCCCATCCTCACACGATGCAGCAATTGATAAAAACTAAATCCGATTTGATATTACTCAGTCTGGCAGATGATAAGGATGAAAATTTATTCATGTCCCGATTCAATGCAAAGTTGTACTGCCGGTGGATCGCTACTGCGAATCGTGTAGGGTTTGAAGATGATCATTATTGGAGTGGGCACATTGTCATTTCAAACCCACAAGGTCGTTTACTAAAATATAGTAGAGGGTGTGAGGGCTGGTTGTTCCAAGAAATTACAGAAATAAGATATCGTAATCCCCTACTTCATTATTTGAAGCACCTAATTTCGAGAATATCGTTAATATTCTTGATTCTAAAAAATTGGAAGATCGCTCGTTCCTATTTCTCTTGATACGCTATCGTTTCAGCCTCTTGAGAAAATAATATTGCCCATCATAAATATGGTGCCAAGCGATCAATATTCTTTTTATATTTCTTCCCCTGGACATCTTGCATTTGATCGAGTTGTTTTTTTGCTCTTTTTGATCTTCTTCGGCGTAAATGCCCTTTATTCCCCTTGGTTCGCATGATCTTGCCGGATCCGGTTTTCTTGAATCGTTTTGCAGTTGCTTTATGTGTTTTTAATTTATATTTTTTTCCCACAATTTCCTTTCTTCTATTCGATAGTCATCTTTGCAACACTAGTCGTTAATGCTTCTTCCAAGCGCTGTCTAGCGTCATTTTCAGAACACTGAGCTGCGATCATCCATTCATCAACGAATTGCTGCTTTAGTTTATCAAGCATTTTTTCTTCGTATATATTATCGCGATGTCTGGCGCATCGGCCATTCAGATCGCGGATCAATTCAGCTTTTGAGTTCAAGCTCCCACTATCAAAAACCTCTTTGATCCTCGCTTTGCGTGTGCGGTAATCATTCCCAATCTTTTGGGGTTTACGGCGTATGGTAGTAAGAGCTTTTTTCAAAGTAGCAATAGATGAAACGGAGCGTATATGCTGAACATTGGTCGCATGGATCGGCAGCCAATAGGTGAGATCGTCTGTTTTAACTTTGAAAAAAGTTTTTTCTTGCCCTTCCAGGGTTTTCTTATCAATGCCCTCAATACGACTCACACCATGATATGAGTGAACGATCCAATCATTCGTTTTATACTTAGTTTCCATAGTGTCTTCCATTGACCTTCGATCTACTCCTTTCGTCTATGTTGTATATGTATCAATATCTTCTATTTCTTTTCTTTTTTTGTGCACGACGAATCGCCTTTTTCTTGTCTATTCGCCTTTGTTCACTTTTCGATACATACCACCTTTTCTTTCTAATAGTGGATAATGTCTGACTTTTTAATACACGCCTTTTAAAGCGCCGAAACATTTGTGCTTCGCTTTCGCCTGGTCGCTTTTCTACTCGAACCAATATGTATTCTCCTTCCTGAAATAATATTAAAGAAACCTCTGCCATCAATAATTGGATGGGAGCACTGAATATGCAACCTTGCAATTTATAAGCTCGCTATTATGCTCATCTCGAGAAGACCTTCCCCCACGATATTGATCAAAGAAAATCCAAGAATTATCTTATTCGAGATCCGATGTTCAATTGTTTGTATATTATACCATACGTATATCTATACGCATTTTAGAGGAATTTCCTTGCAACAAATAAAAATAATGGCATAATCAAATGATATTTGCTAATTGCGAGGTCTACATGCATTCTTTTTCAAAGAAAAATATGGTCTTTCTGTGCGGGATATTTTCTATCGTCCTTTTAACTGCTTGCTCTGGAGGAAAAGTTGAATCGATCCCGATCAGTGATGCCTTCCCAGCCCTAACCCCTAACGCTATATTCATTGATTTTGAGGAATACGGATTTGTTACCCCTGAGAATCATCCAGGGACAAATTCTCAGATCTCATCCGCTCCCTCTCCAGATGGACAGGCAATTTTACAGACCAGAAGTTCATCTACTCATCTGGAAGCAGCCCGCATCTCGATCTATCTCCCAATCGACGCCGATTATACGTATGCTACTCAACAATATGATTACATGTACCAGCTGCTGTTGACGGTATTTAATGAATCCTGGCCCGAGATGACCACCTGGATGAACGATGCTACTGATATTATCGTCGAACGCAGCAACACCTCCCTGATCGGAGGAGCCAGCACAACCACAATTCGTACGACAGAAGCAGGTGACCTAGCGGTCAGTTTGTATGTGCGCCTCGATGAGGATGAAGGCGGTTTTATCATGGCGGTGGTCATCGGTGATTGGCTTGACGGTATTACATTTGACCCTATCAGAAATTCCTGGGAGCAGTAAGAGGATGCACATGATGATCATGTGCATCCCCACTCAACGCGGCATTGATCTTTAAATCAACAGATAGTAAAAGACCTATGTTTAGCGAAATTGTGGATTCTCCGGGGCTGTATCCATGAATTGAGCGTAATTGTACGCTTCAGTCCAATCCACGATCCCATCCCCATTGACATCGATCAGAGGTCCGGGATTCGCCCCACCCCATGGGTCCGCCTGGTTAATGGCTGAAATGAAGTAATACAGGAATTCATCGAATACAGGCCAACCCATTCCGTAGGATAGCTGATCCTCAGAACAAGCAGTGGCAATGTTGGTCACCAATACCGGTGGAAGATCGGCGATGAACCCACCGCTGAAACACTGTTCCATCATGACATAGATCTCATACGGGATGCCGTTCATGTCCAAGAGAGCATTAACATTTGCTTCCAGCTCAGCACTGAAAGAATCATCATAGATGATGCTGCCTGCCAATACCAGGCCCTCATCCACATCATCCCCCATATCATTGTTAACCACGTTCCCAACTCCAATGGCAGCCGGCAAGTTCTCATCCCCCACAAATAGATCACCCTCGGGGACAATTGCGTCCGCCGGAGCTCCATCAATACGTCCTAATACAGACTGTAAATAATTATTTCCAGGTCCAAAACCAGCTAAATTTGGCGCTATCCAACCAACGCCATGGTCAGTAGTGATGATCCACAATTGGCAGTCACCCGGCATAGTTTGTCCGATCGTTGCCAAAGCTGCGGTGAGGTTGATCCGGGTGGCTGCAGCAAGGTCCGCTGCCGGAATATTGCCAGGCAGACGCCCAAAGAATGCGGGAGGAGCTGCTCCATTGGCATATAACACGCGCGCCCATTGTGCACCTAGCCGAAGTGCGGTCTGATAGGCAAATAAAGCGTCATTCCAATAGCGAGCATGATTGACCGCTGTTAGGTTCGTACCAGGAAATGTATATGGGCTTCCAGAGACAACTAATACCCAGAGACAACCCTGGAACTCATAATCTTGATCAATCACGATCTGCGGTAATTCATCCTTCGGGATATTCCAAATAGATGGCTCGATCACCTCGTATGCATAGACATCCAGCATCAGGAACTCGCCATTGTCTTCCAATACTTGAGGATATTCATCTGAATAGGGTAATAATTGTCCTTCCACCTGCACATAAGCGCCACTCTCCTGGGGTGGAATGATGGGTTCTCCCGGATCCTGCATAAGGACCAAGAGTTCGTTTATGGGCATCATGGCATTGTTCACAAAATCATCAATATCATCCAGAAGGAAAGAAATAATGTCATCCGCATAAAATCCTTCCACACGTATTTCTTCACCCAACCATTCTTCTGCCGCAATATATAGATCTGCAACGGATGTGAAAGTAGGTAGCTCTGAAACTGGCTCTTCTTCCATCTCCACTTCAACCTCCTCCACTGATTCAACAATCGAGGAAGATTCGTCAGGTACGCTTGGTGCTTGCGTTGCTGCAACATCCCCACCACAACTTACAGACACTGCAAGCATACCCAACAAAATAAACAACGACACACATCTCTTGAACATCACGCCCTCCAAATAAAAATCAACCTGATATGCTTTTCCCTCAATTATACTTTCAAAAAATCAATGGTGTGCATGCGCCTTTCGTATGATATTCCTTCGTATCGGGATTGCAGCAATGGAAACCATCCCGGCCAGGCCGAAAAGCAGACTTGCCAGGAAAAAATTGTTCTCAACCGCATAATCCAAACCAAACAACGCCTGCATGCCGGTATAGAAAAATGGCGAGATGAAGATCGCAATGGAATATGCTGTATTGACCACAGACACAGCTGCGGTACTGTCCCCTTCTTCCACAACATTGGTAACTGCCAGATTGATGAGCGCAATTAACAACCCAATCCCAATACCCGTTAATAATAAGCCAACCAAGATAAACAGATTATTATTCACAAAGGTAACCAAGGAGAAACCCAACGCGACCGACCATATCCCGATCGGGATCAGCCATTTCCTTATACGAACATAGATGGTAGAAAACGCCAGCCCGGCAATGGTCGACCCAAATGTGGAAAACGACAAGCCAAATGCTGCCACCAGTGGAGCGATATTCTGCTTGGTCTCAAAGAAATAAGGCAGGTCTGTGATGATGATGAAGAATACCGTCACCATGACCAGGGCTATCAATGACAGCAAGAATACCTTTCCGGGGATGGGGGCTTTTCTGATTTCCTCAGTTTCTTCACCCAACTTCACACTGTTCTTGGGCAGCAGGGCTGCCACGACCAAGAGTACCAGCGGAGCAATTGCAAAAATATAGAATGCGTTGCGCCAGTTATTCGCACCCACCCAGGCTGCCAGAGGGGGTGTCACCACCGCCACCAGATGTGAAAGTGCGAAAGTATAGCCCACCATGTCTGCGCGTTCTTTGCTCTGATAGTAATCAGCGATCAAAGATGTGATAAGTGGGGAGATCAAACCGGTACCTGCACCCAGCAAACAGCGATAAAGCAGATGCCCGGTAAAAGTATTCGTCCAACCGGCGGCTAGGCCTCCGATACTATAGAAAACCAGACCGATCAGCAGCACCGTCTTCTTCGATATGACCTTTACCAGCTGACCAGCCAACAATCCAAAGAATATCATCAACAGGGATGGCAGGGTTATGGTTTGCTTGACGAGCGTTGGGCTGACATCAGGATAGGACGCTCCAATCTGCTTCACCAGGGGAGCCACGGTGTCGGTCGCCATGATGGTCAGGAGTGAGATAGACAAGATTGCTGTACGAATACGTTTCATGCGTTGCTTCACCTCAATGGATACGAAAGCTTGAAGTATAGCATAAAAGGAAATGGATTGTATTCATAATGCTCAATCTCGAAAATCTAAATAATAATAAGTACAATCAAGATCTATAGAATTATCTATCGACCAGGATAACGAAGAAGTCCTCTTTGTGATCGGTTGGCGCAGGATAATCATTCTCCAGATGGATGGCATCATATCGGCAGCTCAACTCACACTGTCCGCAATAAGTGCATCGATCACGGAAATGCACCAGTTTGAATTTATCCTTCGATTCCTTCTCCATTTGCAGCGCCTGGGCCGGGCAATCTCGAACGCATAAACTGCAACCGATACAATTTTCTGCATTGATGCTCACCCTTCCACGATAACGGGATGGAAATGGAGAACGTTTATTTGGAAAATCTCTTGTCTCTGGGCTGCTAAAAAGAGCGGAGAGGATGTTCGGCAGCAAATAAAAGAATGAGCGCAGCTTTTTACTATTGTCTTTCATAGAACCACCACCAATATACAATGCAGCAGCGAGAGGGGTATGAACACACGCCAATTCAGATGGATGAGTTGATCTATACGCAAACGAGCGAAGATCGCACTGATCGCAGATAAAATAAATTGCAGCCCAACTAACAGGGCCAGGAAGATCAAGAACCCAGTCCAGGCGCTCATCTGCCAGAAACCGCCAAAATAGCAGTGTAACAGCAACGCCATTCCGGCAATTGTCTGGACCTGGATAGTGAGGAACCATAAACCTAACTTCTTTCCGCTGAATTCGGTCAGTGGTCCCATGATCACCTCTGATTTTGCTTTTGGGATATCATAAGGTTCTCTTTTTAACTTTCCTATCAATCCAGAAAGGGAGAAAAAGAAACCGACGGCTTGAGGAAACACAAATGAAACACCTTCAATTTGAGCTTGCTGTATGCCTTGCAGCGACCAGTCTCCGCTGGCAATGACCGTTCCACTTAACGCTACCAGGAACAAGACCTCATACGAAAAGTACTGCAGTAGCGAACGAGTGCCACCCAATACAGAATACACACCGCTGGTCGTATACCCAGCCAGGAAATAGAGCAGCGATGGAATGCTGAGCAAGAACAGGATGACCACAAAATCACCATCAAATGATAGATCCACACCGGGACCAACAACCGTGTATATCCCGGCCGTCAACACAGAAGCAAACGAAACTAACGGTAAGGCAGTAGCGAATTGTAAATTGGTTCCCTCCGGTAAGATATCTTCCTTCGAGAATAATTTTAGGATGTCTGCCAGAGGTTGATACCAGGGAGGACCCACTCTGCCCTGGAATCGCGCAATTAGTTTGCGGTCGAGCCAATGGAAGGACATCGCCAGGGCAACAATAAACAAAATCCCCGGGAAAATTAGCATCCTTAATAATAAAACCAGTATATCGATCATAGATTTTTACCTATCCGCACAAGCTATGCAGAGATCCACACCCGCAATCACTGCCGACACATCCGCCATCTGAAGACCGCGTAATTGTCCCGGCAGCGTGATCAAGGCAGTAAGCGTGGGTGTACGCACTTTCACCCTGGCGGGTGTTTGGCTGCCATCACTTTTTATATAATAAAAAACCTCTCCTCGGGGTGCCTCGCAGCGGCTGATATAAGCCCCTTCCGGCACTTTACGAGAAGCCCGAACCGCAATCTCTCCTGCAGGCATATTCTCCACGATCTGCTGGCAGAGATTGATGGATTCCAGCGTTTCCATGATGCGCAGACGCGACCGTGCCCAAACGTCGCCTTCATTCAGAACGGGAACATTGAACGATAATTCCTCATATGCAGCATAGGGCGCATCCCTGCGTAAATCCACATCGATCCCTGATGCTCGCGCTACCGGACCGACCACACAAAAACGCTGTACATCTTCGTGCGTAATAATACCGATCCCTTTTGTTCGAGCCTTAAAACTGCGCTCGTGTTCCACTGCTAGCAGCGCTTGCTCCACCTGGTCGGTCAATAATATAAGATCATGCCTGATTCTTTCTATATGGGCATCACTTACATCTTCACGCACCCCGCCGATGGTATTGATAGCATGCGCCACCCTCCCCCCGGATATCTCTTCCATGATATCCAACACGATCTCCCTGTCACGCCAGGCATACATGAACACCGTGCTTAGCCCAATATTTTTCGCCAACACTCCCAGCCACAATAAATGGCTGTGGATCCGCTCCAATTCACACATCAACATACGAATATATTTTGCGCGTTTTGGGATTTCCAAACCCAACAAACCTTCCACCGTCTGGCAATAGGTAGTTGTATGCACCTGCGAACAAATTCCACAGACCCGCTCAAATAAATAAATATTCTGGATATACGTCCGCGACTCTGCCAGTTTTTCTATACCCCGATGCACATAACCAAGTCGCAGCGCACTTTCTTCAACTTTTTCTCCCTCAAGGGTGATCAAGAAAGAAAGCGGTTCCTTTAACAAAGGATGCTGAGGTCCGATTGGAACAGTGATCTTAGCCATTTGTCTTTCCTTTCTTGATCGCTGCACTACCAGCAGCGTCTTCCCCCGCACGTTTGCGCATGGGTGGACCATTCGTCCAATTCTCTGGCAGGAACATCCTCTCCATATTCTGCAATCCAGCAAATTTAACTCCAAACATTTCCCGGATCTCACGCTCATAGAATTCAGCCCCGGGGATCAATCCAGTCAAGCTATCAATACGAGGCGCTTCTCTATCCAGATTTACCTGAATGGTCAATCCGTGCCTGTGCCAGAAATGATAGAGGAGAACAATCTTATCCTCTACATCAAGAGCAGTTATGGTCGTGAGATGTCGAATTCCCATTTCATGCAAGATCTTAATTGCCCGTATAAGCTGTTCGGGTCGCAAATACACCACAGGTTCATTCAATTGAGTATTGCTCTCATCTATGGTCACATTTTGTAGAGTTCTTCTAAGTTTTTCTATGCCATTATCAATATTCATCCGATTTTCTCCAAAAGAGTATGGATCCCATCAATGATCGCTTCAGGTTTACATGGGCATCCCGGAATGTAGATATCCACTGGGATGACCTTATCGATCCCACCCAGAATGTTATAACCACCTGTAAATACACCTCCAGTGCAACTGCAGCTCCCGGCCGATATGACCCACTTGGGAGCCGGCATCTGCTCATAAATGCGTTTCAAGCGAGCTTGTGTTTGTGCAGTTACCGGACCAGTACAGATCAAGATATCCGCATGACGGGGAGAGGATTCCTTGAGGATGCCAAAGCGCTCCACGTCCAGGTGCGGTGTTAGTACACTCAACAGTTCAATATCGCAGCCGTTGCAACCGCCAGTATTGAAGTGTAGGAACCAGGGTGATTTACGTCGCGCCCAATTGATGATCCGCTTTTGACAATCAGTCATTTTCATGATCACGCTCCAACAAGATCGACATACAGATCCCGGCACTGAGCAGATAGAAAAGCGGCAGTGCTTTATACCCAAACTCAGTCGGGATAGTTGTAATTACCAAAGCAACAATGTGCAATATGCCAAAAAGAAGTGCCAACCGGAAAAAAGCATGGTAACTTAGCTTCATACTGGGAACTTCCAGGTCTTCTCCACAGGAATAATGTTTATGCTTTCCCTCACTCTCCTCACTGCGTGCTGCATTTATTCTCCCCACGAATAACGCCATTCCGCCAAGCAGAAGGGAAATAAGGAAAACAGCAGCCGGATGGAAAATAATCTTTTCAATTTGCATAGTTAGCTCACCAAAGCCTTCAAGAATGCTGCCGCTTCTACTGTCTGGCCCATCCAGAATTGTGGGAAAAAAGCCAATGACAAGATCACTCCTATCAAGATGATTACAGGAAAAGACATCCAAAATGGAACTCGTTTTCGTTCAGACGGTAACCTTTGCTGTTGTTTTTGATAGGCAATAATAAGGTTAACGAGCAGCGGCAAATAGTACCCAAAAGCGATCAAACTTCCAACCAGAATCAGTATAGTTATAAGCACTGCATACGACTCTGCACTTGAATGTACACTGGTCAAAACGGCCCATTTCCCTGTAAAACCTGGAAGAGGGGGGATGGCAGATAAACTGATGATCGCTACAGTCAATGATAGGATCGGGAGGGGAGACAACGCATCATGGTTGCGAATTTCTTTGATATCACGTAATCCATACAGATGATTGAATATCCCCGCATTCAAAAATGCCAGCCCCTTGGCACAAGCATGAGAGATCAGGATGAAAAATGCGCTCTGCAGCGCCAATTGCGACCCATTCCGCAACCCGACCGCGATGGGTAAAGCGATATAACCCATCTGTGCAACTGTAGAGTAGCCCAGCATGCGCTTCAGGTTCACCTGTACTATTCCCATCAGATTTCCAAGCAGAATATTCAAAGCTGACAGCAGTAAAAGGATCGTTCCCACCAACTTTGCATCTAAACCAAGTAACAATGTGCTCTTCACAGCCACGTACAACACCACCTGCACCAACACACCAGACAAGAATGCGCTAATGCTGCTTGGGGCACTGCCATGAGCATCTGGCAGCCAGGTATGCAGAGGTACGAGAGCGCTTTTCAGACCAAATCCTGCTAGCAGCAGCAAACCACCCGCCTGAACCTGCCAATCTGCTGAGGGTGAGAACATTTCCAGGTTGAGGGTACCTGTTGACGAAAAGATCAACCCAATTCCAAACAAAATTACAACCGAAGCTACACTGCCCATAATGAGATATTTGAAACCGGCTTCGACAGCTACCTCTTCTCTGCGCCTGAATGCAACCAGCGCATAAGCACAGATGCTCATCATCTCACAAAGCAAATATAGTCCCAAGAGGTCAGCCACAAAGAGCATCGCGATCAAACCACTCACCATCAGCAAAAACAATGGATAAAACGAGTACAGACGTTTTTCAGATTGAAGGTACTCGGCGTTATAAAAAGATACTAGAACTGATAAACCCAGCACCACCAGGCTTAATAAACGTGCTGCGGGATCTTTTCCTGAAAGGAATCCTGTATGCAGCCCATCCTTGATGTCATAATTCATAGGTCCAAGCAGACCAGATAACAAATTGAGCAAATCATCTTCGAGCAAGATATACAACGCTGCCATTAATAGAACAATAGCAGTGATCAATGCCAGGTGCTTATTTTGAAAATTAAGGTACCTTGCAGCGAAATAAACGATCAATGCCATTAATCCAATCGCTATAACGGGTATATAGGGATAATGAAGCACAGTATTTACCATCCGCCTCCTAAGATCATCGGTATTTCATTCACAACATAATTAAATAAAGGTTTGGGAAACAAACCTGCCAGCACAGTGGCGATCGATAAGATCACTGTCGCTACCTGGATGGAAAGTGGAGCTACTTTAAGTTCTCCAACATTTCCAGAAGTAAAGAAAACTCCGCCAATAAAGCGCAAAATGTATACAGCAGTTAGGATAGATCCCAATATCTCCAGAATCGCAAGCAGGGTATATGGGGTTTGGAAACCGCTGCTGAATATCATCCATTCACTATTGAAGATGGCAAGCGCCGGAACGCCTGCTATAGAAAGTCCACCAATGACCGTGCAAGCAGCAAGCAATGGTTTTCGCTTAACCAGACCTCCCATCTGGCGTATATCCCGGATACCGACAACATAGATGATCCACCCCACGCAGCAGAACAGCAATGCTTTCACGATAGCATGATAGATCACGTGCAGCGTTGCCCCTACCACACCCGCAAAGGTCATCGTCCCCAAACCAAATAAGATATAGCCCATCTGGCTGACACTGGAATATGCGATGATACGTTTTATGTCCGTCTCAACCAGCGCCATGATCGCCCCATAGAATTCAGATATGACTCCCACGATCATCATTGGAAGAGAGAAAATAGTAAACTGTTCCAGCGTGAAGTAGCTCATCGGGAACCGCAAGATCCCATATGTTCCCATACTTAACATGGCTGCCGCCAGCATGATGGTAACTGGCATAGGCGCCTCAGAATGCGTATCCGGAAGCCAGATATGAAAAGGCACTACAGCCATCTTAACGCTAAACCCGATCAGGAATAATGCCCCGATCAGCGGTAGATTCTCTGGCGTGGATTGAAAAGCATTCCATAATGCAGAAAAATGATCCAACCCACTCTGGGTATAGACCATAATAAAAGCCACCAGCACAAACAGTGAACCAAGATGGGTAAGGATGAAATATTTCAGCGCAGTGGCATTGCGGTTCTTTCCTCCCCAGCGCAGGATCAGAAATACAGAAGCGATCAACATTAATTCCCAGAAGAAATAGAATAAGAAAATATCGTTCGCAAGTGTTGTTCCTGACATTCCAGCCGAGAAGAGAAGAAGCAAACCATAGAAAAGGTGACAGCCTTCATCCTCTGCGATGTAATCCAGTGCATAAACGATTGCCAGAATGGTCACTAATTCTTCCGTCAATAGAAAAGGGAAAGATAGCCAATCAATGTTAAGGCTGAACTGGATGCCCATCGCGGGCAGGTAATCCAGGCGCAGAGGTGTTCCCTGCCCATTCTGCAGGTAGGGTAAATAAGAGATAAATAATGCAAACGAGGTCATAGATACCAGTAGGGCTATCCAACGCACTCCCTTCTTCATCCGTTTGCCGAACAGAATTAATGCGACCGCTCCGATCAACTTGATCAGTAACACAAATAATTTTATGATCTCTGGTGAACTCATATTTCCTCTCCTATTCTGATCCTCATACACCCGCTCCATTCATTCTGATCACAAGCACAACCATGGCACCAATGACAACCAACAGCCACAAAAGGTTCAGACGCATTATCCCTGTATGAGCTTTCTGTAGGCGGCGTGAAGATCCCAGTACACCTCGGATTACATTGGTCCACATATCACGGCTAATATATTTTTCCACGCTGTCAAATAGAAAAACAAAAACTTTTTTTAGGCCTTTCATGAAAGTGGTTAACCCATCCTTCTCAATGCTGCGGTATAAGAACTTTGCAAGTTTTATGAAAGCTTTTGCTGTTTGTGTGCTGATATCGATCGGATCGCCTCTGGCAACTTTTTCATCCATTCGGAAAATTTTCCCGACCTTGTTCAACAGCAGAATACCTGTCTGAAATACATGATGCCGTTGAGTCCACATAACCAACCAACTGCAAAACCCTCCCACCAGACAGGCGATCCAGAATTGTGGTGTAAAAATAGGGAAAGTTCTCATAGAAGGTACTGTTGAGAACAGCAAATATGCATCCCCTCTGGCATGCAGCACCAGCAAGGTCGTCAAGAGCCAAACCAGTCCCAGAACAACAATTGAACCAACAGCAACAGTGCTGAATACCTTCCAAGGCTTATGCTCTTTTGCAGCTTTATCAGCTGCCATCGCACGCCAACGCTGCCGCAATTGACCGATTCCAAAGAAACTCTGCCACCAGCCTATACTCCCTATCAGGATTAACTGCCAGCTTTGCATTCCGGTTTGAGATAAATACCAGTAGAAGGAAAACAGTTGCAGCAAGATGGACCCCCCTACCATGAAGAAGATATGGTTAATATTTATCTGTCTTCCAGCAATAGCAATCTCGTACTTATTGCCGATCAAGACCAGTAATCCGCGAGAAATGAACCACAAGACCAGACAAAACCAGAACTGCTTTTGATCAAGATAAAAAGCCGAAAGTACCAGGTTAATGGATAGGAACTGCAGGGATGCATCTTTAATACTAGAAGCACCATTCTTCTTTTTCTGTAGAATTTGAGTCACAGCGGTTGCGACAACCAAAAAAAACATAAAGACCATCTTTGCAGCGCTGTGCATCACTCCAACAAGTGGCACACTCCGATAAAGCAGATAAGCACCCAGCAAAGGCATACAGAAATCCACAAACCAGGTTCGGATATGCTTTGGCAACTTGGAAACGGAGGATGTCCACAGAGATAATGGGAACAAACCCAGCTTCACCCAAATAGCGATCAGCAGCAGCCCCGTGACCACGTTCACTTCCATGGCAGGCAAGGTCAGGGCAGCAGAGAAATTGGCGGAAATATCCATCGTTCCGCTATGCGCAAACATTAAGAATATCGCAGCTAGTAATGTCAAATCCCCAAGCTTCAGCCCTAGAAATACATTCTTAGTGTGCCCCCATTTTTCTTCTAAAGGCATATCCAATAATACGGTAGAAAAGATGATCGTCAACCCGGTAATTTCCAATGCAATATATCGCAGCAGGAAATGGTCTGTAAATAATGCGACCAACATGGCGGCAGTAGAGAAAAAGATCAATCCCATACCAATTTGGCGGGTAGATCGTTCATGTTTCTGGAAGAGTAAAAAAGTGAATAATAGAAATACAATGGAAAGTAGAGCAAGCAAAAGAGAAGGTCTTTCAAAGGACAAACACATATCCCCCGTTGGTGTGATCCATGAGAAGCATAAAGGCGGCGAGTTCTCGTGTAAATATGCGTTCAACATGAATATGGTTAACAGCACCATGATAGCTGTGGTCAGGGCTTTACGAGGGACGCTGCTGATGCGGTGCAGTAACGTAAAACAAGCCGCTCCAGCAATGATTGGCATAAGGATAGTAATAATAACAAGAGTCAATGTTATCCTTTCAATTTTCTTAATTGATCAATATCGCCATTTGGGACATTGCGAAAAACATTCACGATCATCGCCAATGCCAATGAGATCAGAATTGCTTCCACGACTAATGCAGATATGACAATGACTTGTGCAAGGAGGACGTTCTCTTGCTGTTTCCCAGCCAGGATGATCAGCAGTGTCACCCCTTGCAGCAAGATCTTCAAACCGATCACTTGTTTTATAGCGTTCCTTTGCGTCAGCAAGCACAGCCAACCTAATAAGAACAACGCAGCACTCAGCCACAATAAGACCTGATCAACTTGATAGAACATTAATTATGATTCTCCTCAAATGCAGCCGGCAATAAAGCAACCACTGCTAAAGCACCAACTATCATCAAACCCATTTGAACCACTAAAATGCCCTGGTTTTCGAACCAGAGATATTCCTGGAATGAAACCTCGCCCTGTTCCGTCGGCACGGTCTCTCGCTCTGCGGTTTGAATACACCCTCCAACAAAAGAGAGCACGATCATAAGAATCCCGATATAGATAATTCCTTTCCTGCTCTTCATTCGATCCGTCCTCGCTCGGTAAAACTAATGGTCATGATAAATAGCAAGCTGATCAATCCTGCACCAATACTCAGTTCGAACCCACCCGCAAAGGGTGCATTGAGTTGAAAGAAGATGATCGCCAACAAAACACTGACCAAGCCGAGGCATACCACAGACACCAACAATCGCTTTGAAAAAATGGCTGCACAAACAAAGGCTATTGCAATGATAGAAATGACAATATTTACAATCATCAGGAATAACTCCTTTGATTTAATATGAAATTGACTGGTTGCGAATGATTCGTAATCGTCATAAGGTTTTTCTTGTTCAGTTATTGCAAACGTGAAAAAATTTAGCGAGGCGCAAAATCGCGCCAGGCACATTATAATCGAACATGGACAGAATCATCAAGATTAATTAGCCAGTTTGTACAACTTCGACAAACAGATGTTGACTTCGATTTGTAGCAAATTTTTTCTATATAATATAAACAACGAGTGATACGAGAAAAAAATTAAAAAGGGAGGCTATGAAAATGGAAACTTATCTTGAGATTCCACACCGGCGTGCACATGGTCTTTGCCCGGTGAACGGCATACGTGATCTGGTGCAGTGGCGTACAGGGCGTGATTGGTCAAATGAATTCGTGTGGGGTTTGGGACAAGGCGGTGGTTTTGCATATCTACGCTTCAATTCTGCCAAACCTCCCCGTCAACTTTACACAGGGATCGCCACCCCTCGCCAACATCGTTATCTGGCAGATCTGCTGCAGGCAGAATTCATGGAAGTGGAAAAACGTTCTTTTAAATTCTCCTGGCAGAAAGCGCGAGAAGCGCTGGATGCGGGCAATCCACCCATACTGGGACCATTGGATATGTATTTTCTGCACTTCTATCAGGACTTGTACCACCAACGCCATATTCCCATCCACTTCCTGCTGATGGTCGGCTACGATGAAGAAAAAGTATATGTACTCGACACCGACATGGAGGATGTACAAACCATTCCGCTTGAAGAGCTGCAGCTAGCATGGGATGTAAACGTTCCAGGTATAGGGAAACAAAATCGTCTGGCGGTGTTGGATATCCCTCATGAATTACCGCCCGACAAAGATCTTATCTACCAGGCTATTCATGACCAATCCGAGAGCATGCTCCACCCACCAGTTGCCATGATTGGGATACCAGCCATGCGCAAGATCGCTGGTGAGATCGGGCACTGGAAGGAAGAGCTTGGTGAGGAAGTCGCCAGGCAATGCCTGCGGCAAACACGCGAATACCTGAACTCCCCACCAGACCTGGAGGGCAACCACCTCACTGCCGGGCGCGATATCTATGTCACCTACCTCGAAGAAGCCGCACAGATGGCTGACCTGAACCTTGCTCCAGCGATCGACCTGTTGAACAGCGCCATTACCATCATCCCCAAGCTGTCAAACGCTATTCAAAATGACGAACTGGAGCAATCCGCAGTTTACTTCCATCGCTGGGCGGATATTGAGGAACAAACTTATACATACCTGCAGCAAGCGGTTTCCTGATCGGAAGTGGTGGATAGAGGCCGATCCCATTACTGACCATTGGATCATTCTCCATAAAGCAATTGTTTAGATTACGTTAATGTGTATTTGAGCACCAACACAATTACCATTACTGCATGGCAATCCTACAATACACCCCACCCAGGCAATTATGTTTTGATTGTAATTCTCTGAATGAAGCTGATATTCGCTGTTCACAGGCATTTCCTGACCTGATCCACTATAAGGATCGATTTTTCCTCACCTTTCGTACAGCTCCCTCGCATTTTCCTTCTAAAAATGCACGCATCCATGTTTTCAATTCAGCCGATGGTATTCAGTGGGAATTGCAGCACAGCTTCAACGGTGGATTGGATGTGCGAGACCCCCATTTTGTGATCTTTCAGGGGAAACTGCATCTTTTTTTCATGAGCCATAACCGCTCACTCACCCACCCGGGACCGATGGACATCTATCACAGCATGTACACCAAAGGAACTTGGAGCAAACCAAGATCTCTGTCCATGCCAAACGCTGGATTCTGGAATGTGAAAGCATTTAATGGTCATGCATACATGAGTGTTTATACCCATAAAGGAAACAATAATCACAACAAAAAGCGTCATCTACAATTCCTGCGCTCCCCTGACCTGGTGAAATGGGAAACCATCACCACATCTCCCAAGAACGAAGCCTTGCTTAGTAAATATCAAACCTCAGAAACCGCTTTTGATTTTGACGAGGAAGGGAATATATATGGCACCATTCGCTCGCTAATCTATCCCAATTTGAACTTCTCGTTCCCCAACCATCAACCAGAGGAGTGGAAGATCAAGGTGGATAAGTTTAAGTGTGATGGACCACGTCTTTTCACTGCCGGAAAGGACAAATTCCTCATCGCCCGCCGCAGCTTTTTCTATGACCTCCCCAGCAAACCATATCAATTGCTCAACACTTCGCGTAATTTCCACAAATTATTGCGCTATTCTCTCAGCCGCAAACGCACAGCCATCTATCAATTCGATCCACACACCTTACAGATCAAACACCTGATCGACCTGCCCTCGCATGGCGATACAGGATATGCAGCCGTGGAACAAATAGAGGAAGGTAAATTCCTGGCAGTTTATTACAGTTCTGATATCAGCAGAAAAAAGGACTACAGCTGGCTGCGGGGCCAATTGGACACAACCAGGTTATACTCCACCACTATCACTATTACTGACTAGATCAGATTTACCCGTCCAAAAGGATATTCTTCTTCTAGATGACGGATATCATTGAACGCAGTCAATACTGGACTTCCCTTGAAAAAGTCAACGATGGTCACGGATGTATTAAGCGCGTTGAAATTCATGTGCCTCTCCATGGGCGGGCCAAATAGATGAGACATGAATCCCTTGATAGTCGCCATATGGGTGGTCACCGCGACGACCTGAGAGGGATGGTCGCGCAAGACTTTGCTGCAAAAACGCTCGATCCTCTCTTCAAAATCTTCGATCTTTTCCGCCTCAGGAACGATCGGTCGCTGTGGAGCCTTTCCAAACCCACAATCCATCCAGGTATGTAATTCCTGGTAAATCTCAGGAAGTTCTTCTTCGACTTCGTCAAGTGTTTTATCACTGATCACACCAAAATCGAATTCTTTCAGGTCAGGGTCCAATATGATATCCAAGGACAGATGCTCAGCGATGATTCCGGCGGTTTGCCGCGTGCGCAACAAGGGACTGCTGTAGAGTACATCTATTTGTAAGCTTTCAAGACGTTTGGCAAGTTTTCGTGCCTGCTCGCGCCCATCTTCCGCCAAAGGAATATCACGTAGGCTTCCAATACGTGCCTCCTTGTTAGCCGGTGTTCGTCCATGCCGCAGCAAGATCAATCTTGTAATGTCCTTGATATCACTTTCAAAAAGATTTGCCATTCTTATTCCTCATCTTCCATGTATAAGATCGGCCCCGAAAGATTATTCAAACCGATCAAAATCGATATCATCTCTTCATCCAGCAGATCGATCGCTTTCTCTGCCCTGTTGAATTGTGAAGCGAAAAAGCTGATCTTGGATCGATCCGGGTGCGAACGCTTTGATTCAGCTATTTCTTTCGCCTTCATATCCTCTTGGATCGAGGTCAGCAATTCGATCATCCTATCAACATGATCCATCAACTCATGGATGCGGGGGTCGGCTGCCATCATTTTCCTCCAGTCCTTCTACCGCGCCAACGATAGGGTAATTTGACCATCGTGCCCGGTTCTTCGATCTGATAGAGCAAGTCAAGAGTTTTCGCTAAGATCTCACGCTGCGTGGTCGCATCAAATGCAGGTCCGAGTGTGTAACCATATGGATAGCGTACATGCACCGCACGCGGAACATTCATGAAATGGGTCACCTCTGGCTTTAAGGAAATAGAAATGGTAGCCATCCCAGCCTCTTCAAGTATGGATTGGATGATGGCGATCGAGTGATGGCACATAGCACAACCCGGGGTCAGCAAAACAACGTCAACTCCAGCTTCAGAGAGCGCTTTAGCAACTGCCGGTGCTGTCTCTTCCTTTAATCTTGCAGGATCAGGGATGAATCCCATGAATCCATAGAATTCTTGCGCCAATTCGCCAACGATGCCCTCTTTCTGTATCGCTCTTAAGTGAGTGATCGGGAACAAGCAGTCGATATCCTGGTCTGCTTCTGTATGGTCATAATGCGTGTCTGAAATGACCAGTTCCGAAGCAGGAGTGTTGGAGGGAATCGTGCGGAAAGACCAATCCCCATCAAGGGTTTTTACATCAAAAGGTTCATCTGTGCGCAAGTGAGTCCCGGTGGTCGATACCAGCGCCAATTTCGCTTGTGCAAGCGGTTTTACAGGGTGCACAAATGGGATGCGTTCATTAGGAGACCACACGAAATTTTCATGCCACTTTACAACGTTTTCGAGCCAACTATCCAGTCGATCCTGCAACCGCTGTGTTTGTTCTGCATCCTTCGGATAAATATCCACACTGCTCTCCTTATAGATTCCCAAACTTTTGATAAGCCTCCAGCTCCCATGCAAGAGCCTGTTTTGAAATACCGATCGCCGCACCATGCCGGTACTCCACTCCGATCAAACCCCCGGAGGGTGTGCAGCAATTCCTTATGATCTGCTGTACCTCTGCAGTGATCGCTTCTTTGTCATCCTTTGGCAAGGTGGATTGGATATCCACCGAGACTTCCATACATATGCGGCCCCGCAGCTTTTCCCGAATATCATCAAATCCTAAGAGCAAAGGCTGGTGCATATTCAAGATATCTACTCCAAGATCGATCAAATCCTCGAAGATGGGATTGATCTTTCCATCGGTATGGAAGCGCAGATACATCCCATTGGCGTGGATCACATCGATTAGTTTTTTATAGCGTGGCTTGAATAATTTCCTCCACATCCGTGGGCTGATGAACATCGCGGTTTGCGTACCCCAGTCATCAGTAGTGTCAAAGCAATGGATCCGACCTTTGCCCAACTTTCCCGCCATCTCCGCGATCCCAATTTGATAATCGAGGATCTTGTCCAACAGGATCGCGGAAAGTTCAGGCTGGAGGATCAGATCGCTTAAGGATGCTTCAAAACCCCGTAGAAAGTGAAGCCGTTCAAACAAGCAAAAAGGACTGTTCAACTGGACAAATAATCCTTCCGTATCCGCCAGGGCTTCATCAAGCCCCGCAAAATGATGCGGATCGTACGGATCAGGGAATGGATAATCTATGACATCTTGTAGTTCCTTGAGCGGTGGATCCAGAACCTGCCCCATATCCCCTCCCAGACCAGAATCCAGAGATTCCCACTTGCAGCCCCATTCATCCACTTCGCCTGGGCGTGTGTTGATCTTTCTGTCCATTCGTACTTGCTGGATATCGGCTGGCACCAACCTTGCGGGTGGTTGCACATAAATGCGTTTCACATCACTCACACCCAGGGAATTAAAACGTAGACCAATGCGTGGAGGATCATCAAATTCTATATTTTTCCGAATGATGTCATAAGAATTCATACTAATCACCCAATTTGAAGATCAACTGGAGAAGATATCTCCAGCAAGCTGGATCATTTCGTTACCTATCCTGATAGTCCTACGCTCCAACACTGCCATCTGGATATTCTTCTATCCAATGAAGCATAGGAATTATTGTAATCCATTAATGAGATTTTGTGCACTATATAAGATTTTGTGCATCTATCATTTTCTTATTGCAAGCGCCTCCATCGGGTTTTTCACCGTGAACATATCCACCAATTCCTGCGAAAAGCCCTGGTCCAACAACCTTGGGACAAATTTGGTGGGGATATAGGTGAAACCTGGGCCGCCTCCATAACTGGTCCAGTAGCCTCGACGCCCCATGTCACATGAGAGCAGCTGTCGGTCGGCGAAACCATCCTCGACCAATTTCTGAAGGATCTCGATGATGTGTTCATCCGTTCCATACTTCACCTTGGAAGGTCCATCGTGGATGATATATGCCCCCAGGCTGACCATCTTCTTATGAAGATAGTAATCCGGGTTTATGTCGATATGGCTGATGATCAGGCGGGAAGTATCAAAACCAAGGGATTTCACCAATTCGACTTGTTCAACACCCATACTCCCCTTTTCAGTATGGGTCATAATGGGTGCGCCAGTCTCGTTAGCTGCAATCACAGCAGCCTTGAACACCTTTTCTTCCAATGCGGATATGTAATTGTAGCTGCTGCCAGCCTTGATAATTCCAGCCTTGTGCTGTGTGCCATCCATACCCTCTTCCACTTCAGAGATCATGAAATCGGCTATTTGGTTGACCGTCCACTCATCAACCTCGGGCGGGAAATAAGCGCCTTTGAGGTAGCCCGTTGTGGCGATGACGTGCACTCCTGATCGTTCAGAGGCATCTACAATAACCGGTACATTCCTTCCATAACTCTTTGGGGCAAGGTCTGCCAACGTACCACCGCCAGCCTGTTTGAACAAGGTTAACTCTTGCACTGGTTTTGTTATGTCGTTCACCAATAGATCGGGATCTTTCTTAATGACACGATCTGGGGGTTGTGTGATGAGATGTTCATGGGGTAACGTGAACCCCATTTCCTCTACATCCACATCCCCAAGTACAGTACGAAAAATGCTCATTTTATTCTCCTAGTTTAAATCATAAGGAGAAGGGAGGTCCAATCCTCCCTTCCCCTTTTTGAGGTCAAGATCAGCCAGCGTATCCGCTGATTCCGAAGAAGCCGAGTACAGTCTTCAATACGGTCAACAAAGCCGGCCAGTACGTTGTGTAGTCAATGTGACCACCGCCAGCAACCTGGAAGTTCACGACCTGTGAAAGCCAAACTGCTCCCAAGACCTGGACGATACCGAGCACGAATGTTGAGATGATGGTTCCGCGCACACCGCCATATTTGGAAGCGAAAGCGCCCAGCGTACAACCACCAAAGAAGATGGGGATAACGCTTGGTACCGTGATAAAGGTGAATCCAAGCACAACCTGCAGCAAGATGCCAACCAACATACCGAAAACGGTGAAGATCAAGCCAAGCAGGGTTGCTTGCGGTGCATAGGTCCAAAATACGGGGTTGTCAACAGCAGGAACGGCACCAGGAACAACCACACGGGCGAAACCCTGGAAAGCGGGCAGCAATTCTGCCAGGAACATACGAACACCCAACAGCAGAATGGTGACACCAACAGCGATGTTTATACCTTGCATGAAGGAGAACAGGATATAGTTCATGCCGCCAGAGTACTCTGCGCCCACGGTCGGTCCAGCCAGGATACCAATGGTAGTATAGAGAATGGCCATGATGACACTATAGGAAATGACCGAATCCTTCATAACGCTCAGCCAGCCGGGGAATTCCAGTTTTTCAGTATCTTTCGAAGTATCTCCCGTTAGTTTTGAGATCTGCATTGCGACCCAGCCGAAGACAGCCATATTGTGTCCAATAGTGATGTTGTCATCGCCAACCAGTTTTTCAAGTGGTTTCTTCATCAATGCCGGCCACAGCCACCAGTAGATCGCCAGTAAGCCAACTGCCAATGCGATCGCGCGCCAGTCCGTCCAGCCAGTGAGCGCCCATGCGAAGAATGTGACCAGAGCGGTGTCAGAAAATGCGACGTGACCCGTCAGGTACACAACCTTGAGCTTGGTGATCCTGGAGAGCAGCAAGTGAACCAACCAGGCAACCACCATGATCAATCCAATTTGCCCCACCAGGGGAGTATCTGCCATGAGCTCAAGGCCTTCACCAACACCGGTCCATGGGTCAGCCACACGCCCCTGTAAACCGAAGCGTGCAACCAACATGTTCATGATCGGGCGGGAAGAACTGACCAAAGTGCCAGCACCAACCTGCAAAATGCGCACACCAACAATTGTCTTGAGAGTTGAAACAAGGACATCCTTAAAACCTCGTTTCATGAATACCATACCGAGAAGCACGATCAATCCAAGGAAGATCGAGGGTTCTCGCAGAACTTGATTAACAACAAAATCTAGGAATTGCATTTTAATAACCTCCGAGTCTATAAACGCCTAACTTGTGAGGTAGACAATTATCAGTCGTTGAACTCTACTCCTAGTTCGATCAGCAGCTTTTTCACTTGTTCCTTGATATCACCTTTATTAAAAATACCTTTGACTGCCACTGATGCCTTCGCGTAAGGATGACCCTGGACCATGTCCTCATGCGCAGTTGTGGTAATAATGCCATCGCACTTCTCTCCTCGGTAGCTTCCTGAATCGCATACCTCTGTTCGTACGTTCTCGACATTCATTTCTCGGAGAGAATCATCGATATTCATCTTCAACAACTGGCTGCTTCCTGCTCCAAAAGTACATACAATTAATATTCTTAAATCCTTACCATCGACCATTATATTGTCTCCTATTCTTTTTTCGTCCTTCAAACCCAGATATTTAATTATTCAGTACTCCACCTCCTTATCTTATTATTTTGTCGAGAACAATGAAAGTATCTCTTTCACTGAATTTGCACTTCGAATCTGATCAAAAGTACCCGGTGTATTCAGCAGGGTACCTAATTCTCGCAACACATCGATATGGGATTCTGCGTCGGGAGTCCCGAACGCGATCAAAATATCAACAGGATCAAAATCCTCATTTCCAAAGGGCACGGGCGGATCGATCGTGATCAAGGAAATGCAGACAGACATCACCTCATCACCAGGTTTTGCATGGGACAGCGCGAACCCTTGTGCCAGGACCATGTACGCTCCAAACTCCTCAACCGCCTTCTGCATGGATTCCACATAGACCGGTTTAATCTCACCTGCTTCTAATAAAGGAATAGATGCGATCTCAATGGCATGTCGCCAGTCTTTTGCTTTGCACTTGATGTGGATATGATCCGCAGTAAGGTATTTTTCCAGGTACATTCTTTTTCTATTCCTCTTTTTGCCCGTATCCTTTTTCGAACTCGATCCCACGAGAAATGGTGTTTCCATCCAACGGGTTCAACGCACCCCGTAGTTCACATAAATGTTGAATTTGAGCGATATTCTCAAGAGTGCTGGCAACGGATAACGCACGGGATAGGTCCTTCCCCACCGCCAGCACACCATGCTGTTCCATCAGGGTGGCATTCTTTTTACCCAGTCCCTTGACCACATTCTCTCCGAGTTCTTGAGTTCCGGGAAAAGCAAAGGGTGCGACATCTGCGCTGCCACCAACTGTAATGACCATGCTCATGATCAAAGGAAGCACAGGTTTCCCAGAGCATGCGAACGAGGTTGCATATGGGCTGTGGGTATGCACGATCCCGCCCACATCGGGTCTCGCCTTGTATACAGCAATGTGGAAAATAGCATCAAGGGAAGGCTTAAGATTTCCCTCTAGTACCGAACCATCCAAGTCAAGGATAAGGAGATGCGATGGTTTTAATGTCGAAAAACGAATACCGGACGGAGTTATCAGGATCTTTCCGCTTTCAAAATCCCGAGCAGAAATGGATCCCTTCCCTGGTCCATAACTGGTCAAGGGGCTGTTCTCAAAATCGGTCGCGATTGCGATGAATTCTTCTCGAAATCCAGTATCGATCATGCCTTCCTCACAACTCAACAGATAAGATTCTTCTGGGATTCAACACCAGCATTTTCTGAATGGATTCCTCAGAAAAGTCCTGCTTGCGTAAGCGGGGAATGAATTTTTCAAGGATATAGGCATATCCACGTCCACCACCATAGCTTTTCAAGTAGGAAGCTCGTCCGTTATCACCTGCCAGGACGACTTGCCCTATAAACCCTGCTTCATCAAGCGCTCGCAAGCAATCGACCGTGGTAGATTCTGCGAAGTACTTGATCCGTCCGGGGGTGTCAAATTCGAGATTCACACCAGTATTGGCTATTTCCAAAAGATTGAATGGGTCTGGGTTTCTATCGATGTGCCCAATGACCACTCGCGCAAGATCCACTTTTTCCGAGCGAAGCAATTCCACCTGCTCCATTCCCATGGTACCCAATTGAGTATGCGTTATGATCGGGAATCCGGATTCTTTTTGCGCCCTAGCAACTGCACGACACATTTTCTCTTCGGTCTCAGTGATCACGTTATAACTCGTCGCGAATTTCAATACCCCGGCTTTCGCGCTGCTTCGTTTTGTGATGGGTCCGTTGTAATCATAAATATCAATACCATCGTATATATCCGCCAACAACAGATCCACCATCTCATTTATCGAATAATCGAACACCCAATGGGTGCGAAGATAGAACTCGCTCTTGTGAAAACCAGTTGTGGCGATAATCGGCACCTCTGGAACCGCATCAGCGATCTGCAAGTATTTTGTAATATTTCTCCCACAACCGATGGGCTGGGCATCCAAAAATCCCCCACCCCCAAAATCACGAAAATCCGCCAGCTCTTCTGCAGCTTTTTGCGGATCGTTCATAAGAAAATCTTTATCATGCAATACTTCCACTGTACCGGGTTCCCGATTAAGATGGTCGTGCATGTTTGTTGCGCCAAGTTGATCTGGAGAAATATCTCCTTTTATCGTACGAATAATTGCCATAATCACTCCTCGACCAAATGTACTAAAAATTTCTAGCAATGCTTATATACAAAATAGTACAATATTTACACTCCTTTGTCAATTCCCTTCAATTTTTTGCTTGTTTTTATGCTTTATATGCATATTTTTGTTTGTTTTTGCTTGTTTCTTCCATCAAATTAGGATATAATAATTTTCAATGGCAATAAAGGATAATAATGAGCAAGAAAACACGACAGCATCAAATATTGCGTTATATCAGTTTTCACGAGACGGTAGACGTTAAGGACTTGAGCAAGGAATTTAATGTCAGCGAAGCAACCATCCGGCGCGATCTCATCGAACTGGATCAAAACAACGAGATCAGTCGTGTGCATGGCGGAGCGATCATCACAGAAGAACAGCACGAACCTTTTTCATTACCACGCGCCAGCCTTCATCATGAAATAAAACGACGCATAGGAAAAGCGGCAGCCGATATGGTCAAAGATGGCGAGTCCATCATTATCTCCACCGGCACCACCACCGAAGCGATGGTCCCCTTTCTCTGTGAGAAAAAGGGATTGACCGTCATCACGAACGCTCTCAACATTGCCTATCGCCTATCCCAATATCAGCATATAAATACCATCGTTTTAGGCGGTATGCTGCGCCATCACGAATTTGACCTTTTGGGGCACATCACAGAGAATTCTCTGAATGGTCTGGTCGCCACGAAATTATTCCGCGGGGTACAGGGCATTCACATCCGCCATGGATATACTGCCAATGACATCACACATGTCAATACTGACCAGAAGATGCTGGACATTGTGCATGATTTGATCATTCTTGCCGATCATTCAAAATTCAATCAGATGGGCTCCGTTACCCTGGCACCTATAAATGCAGCATCAGCGATCATCACAGATTCGGAAGTGGACCCCGAGAAAGTAGCTGAGGTCAAAGATCTTGGCGTGAAAGTCATAATCGTTTAAGCATATCCATCTTCTCCCGATATACATTCCAACATACAAGTAGTATGGGTTTTCATTTTCGTTTACCTTCAACCATAGCAACCCGTTGTAATTCATGCTCATTTCCTTACAATTGAATTAAGAATTGATAACAATCCATCAATTCGGGAGGGAAAAATGGTAAACATTCGTTTTGGGGTATGGAACATCGAATGGATGAATTCACTTTTTGAAGGAGATCCCCCTCAATTCAAAGCGGACAACAGCGAGGTGAGAGGCCCCCGGAAGAACAACACCGTGGCAGAACGACTGCGCGATATCACCGGGGTGATCAATGAACTGGACTTGCAGGTACTGGTCGTGGTTGAGGGTCCAAACCGGCCGGAAGAATTACAGCTGTTCTTCAGTCGGAACGAAATGCAAGGGGATTGGAAATGCAAAGTGCAATCCACGGGAGCCCAAAGCATAGGCATCGCTGTGCGAACGGATACCGGTCTCTTTGAGGATCCTCCGCTAACGCAGTTCAACTCCAGCCTGGCAGATTCAGCCCCCCTACTGAAGGAGGTCACCGATCCTTTCTTGATGGATACCGATCGCGATGGCTTACCCGAGCAGCATAAATACGAAAGGCGTCCGCTTTATGTAGAAATGAATGTCCACAATGGAACGAAATTCCGCATCATGGGCGTGCATCTGAAAAGCAAAGGCATCTTCAATGCGCTCGAGTGGTCCGCCTGGTGGGCAAAGGCTGAGGGAAACCGCAAAAAGCTGCTGGCACAGTGCTACCAATTACGCTATAAGTTCCTTGATGCTTACCTGACCAATCCAGAAACAAAGGACATCCCGCTTATCGTTTGCGGCGACATCAATGATGGTCCTGGTTTCGATGCCAGCGAGATGAAACTGCAAGTTAGCGGCGTCGAGACCCTCATGGGTTCCATCTGGAAACCCCACCTCACCCTGGGCAACGTTATCTACGATAATATGGATAAGAAAGACAAGGCAGCACTGGATTTCTCGGATATCTATTCCGCCAGTTTCCCTGATCCCATCATCGACCATACCTACCAACGTGTGTGGATCGACCACATCCTCTACAGCCACAACCTGCAGGACTGGGCAAGTGATGGCAAGATCTGGCAGCGTATGCCGGATGATAGCTATATTTATAAGAAATATCCGACGGCTTCTGACCACTTCCCAGTCACATGCTTGCTTACCATCAATGATTAATCAGGAAAATCAGTATAAAGATAAACTTTGACCGCATCGTCCCAAGCAAAATGATGAACCATATATTTAATTAGAAAATATTTTAATCATTTTTTCTTATATAATGATTCCATTATCCGTTTAACACTATCCAGGAGCTTGATTGTGGAAGTGGAACGCCTATACCAACCCAAAGAGAACCGCAATGCCAAACGCAGTGCACAAGCATCTGGGTTAGGGTGGGCATTACTCACTGGGTTCATTTTGTCCGACAATATCCTTGACATTTCACAAAATGAGACCAATGAAGGACTCATGATCGTGCTCGTCCCACTACTGATATTTATTTCCCTATGCTTCATACTTGGCCTGGTTTTTGGTGCGGTGGCCATTCACCAATTAAGGCAGCGCAGCGAAAGTGGCCAGGAGAGAACGATGAAAAGTATCGTTTTTGCAATTTTGGGACTTGGATATTTCGTTCTGGGTCCATTCCTGAACCAATGGATCTTTTCCAGGCTCGGGCTTCATCTTTTCACGATCCAAGACTTCTTTAGTGGATTATAGAAGGCTTTATTAGCATGGAGGAGAAATGGGCAGAGAAGAAAACATCAGACAGTGGCGGCATTTAGCCAGCGAAGTTCTTCAAAGAGAGATAGAACCACACCTGACCGGTGAGAAGAAGATCTGGGAACTAACCTATGGCAGTGCTGTCACTCAGAGTGAGACATTAAACGAGGTATTTAAATCACGAATACCGATCGGTAAAGGAACGTTCCGAGTTGATCGCAGGGTATTTCATGAATTTCCCACCGATCGTGGTACTTTATACGTAGTTCAAAACTATTCCGGTGGTACACCTCTCCCACAAGATTTCATGTTGATTCTACTCGATCTACAAATTCCACATTCCGCAGCACTCTATCCAGGTGGGTTATTTAATAAATGGAAAAATGATCCAAACCAAGGAAAGAAACAAAGTGTCCCATTCTGCACTTTTTTAGATGAAATCAAGGATGAGGGATTCTTGGGTGAACCAAAATTCGCCGCGAAATCGGAATTTAACGTGCATCTTGGGCCGCGCATTTCCATCCAGGTCCCCTACACCCTTCAACTTGTATCCATGTCTGATAAGCGAGTATTGTTCATGTATAAGACGATCATGAGACGTAATTTGATGAACAATAAACCTGAGAGTTCCTTGGTGGATGAATTCCTGGAGCTAGCAGACCTTATGCGCGATTCGATCATCAGATACGGTTATGATGGACCTGCTGGAGAAACTAGTATTCTCCTCCCTGATTTCTGTCTGGAAGCCATTCCAGAATTTGCACAATACATTCCAGATAAAGGCACACCATCTGGTGATACCTCATGGGAATTGCCAACAAACAATCGTGAACATAAAAAGAGCGTTTACTGTAGTGAATGCGGAAAACCTAACGCAGTTGGAAGCAAGTTTTGCGCACACTGCGGGAATGCTCTCAACCAATGACCGAACTAAACATTACACCTGCACCTAGCAGAATATAAACTGATGCTGTAATTTAATACTGTGCAATAATTGTGGTTACTACCCAAAAGAAAGCAGGTTGGTTTGAATATTCCTTATTTAGAAATCCTGGATCGCGCAAAGAATGGCGTGGAATGTAAAAAGAATGATTGGGATATGGAGCACGTTGTCCTACCTGTCATGAAATTGGTCAAGAAATATGACCTGAAATGGGATAAACAACAGGTCGTTCCGAGAGATACTAATTTGATCGACCGCGTATTCCAGGCCGGACTGGAGCTGGCAGTATCTTCCGGGGTGTACTGCATCAGCACCAAACGTATTATCCGCTTCAGCGAAGATGAGATCATGCAAGCCATGCACGCTGTACCGCAAACCCTGCAAATGGGAGAAGGTACCGACGCATGCACACTCTACGCCCGCCGCATTCAGGACAAACGGAAACCGCTCATCTGTGCCGGGAATCCCGGTGCCCCCACACCAGAAGAACTATTCGTACCATGTGTACAGAGCTGGATGCAGGAGGATATCGTCGATTTCGTCACCTGCGGTTCGCTCACCCACGTAGATGGCTACCCGGTCGAGACCGGCACCCCCATGGAGATCCATGCCGCCCGTTGGGAGCTGCGCCGCCTGCGTGAGACGCTGCAGCAAGTAGGGCGTCCCGGCATGGGTATGCTCGCCGGGCAAAGCGCGGTCAGCGAGTTGGGCGACCTTGCGATCGCCCACCCTGACTACCTGCGCCCTGTGGACGCACATCTGGTCGCCATGTTCAATGAACTCATCATCGACAATATCAACATGGCGCGCGCCTTGAACTCTGTGGAGTACGGTATGCGCAACGCCTCTCTGGCAACGGTTATGGTGGGCGGACTGGGCGGAGATGCTCCCGGTGCAGCCGTGCTGCAGATCGCTTCGCTGCTGTTGGCGAACCTGGTTTGCCTGGCGGATTATCACATCCTGCACCCCATTCATATCCGGCATGTGGCGACCAGCACCCGCGGTGTGCTGTGGGTGCAGTCGGTGGTGGAGCAAGCCTTCGCACGCAACGCACCCTGCATCATCGTGGGCGACATCTATCCCAAAAGCGGAGCACAAACCAAAGAGCTATTGTACGAGGTGGCAGCCAACACCATCGTGATCACCGTCAGCGGAGGTCATCTGGAGGGTGTCGGCTCAGCGGATGGGCTCTATCCTAACGGCACTGGATTGGAAGCGCGCTGGATGGGAGAGGTGGGACATGCAGTCGCATCACAACGAATGGAGTTGGAACAAGCCAATCAACTGGTGAACGATCTGCTCGAGAAATATGAGCATGTTTTTCAATTGAAAGCTGGCAACCCGGGGGTACGCTTCAACCAGGCTTATGATCTACATACTATTCAGCCACTGCCAGAATGGCTGGCAATGTATAAATCGGTCAAGGAAGATCTACATGAAATGGGTTTGTCAATTTCATGATTTATCATATTCATTCGATATAATTTTTCTAAATTTGAAAAATGTTCATTCCTATCGTGAGTTGATAGAAGAAAAGCTACCAGCCTTTGAAAAAACCAATAACTTGTTTTAATAGTTCAAGAGTTCTTTCAACCAAAAGAAGATCATTACCATCATCCAGCTTTCTTCCCCGCTGCAGAATATTGCCACGCAAGGTTTGCATAGCGTTCAATATCTGCCCTGCCAGCAAGGTCTGCAAATCTTTCTGTGATTGGTCAACCACATATGCATGATATGCACTGCTATCGATGGGACTCCACACGGGATAGCGGGCATCACAAGTATCCCTCAGCCTCAACACACCATTGATCTTTTGTCCAAATGCGTCTCGTTCGATCTCCATTCCCTGCCAATGCGGAATGCGCTTTTCTAAATAACCTGTGGTGGGATGCTTAATGAGCATATCCTTCTGCTCTGCTGTCAGGTCTTGTAGCACCAATATGATCTGTTGCTTCTCGTCAACCCGTTCCACCTCAGGAATATTCACATTTCCATTCTTGATAGTCATTACCGCCCCATCCGCGGTCTTCTTGAGTTTGACAACATATCCGCTGCGCCTGGCGATCAGCCCCGTCATATCCTCGAAAGCAGCCCACAGTAGTAAATAATGCTGGAATACATGTTGCCCATCCCTGCGCGGCCGAATACGGTCAGCCACCGCCAGCATACTGTAAGCTGTGGGTACTTCATTTGGCTTGATCTTCTTATCCATCTTCACTTCTCCATGCTTTCCACTCTACTTTGCATTATAGGGTATTCATTCGCTATATTTCATAACCACCTCATGAAGAAAACCTACCAGTGAAGCATTACAGATACGTCGTGTAAAATACAATCTACACAGCCAGTTTGCCGGAGGAACCATGACCAGAAAAGAATTGATCCAAGCCGCGCGTGGCGAGCGCCCACTCGACTTGCTCATTAGGAACGCAAATCTCATCAATGTCTTCACCTGCGAGATCTACCCGGCGGACATCGGCATCTATGGTGAGCGGTTTGCGCTCACCCTCCCTGCGGGGGATTGTAATCTGGAAGCCAAACAAATAATCGATGCCAGCGGAAAATGGGCTGCTCCCGGTTTCATCGATGCTCATCTGCATATTGAAAGCAGCATGGTCACCCCAGCCAATTACGCTGCCGCCGTGCTGCCGTTGGGCACCACCACTGCCATCATTGACCCGCACGAGATCGCCAACGTTCTCGGAAAGAACGGAGTGCGCTACATGCTCGAAGCCAGCCAGGATCTGCCCCTGCGGGTATATCTCACCATCCCCACCTGTGTTCCCGCTGTGCCAGGAAAAGAAACCTCCGGTGCCGCTTTCAACGCGGAAGATATTCAGGAGATGCTCACCTGGGAGCGTGTTATCGCCGAAGGGGAGGTCATGGATTATTGGGGAGTTGTGAATGGGGATATGCGCATGCAGGATATTGTCGAAGCCGGATTACGCTCTGGCGTCACCATCCAGGGGCATTCACCCTTGCTTGTAGGGAGGGAGTTGAATGCTTATGCTGCGGCTGGGATCGACAACGATCATGAACTGCGCGAAGGAGAGGAAGGTTTGCAGAAATTGCGCGCCGGCATACTACCCATCCTCAAATTAGGCTCGTTTGGTAACCACATCCGAAACATCCTGCCGACAATACAGCAAGTTCCTTTTTTGGAAGTAGCCTTATGTACGGATGATGTACATCCCCATGACATCCTCACCAAGGGGCACATGGATCGCGTCATCCGCGAGGTCATCGCTCACGGCATTGATCCCGCGCTGGCCTATCGCTGGGCATCCCTGGTCGGTGCGCGCAACTACCATCTCAAAGATCACGGTGCCGTCGCTCCCGGTTATCTGGCAGACATGGTGCTGCTCGATTCGTTGAAAGATGTGCATGTGACAGATGTATTTGTGAATGGGCAGTATATCGCGCAGGATGGACATTTGCTGCAGCCGATCCAGGAAGCGCCAGTTGCCATCAATGCTGCCAATAGCATGCGCTTGCAGCAACCACTTTTACGGGAAACCTTCACACTCCAGGCTCCCATTGATGAGGGAAATGTCGCTGTCAATATCATCGCCTACGAACCCAACCGCTTGACCCATCTGGAAACCATCACCGTTCCCGTGAAGAACGGGAATCTACAGTTGGCGGAAATCGATGAAGACCTGTGCTTCCTGACCGTCGTTCCACGTCATGGACAAACTCACCCAGCGCAAACCGTGGTGCTGAAGGGTTTGGGATGGACGCACGGTACATTGGCGCTGACCATCGCCCACGATTCACACAACCTGCTGGTGGCTGGGCACGACCCGCAGGATATGCTGCTGGCTGCCAAAGCGCTGCAAGATTGCGGCGGCGGTATCGCCCTTGCGCACGCGGGAAAACTATTGGGATGCGTTGAACTCCCATTGGCGGGGCTGATGTCCACCAAACCAGTGGAAAAACTGGCTGAGGAGATCGGTGTAGTGGATAAGATCGCACGCGGATTCGGCATTAAAGCCACATCCCCTGCCCTGGCAACGGTTGGGTTGACACTGTTAGTCGCTCCACATGTGCGCCTCAGCGATACCGAAGGTCTCTTCGACACGCGTAATCAAAAAAGGGTAGTAATATTTCCAGAATTTTAAGGCATCATTTCATCTTCCTCTTCTCCAAAAAGGTGAGAAAGAGTATTTGAAATTGAAATTCCCATTATTACTTTTAATAATTTCGGCACAAGCAAACCTTTAATATTCTTCATATTTGTTTGCAGCCAAGAATGCTCTATCATCTCTTAAGCAATCTTAAACGGAGATTAGAATGGCTTACAGTAAAGCCCTGGCGAAGGATGTGGAAGCGATCCTTGAAAAAATGGCTCTTCCAAACCTGATCAGCAAAAAGATGTTCGGCGGAGTTGGGTATCTCATCAATGGCAATATGGCTTGCGGTGTGCTGGGTGAGCACTTCATTGCCCGTATTGGAAAAGATGCCTACAAGGAAGCGCTTGTCCAACCTGAAACCTCGCCTTTCAACACCACGGGGCGCGCAATGCTTGGTTGGGTATTTGTGGATCCAAGTGTAGATCGAGAACACGCCAACCTTGAGACATGGGTGCAGCGCAGTGTTCAATTTACATTGACGCTCCCGCCAAAATAAAAAGCCTTCTCTCACAAGCCATACATTATTCATAGACCTTCTAGTTAACAGGGAAGCGCTCGAGGTAAAATTTTATTCCATCCTGCCAAATGGATCAGCCCCTACCTCCAATTTTGAGCGGATGAGATGGCACATGCGCCAGGCAGTTTTATAGACCATCCCTGTTTCACGCTGAATTTGCCTGATCGAAACTTTACAATGTTTCTCCATCATCAGCCCGATCACGTAGAACCAGGTGGTCAATGGTGTAGTCGTGCGGTGGAAAATAGTATTTGCAGTAGGGTGTACATGATGCCCGCAGAACTGGCATGAGTATGATCGTCGTGAACGGATCGCATAATGCGGGGTTAACTTTTGACATTTCCTACAAAAAATACCTTCAGGATAGGTATATGCCAGGAGCCATGCCAGGCATGCCGCATCATCCGGAAAATCCTCCATAAGCTGACGAGCAGTATATTTACGCATCATCCTATCAGTTAATCCTTCCCTATATCCAAAAAACCAGCCAATCCCCGAATCTCTTATATCATTGCATAATACTTACCTACTTTCAAGGGATAGTTCCAACCGTGACGGTATGTATAATCGATACAAGAAACAGGTTTTATTTATATTTGTGAGGAGACATCTATGAACATTGATTGGTTCGTCGTCCTCATTGCCGCCCTAAGTTATCTTTTTGGTTCCATCTCCAACACACGCATTGTTGCAAGGATCGTAGCCCCCGACGCAGACCTCGAGAACGTCCACTTCGTCGATAAGAAAACCCAGAAAAAACATCGCCTGCGCACCATCAGCGCAACAACCGCATCCATGAAACTTGGTCCTAAAGTTGGGGGGATCATCACTCTGCTGGACACATTAAAAGGCGCCATCCCGGTTCTGGTGACGCGCCTGCTCTTCCCCAATGCATACTATCATCTTGCTGCAGGGCTCTTCGTTGTTGCAGGACATAATTGGTCACTATTCTATAACTTCTCCGGGGGAGCTGGCTTCTCCACCACTAATGGTGTCTTTTTCGCCATGGATTGGTTGGGAGCGCTCATCAGTGCTTTAACGGGGATGGGACTGGGGTTCATGGCCTTCAAGGATATGTTCCTGGCATTCCTCCTACCTCCCTGGTTGATGACACTGTGGTTCTGGATATTCGCATACGATTGGAGATATATCCTCTTTGGGGTCATCCTCAATATCATCATCCTCGTAAAACTTTCTCCAGATATCATCGCCTATTTCAAGCATCGTGAAACTGAAGGGATCGATTATTCAAGCATCATGGACCAAACAGGTGTAGGGCGCGGTATGAAACGTATGATGCAGTTCTTTGGTATCAATCCGGATAAATAAGAAAGGCGATCCCAATGTGTGCCCAAACCTATATTCACCCTCTTCATCGCTCCAGGTCACGTCTTTCAGCGGGTCAAAAAGGGCTTTCCCTGACTCGATTGATGAAGATCGGTCTTCCCGTCCCCAAAACATTCTACTGCGATTGGAATGCCTATCAGCGATACCGCGATGGTGATAACAAACTACTATATGAAATAGAAAAAGAACTTCAAAAGATCATCAATCCAGCCAAGACCTATGCCATCCGCTCTTCTGCCAATATTGAAGACAGCCGTGATCATTCCTTTGCCGGTCAATTCGATACTGTGCTTAATGTTCAAGGGGTCCCAGCTGCACTTGAAGCTATCCAGACCATCTGGGAATCAGCATATACGCCGGATGTGGATACTTACAAGGAACAGCAAGCGATCACAATTGATATTAAAATGGCGGTATTGATCCAGGAGATGGTCGAACCGCAATATTCCGGTGTCGCCCTCAGCAAAAACCCGGTGAATGGTGCTGATGAGGTCATAGTTGAAGCGATCACAGGTGAAGGCTCCCGCCTGGTACAGGGCGGGCATACACCAGATCGCTGGGTGAACAAATGGGGCTTTTGGATCGAGAAAGCCAGCAATTCGCCCATACCTTTTCCTCTCATTGAGCAGGTTGTGGAACAGATCAATCTGATCACTGCCCAAGTAGATTTTCCGGTGGACACAGAATGGGTTTATGATGGGCAAACCCTCTATTGGGTCCAACTGCGGGAGATCACCGCCATGAAAACGCGCAACGTTTATTCCAACCATCTTGCGCGTGAGATGATGCCGGGCATGATCAAACCGCTATCGTTCTATTACGGCTCCAACATCATGGGCAGCGCTATGCAGAGCTGGCTGCATGAGATCTTGGGGCCTCTCCCAATAAAAACAGGAGAAATGGTAAAGTCTTTCTATTATCACGCCTACTTTAACATGGGAGCTCTGGGGGAGGTATTCAAAGGATTCGGTTTTCCTGCTGAATCAATGGAAATGCTGCTTGGTGTCCTCCCACGTGGCGCAGCCAAGAAAAAACTCAAGCCCAGTCTGAAAACCTTCTCGCTGCTGCCCAGCGCTCTAGTTTTTTTCATCAAGAAAATATTCTTCAATAAGATGCCGCAAAAACTCGACACTCTAGAAGAACATATCCAAAACTCCATGCAGGAAAACTTGCATGAGTTAGCACCAATGGAAATCCTCGATCGAGTGGATCACCACTATTCAACCGTCCAAGAGCTTGCTTATCACACATCACTCAGCCTATTTCTGCTTATGATGATCAACCAGGCATTGAAAAGGCAGCTATCCAGACGAGGTATTGAGATCACTAATTTTGATATAAGCGACAACATGCCAGAGTTACAGGCTTATTACCCATCCATAACACTACACGAACTCCATCAACTTTACGAAAGTATGTCCCCGCAATTAAAGCAGTTGATCACTTCATCTTCATATGAAGAACTCAAAGAGAAAAAGGAACTGCAAACATTCATCCAAAAATTCGATGCCTTTCTCGATCGTTTTGGGCACCTTGGAGATAGCGGAAATGATTTCTCCATCGCCCCCTGGCGCGAGACACCAGATCTGGTGCTGAAGATGGTCATCGATCAGCAAGCGCCGGACAAATCTGAGACCACGAAAGTCCGTTGGGAGGATCTTAAAGGGCAAGGACGGATCAGCCCTCTTTTTAAGATGTGTTATAAAGGTGCCCGTGAATTCCAATACCTTCGCGAAAGGTCCAGCTGCCTTTATACACGCGGTAAAGTGATGTTCCGATATTATTATCTTGCCCTTGCCAGACACTTGGTTCAAAAACAGCTGCTCAAAGCGGTGGAGGATATCTTCTATCTCACACCTGCGCAAATTCAACAGCTAGTCTCTGATGTAGGTTGCGCACCAGAGATGCGAGATTTGATCGAGAATATAAAAACCGACATGGAGTGTTTACAGGACGTTCAGATCCCGTCCATAATCTATGGAGAGGATCCCCCACCGGTATGTGAAGCCACCGCTTCTATCATGATCGGTGTTCCTACTTCGTTGGGTTTTTATACTGGGCGTGTTTGTGTTGTAAAAGGTGAGGCGGATTTTGGTAAATTGCAACCTGGTGAAGTACTGGTCATTCCATACTCGGACGTATCTTGGGCGCCGTTATTTGCCCGTGCCGGGGCATTGATATCTGAATCAGGCGGGCTACTCTCGCATGGGTCGATCGTCGCACGGGAATACAATCTACCAGCCATCGTATCGGTGGAGCACGCCACCCATCTTAAGGATGGGACATTAGTCACGGTTGACGCACATCAAGGCATCCTCCATATCCTTGAGGATGAAGATCTGCCGGAAGATATAAATTTTGAAGAGATACGCGAGATCCTATCGCGAGAGAGGATCAAAGAATGAGTTCAGTTGCTTCAAAGAGGAGGTGAGAAGATCTACTTTGAATGATCTGAAAAGGTTCGATCAAGCAGGATCTTTGAACTCCACAAGAAAAATACTTATTATTTGGCCATCAACTAAAAGGACAGAAATTATGGATAAAAAACCTAAATTATCTAAATCTATCAAGAATAAGCTTCTCATCATCGCCGGTTTTGTGTCGCTAGCTCTTGGCGTTATTGGTATGGCATTACCTATCCTGCCAACTACACCATTCTTGCTTTTGTCGGCTGCTTGTTTCCTGCGCGGTTCCGAACGGTTCTACAATTGGTTAATGAACCATAAAGTATTTGGCGAATACATACGTAATTATCGTGATAAAAAAGCGATCTCATTGAAATCCAAGATCATCATGATCAGTCTGTTATGGATCACTATCTCATATTCGATCATCTTTGTTATCGATTTGATCTATATCCGCATTCTTCTAGCAGGGATCGCCATCGCAGTAACAATCCACATCCTCCATTTCAAAACGCTGGAAAAACTTGAATTGGAAGAAAAACAAGCAGAACAAGAAAAACTAGAAAAAGCACTTTAACCCAATTAGTAATCTCATCGCTCACGATTTAATGGTAGATTTGCTTTATTCTGTTCTCTTGTCAGTGTAAATACCAAAAGCTGCGA